>Ga0007795_10000379_pt1 | contig 13810 bp, 13 predicted proteins | sample CryBogmetaGMA1M_FD_60369 | JGI IMG/M metagenome (GOLD analysis project Ga0007795, IMG submission 60369) | Freshwater microbial communities from Crystal Bog, Wisconsin, USA - MA1M | ecosystem: Environmental > Aquatic > Freshwater > Lake | place: Crystal Bog, Wisconsin, USA | collected 2009-07-06
CAGCCAAGCGAGCCTCATCACTGGTTATAAGCCGTGTCATTTCGTTCTCCTCGGGAGGTCAAGCCCCATCAGCACCTGCTGGGTATCGGATAAGTCTCCCACCACGCGGCGCAGGGGTGGGGGGGATTCCCTGATCAGTGTCGGTAGGGCCGTGATCAGTGCGTCCTGTAAACGTTCCGGCTGCTGGTAGAGATCAATCACCTCCAGGCTATAGCGGCCCGCTAGATGTTCTTCGCAGAGTCTCCTGGCGTTGGCAATGGAGCTCAGGGAAATCGGCGACATGCCGGTGATGTAGAGTTTCAGGAGATAAGTCTCATCAATCGTACCGGTCTCATCTTTAGGCAGATTCTGGAGGGATTTCCTGCTCATGGGATGTAATCAGTGTTTCCTTAGGATCGTGCCAGCAGGTCGAGAGCGATCAGGACACGTTCGGTGTTGGAGAGGTCGCCGATGATCTTGTGGGCCGGAAGTGGCCGCACCCTGATCAGCGTAGGGATCGCCACGATCTGATCCTCACGGGCACGTTGAGGGTTTTCCAGTAGATCGATGACTTCGGTCCGGCTGCGACCGGGCAGATGCTGGTCACAGATCTTCTTCAGGTTGGCAATGGCGGCGAGTGACTTCGGTGTTTGGCCAGCCACGTAGAGGCGGAGGAGAAAAACCTCCGCATCGGACTGGTTAGCCTCCATGATGACGGTGTGCGGCGCTCCTTTGGTTACTGCCGGCTTTTCGCTCATGTTGATTCCCTTGGGTTGGCACGGCGTGAAACTGGCTTGGAGCTGATATCGGCATGCCTGGCATGGGCCATTTTCTTCCGTTGTTCGGCCGCCATCAACTCGATGGCCTGTTGCACATCGGTGACTTTCTTGTTGGCCAGTTCATGGACGGCAAACTCACCCCGCATAGTGGCGATCTGGGCTTCCAGGATCTTGCGCTTACCCTCTAACTCATCAAGGCCGCGCTTCATTTCCTGCTCACGCAGCAGTTGAGAGGCTTGGTCAATCGCCTCCTGATTCATCCGCGCCGTGCCGGTCAACACGCCGCCTGCGCCGACATAGACATCGCGTAACTCAATGCCCTTGTCTGTCAGCAGGAACTCGCGGATCTGGTTTGAGTGCGGCATGCCGCGCGACTTCAGCACGTACAGAGTACGATTGCGCTCGCCGCCGTAGTCGGTGTCGCGAAGCAGCGCCCACGTATCAATCAGGGAGGAGATCGCGATGTCGGTCCGCTCGATCGGAGCACCACCCGAAGTGAGGCTGGTGAATAGGCAGGTAATCCCCTTCAGTTTCATGAAGTTCACGAGGCGCAACAGCATTCCCTTCACCTCGATCTGATTGCCACCGATGAGAAAGCTGTTGAGCGGGTCGATCGTGACCACCTCGGGTTTAAAGGCTTCAATCGCTCGTTCCATCAGGAGCAGGTGCTTTTCCAGACCATAGGTAGTTGGACGTGTGGACTGGAACTGCAGCAACCCCTTCCGAACCCATTGTGCGAGGTCGATTCCGATGGAACGCATGTCTCGCTCAATCTGGGCTTCCGGTTCTTCAAAAGTGAAATAGATGGCGCGCTCCCCGCGGCGGCATGTGGCATCGACAAAGTGCGCGGCCACACTGCTCTTGCCGGTGCCCGCGGTGCCCGAGACGAGCACACTACTCCCCTTGTAATAGCCCTTGCCGCCTAGCAATGCATCTAAACGCGGCACGCCGGAGGAGACGCATTGGTTTGTGATGACAAGATCCTTCAGATAGGGCGTGGTGATCGGTAGGACGATAAGACCTCCCTCATCGATCAGGAATGGGTACTCGTTGGTACCGTGCTCTGAGCCACGGTACTTGACGATGCGCAGTCGTCGTGAGGCGATCTGATCAGTGACCCGATGGTCAAGATGGACGACACAGTCGCTGATATATTCTTCAAGCCCTTGGCGCGTTAGTCTGCCTACGCTGCCTACGCTGGTTTCCCCTCTTTCTCCTGTAATGATGGCAGTCACCCCTTTCTCCTTGAGCCATCGAAATAGACGTCCGAGTTCAGCCCTTAGGATCGGTGGGTTGGGCAGGGTGGAGAAGAGTGTTTCGATGGTATCAAGCACCACACGCTTGGCTCCGATCGAGTCGATAGCATGACCCATCCGGATGAAGAGGCCTTCCAGATCGTACTTCCCCCCCTCCTCGATCTCGCTGCGCTCGACCCTAACACAATCAATCAGTAGCTTCTTGCGCCGGATCAGATCAGCAAGGTCGTATCCGAACGAAGCGACGTTGCTAATCAGTTCCTCGGTGTTCTCCTGACAAGAGATCAGGACACCCGGTTCGTCGTACTGGGTGGCGCCATTCACCAGAAACTCGATTCCAAAGACCGTCTTGCCACATCCTGGACCTCCGCAGACCAAGGTGGATTGCCCGGTGGGTAAGCCTCCGCCTGTGATCTCGTCGAAACCACGGATGCCGGTGGGCGTCTTTGGGAGTTGAGGTCTCACTGTTTCTTTGGTGCGCGGTTTTGAGGTCGTTTTGCTCATGGTGTTCTTCCTTTAAGCTCTTGTTTCCTGATTGTGGCCGGCCGTCATGGGGTTGTTGGATGGTGCGGAGGAGGGAGATTCCGAGAGTGGCAACACCTGCGGGGAGTGATGAGTCACGTAGGCGATGAACTCCTCTATGGGCATCGACTTCCCGTAGAGGTAACCCTGGCCATAGTGGCAACCAAGGGAGAGGAGGTGATCGGCCTGCTCTTGAGACTCGATCCCCTCGGCGATGATGGAGTAGCCAAGGTCCCTTCCCAGATTGATGATCGCGGCCAGGAGATCAATGGATTCGAGCTTCTCGGAGGGAATCCCCTTGAGGAACATGCGGTCCATCTTGATGGTGTCGAACGGGATCGAGGTCAGGTGCTGGAGGTTGCTGTATCCTGTTCCGAAGTCATCGACTGCGATCTGCACCCCCGCGCTGCGGAGGAGTAGCAGGTTCTCAATGAGGGAGGCGTTCGTCGTATCGAGATGATTCTCGATGATCTCAAGTCCGAGCATTGATGGGGGAATGCAGGCAGACTTGATACGGCTCAGTACGTTAGAGGCGTAACTGTGGGTGTAGAGGGTGGCTGGGTTGACATTGAGAGAGATCCGGAAGCCAGCGATGGAAGAAAAGATTCGGAGATGCTGCTGCATGATCCTGATCGCCTCGGCCAGAACCCACTCATCGACATCCGGCATCAGGCGGATTCGGTCGAGGGAATGCATAAAGTCACTGGCCATGAGGATGGTCCCGTTCTTGTCCACGACTCGGAGGAGAGCCTCCCCGGAACATATCTCCGCGGTCCCGATGTTCACGATCGGCTGGAAATGGAGCTGGAGGCGTTTTTCAAAGACGGCCGCCTGGATCATGCGGTCAAGGTCGACGCGCTTTCTGAACCTCTGGATGATTTCCGAATCGGCGATACAGTACCCTTTGCGCTCGCCATTCTTGACCAGATACATCGCCTCCTCGGAGCGGCGTAGGAGTTCGCTGGTGGTGAGGCCACGCCGATCCAGCAGTGCGGCGCCGATGCTGGTGGTGATCCGAATCTCCAGATCCCCCAGCATGAAGGACTGGGAGAGGTTTCTCTGGATCCGCTTCAGGATGGGCTCCAAGTCCTTGGAGATATGGAGACCGCGGAACAGAACTACGAACTCGTCGCCGCTCAGTCGACCAAGGGTGTCATTCTCGCGGCAGAACCCACGGAGTCGCTCTGTGACCTCGACGAGGAGGCGATCGCCGATCTGGTGACCGAACTTGTCGTTCACCTCCTTGAAGCCGTCAAGATCGAGATAGAGGAGCACGGAATCGGGGTGAAGCGGATCGGCCTGATCAATGGCCTTGCACAGCTCGTCGAGGATGAGGGTCCGGTTGACGGCGCCGGTGAGGGGATCGTGGAGCGCCCTGTACTGGAGGTCCACATTGACGAGTTCACGCTCCGCGATGACCGACAGATTCAACGCCATGAGGTCAAAGACCTCCTTGATCCTAGAATCCATCCTGCGGTGATCAGGGTAGATCAACTCGATCCTGGCGACCTTCTTCCCGGCAACCCAGATGGGAACGATGAGGTAGGCATACTCTGGCCTCATGGGGCCTGCTGTGATAAACTCGGTCTTGGCCACCTCCGGATTCTCTTTCTCCCTATAGGAGTTGATCTCGTTCCAGAGAAGCTCGATCTCGGGATCCTTTGGCAGGCGGGGATTCGTACGAATCACAGAAGTGCCATCGCGCATCAGGTTGGAGGTCCGGCAGGAAAGCCATCCGAGTTCCGGGTCGAGATGATCCATGATGCACTGGAGCGCTGTCTCAAAGGAATGGTGCTCCCTCGCTATTTCCGCGGACATGTTCAGGAGCCGGTTGTAGACCTCTTTTTCCCGCTGCAGGAGCCGGGTGAGATTCCGGTTGGAACGGTGGACCTCCAGGTAGTCCATGGTGATCTGCGCGAGATTCCTGAGTGATGCGGTCTGTGCCGCCGTAATCTCTCTAGGCTGCCTATCGATGACGCAAAAGCTGCCGATCGGAAGACCGTCGCCGTTCTGCAGGGGTATCCCGGCATAGAAGCGGATATGAGGGTCTCCAGTGACAAAGGGATTGTGCTCGAAGCGTGGATCCTTCAGCGAATCGGGGACGACAAACATCTTCTCCGCGTCGAGGATGGTGTAACCGCAAAAGGAGTCCTGACGGGGGGATTCCTTGAGATTGATCCCGTAGTGGGATTTCACCCACTGGCGGTTCCGATCGACCAGGGAGATTAGGGCGATCGGGGATCCCGTGATCTCGGCGGCCATCGCGGTGAGCCGATCGAAGATGATGTCGGGTTCTGTGTCGAGAATGTCGTAACCGAGGAGGCGTGCGATTCGCTCTTCCTCCCGCGGGTGGTATGGAGGTGGAACCGAGCCGCAGGGGTGGACTGATGTCTTATTCCCCGCGTTAGTGTGTAATGGTGTCGATGAAGGCGAGCTGGCGATGAGTTTCTTTCCCTTCACAAGAATATCATACGCCGTGTTGCCGCTCAGATGAAGTGAGGGGGCCTAATGAAACCGCTTAGATTACATGGGGAGGGGGATTGTCGCGCGCAGAGAAGCAAAGGCGAGGAAGAGAGAATGGAAGAATTGTTGGGAAACATCCTAATTCTTATGCAAACAGCGCTCCTTTCCGCTAGGTAATCACTTCTGTCTCATTCGAGCGGTTCGATGTCGACCCAGTCGATGAGCATTGATTTTATTCCCGTCCACTCCGGAGTTCCCGCCCACGGCATCCTACGCATCCCAAGAATGAGGGTCGATGGGGGCTCAGGAACGATATGGCTAATGATGCCCTGCCTGATATCGTCGATGTAGAAGGTGACCGACTCAGGCCGCCATTCGATCGTGTAGGTATGGAACTTTCCATCCTGATGGGAGATGCATTTTCCATCCGCGTCACGGATCTGCCTACGGATACTCTGCGTCGGACTGAGCGTTCCACTTTTACCTTCATGGGCATCAGCCCAGGTATTCAGTCTGATGTCGGTCCATCCCCCATTGGTTCCTGTGGGGTGATCGAGTACACCTGACTTTGTATCCTGCGCAACTATCTCGATATCGATTTCATCGACACCCGATTTCTCACGGTAGGTGAAGAGCGAGCAGGCTACGCCGGTGATAGCAGTATTCTTTGCGCGCATACTGATGCGGTGGTTGATTAGAATGGGGCCGAGCGAGAGTGTCTGGAAGGGGAAGGGGTTATGCTTTGAGGCTGCTTTCTGAAGGGAGGAGGCCGCGACGCTGAGATGGGCATAGCCGTCTCCGGGGATGATCTCATTCCATCCCTGGACAGGGGTAAGTTCATCCGCATACCCCCAGTGGATTCCGTCGCGCGTGGGAGGCTTCCCAGGTGCATCAAACCCCTCGAAATATTCCCCGGCTGTGGCCATTGAAGAAATCAAAGAAGTACTCATAAGCAGGAATAGAAAGAATCCGGATAAATGTTTTCCCGCAGAGGCGCAGAGGCGCAGAGAAACAGAGAATCTAATCTTTAACTCCATTCACACACATCGGGTGATTCCACTCTTGAGAACGTTTCCCCAAAGTCAGGAGGTATCCCAGTTTTAAACCGTTCGGTTTCAAATAGGTCTGTCCCTGTTTCTTGTGAGCGGAGGCAATCCGCTCCACAGACTTGAGTTCAAGGAGCACCTTCTTTCCGACAACGATGTTTGCCCGGAATCCTTCGTCAAACCTGACACCCTTGTCGTTGATGGGTATGGAGACCTGCCATTCCATAAACAACCCTAGATCGCTTAACTCTCTGGCCAGAACAAGATCGTAAACAGTCTCCAATTGGCCCTGCCCTAGCTCCCGATGGATACCGATTGCCGCTTCGATAACCCGAGTTCCGATATCATTCTCATTCATCTTATTGGGAATCTCTGCGCCCCTGCGCCTCTGCGCGAATTATTTCACCAGATTGAGTCATCCTAGGCGGGGATGACCTTGGCCTTTCCGTTCTTGGGGATGACATTACACGCGTCAACGATGAGAGGAATCTGCTCGGCCAGTTCCGCATAGTCGACCCCGTGATGCGCCGTGCAGATTACCGCCGCATCGTACTCACGGAGTGTCTTGGAATCCCACTCAATGGAGTGTTGACCGATCCATTGTTCACTTGCTCCGTGGGGGCCGATCTCCGGAATAAAGGGATCGTAAAAGTCGACAATGGCACCCTTGGCATGCAGGAGATCCATGATTTCGTAGGAGGAAGACTCCCTGTCGTCTGGGATACCCGGCTTGTAGGCGACGCCCAGAATGAGGATGCGACACCCCTTAATGGAGCGACCATAGGAGTTGATCCCCTCAAGAAGGCGATTGACCACGTAGTAGGGCATGCCGCGGTTGATCTGTCCTGCCAGGTCGATGAACTTGGTGTCGAGGTTGAACTCGCGAGCCTTCCATGTGAGGTAGTAAGGATCGAGTGGGATGCAGTGCCCACCGACACCCGGCCCCGGGTAGAAGGGCATGAAACCAAAAGGCTTGGTCTTCGCTGCATCAATGACTTCCCAAATATCGATCCCCATCGGGGTGTAGATTCGCTTCAGTTCATTGACGAGGGCGATGTTGATGAAGCGAAAGATATTCTCGGTGAGTTTCACCGCCTCTGCGGTATCGCAACTGCTGACGGGAACCACCTGTTTCACTGCTCGTGAGTAGAGCTCAACTGCCCGCTCGAGGCAGGCAGGGGTGAGTCCCCCGACGACCTTGGGCATCTCGCTAAGGTGGCTCTTGGGGTTCCCGGGATCCTCACGCTCAGGCGAGAAGGCGAGGGCGAAGTCGACACCAGCCTTGAGTCCCGATCCTTTCTCGAGAACTTTCCTGAGATCCTCACGTGTGGTGCCGGGGTAGGTGCTCGACTCGAGCGAGACAAGCATTCCGGAACGCAGGGAGGGGGCAATCTCCTCTCCGGCGCTGACGATGAATCCAAGGTCAGGATCAAGATGCCCGCGAAGGGGGGTAGGGACGCAGATGATGATCGCCTCGCTCTTAGCGAGATCACTCCTATTCTCTGTGAAGGTAAGTAGACTCTTGTTGATCAGGGTCTTGATCCGTTCTGAAGGAACCGTGGTCAACGGTGAATGACCTGACTGAAGTTCGCGGACTCGAGCACTATCGAGGTCGAAGCCGATGGTCCGGCATCCGGCTTCAGCGAATCCGACAGCTAGAGGTATGCCGACATAACCGAGGCCGACGACAGCAACTTCATACTGACAGTCCTTAGGCTTATTGATCATAAATCGATTTGTTTTGGTCGATGCGATCCATGGCCGACCCAAGGTCTCGGCGCCCGAACAGGTACTCGATTGTGCCGACAACGCGGGTAACCAGATGGAACTGATGAAAGCCAAGGTTATCGGTGAAGATGGCAAGGATGAGCCGCCAGAATTCAGGCCAACTGGCGCTTCGCAGGCGACCTGACTCTGTGATGAGAACGGCAGCCATCGATAGAAAGACCCCGAGGATGTACGCCAGATAGATCATGAGAAGAATCTCGAAGCCGCTTGCAACTCCCAGGATCAGGCAGACCACCATGAGGATCCAGGCCGAGATTTCGACGATCGCTGCCAATCCCTCGAAGATCAGGAAGAAGGGCATACCAAAGAGGCCCGTCATCCCATAGCGGGGATTGAAAAGCATCCCCCTGTTGCGGATGATCGCCTGCATGGTTCCCCGCTGCCAGCGGTTCCGTTGGGATGCATACTGCCTAAGTTTCTCGGGTATCTCGGTGTAGCAGACCGCATCGGGTGCATAGACAAGTTTCTCATGTCCCTTCAAGCGCTTGTCATGAAGATGACGGTTCAGCCTCATGGTAAACTCAATGTCATCTGTGATGGCATCTGGCCAAGGTCCGCCAAGTTTCTCAAAGAGTTGCTTCTTGATCAGGATCAGGGCTCCCGAGATGCAGAGCATGCTCCGCAATCTGGAGAGACCGATTCGTGCCCATTGAAAGGATCGGGCATATTCGATTTCCTGGTTCATCCCGAGAAGGCTTCGGGGGAAACCCTTGGAGATAATCTCCCCGTCGACCACACCAAGTCCGTTCGAGGGTCGAACGACCCCCGCGACAGCAGCAACGTGGGAATCACGCAGAAATGGACGAGCCATGTGTAGCAACGCGTCCTTTTCTAGAAGACAGTCAGCATCAATGACGCAGAGGAGGGGGTATTTTGCGATGGAGACCGCCGCATTGATCGCATCAGCCCTGCGACCATTAACCTTCTCCATGACAACAAGGTTTGGAAAGTCGGGGGAATCGTAAATCCCCAGGATCTCGCGGGTGGTAATCTGGCGGCTTCCGAAGCGCTCGATGGGGCGTAGGTTGAAACTCTTGGAAAGCAGATCAATGGTACCGTCGGTGGATCCATCGCTTACGACGATGACTTCATACTGGGGATAGTTGATCCTGAGGATGTTGCGTATCGTGGCACAGATAACCATCGCCTCGTTGTAGCATGGGATGACGAGTGTCACCGGCATGGTGAGGTGCGACTCGGCAATCGTCTTGAACTCGGCGAACGTGATGGCTCTTTGGTACCTTCTTACCTGAAGTGCTCCCAAGAGCAGCAGGAGTAGGTAGATCGCGTGAAGCGCGATATAGTAGCAAAGAATAACCCAAAGCAGGATGCGAATGATCGTCATGATTGTGCCTCCATTGTCTTTTGCAAAAGTCCGTGCTGCTGAAGAATCTGCCGGCTAATGTCGCGTCCATATTCATCGACATGCTCTGCCACTGATTTCCTTAGAGCTAGGATTCCGGGCTCCCCTATCTCGTAAAGTGCCTCAGCGGCGTTGTGTCTCACCCACCACTGGGGATCGGAGAGCCCCTTGAGAAGAAGGGGGATCTCCTGTTTGGCCCCAAGCTTTCCGAGCGCACTCATTACGTTACAACGGACCTCCCATGAAGAATCATCACCCAGCGAGGAAATCGCTTTGATTACCTCCATGTCACCATGAGTGGCGACGGATCCGAGGGATCGTATGGCGCTCAACCGGACGTTCTGGGATTGATGAAGAAGCAGCTTTTTTAAAGCGGGGCATGCGCGGTGAAGTTTAAGCAGTCCAGCCACGCGTGCAGCGATACCGAGCGAGTTCTCACTGGCTACGCTGCTCTGAAGGATTGAAAGGATGGGTTCTGTTGAGCGTGCTCCGAGGATCATGATGATCTCTGCGACACGTCGTTGGGATACATCACCCGCCACGTCAAGAGACTGGAGAATAGGATCTACTGCATCTTGGTGTCCCAGGCGCGCAAGAGACTCCGCTGCAGCAAATCTGACGACGAGAACATCATCCTGAAGTGCTTTCATCAGCGCTGGAACTGCGCGCTCATCACCAATGTAGCCAAGCGCTTCCGCCCCTCTTAGTCTCTTCTCCCAGTGCCTACTCTGAAGATGGCTGAGCTCCTCTTTACCATAGGGTAAAGCCTTGAGGAGAGGCTCTAGCATTTCTCGACCTCCGGCATCAAGAGATTCAGATTCTTCCATGAGGAGTCGCAAGCCGCCATGGGGTTCCTTGCGAAGGATCGCCATCACGGCTTCCCCGCTTGTCTTACCAAGGAGATATGCACGAAGCTCGGGCCTTACCCTGTTCATAAAGTCAGCATCCTGAGCCAGGCGCCTGTCAGTAAAGACCCTGAGTAAGATGGTCATGATAAGTATGAAAACACTCAGGAGAGTGAGTGCAACCGATGTCCAAAGAATGATGCTTAAGAGGTTCATAGCTAGAATTTCAGAGCAAGGCCGACGGTGGGAGTCAGTTGCTGATAGAGTTGGTCACCCCAGAGTTCTTTCAAGCGGTAGCAGTACTGTACCCCTGCAAACATGCTGAGATCTCGGTTAATGGGCTGGGTGAAGAAGACGGAGTAGGTGTAGGCGGGACTGAGGCTGGTCACGGTGTTGTTATTGACGGCTCCAACCTGAGCGTCCGGATCAGTGCCGTAAGCAAAGGCAAAGCTGAGACGTCGCTTGCCTGGAAGACCGAGATTCAATGCTGCCGAGTAGTAGTTGTACTGGAGTTCGTTAAAGGCCCATCCCCGGACATAGCGAAGCGTAATCCAGTTCTCATCATTGAAATTGTAAACAATACCGGGATTCACTTGGTCAATGGGTCCCTGAATAAAGTTCAAACGCTGGTAATCCATCAGCACTCCTAGACGAGGCATCGCCTGATAAATCACTCCTCCGGAATAGATCTGAGTGGCGAGGAATGTTGGATCCGGGCAGATGGAGATCTTCCCATGGACCTCGAGATACTTCAGTAGCTGATAGGAAGCCATTGCGCTGTAGTAGATGTTGGTGCCCGAAGGGGGGCGCTGAAGGATATCGATCTCACCCCCGATCGTGAGTTTGCGATTCACACGGTAATAGAGTTGGGCGTCCTCCTCCTGCCATCCTTGACGTCCTTTGTTGAAGAAGCTGTAGCTGTAGCTGGGAACAAAGAGCCATCGCTTGAAGCTTTCGATCTCTTCGATCTCGGTCTTCGCGACATTCTTACTGGAACTCTTGAGAGCGGATTTACGAGAAGTGTCCGTGGAGAGGGATCCCAGGGAGGCTGAAGTCCCATTCTTACGCGCTATCTTTCGCGGTTCCCCCGGTGGTTTCTTCATCGGGGTGGGGGGGAGTCCTAACTCATCCCTGACTTCAACGATCGCGTTGAAGAGGGAGGCTGGATCGGAGGCATTACCGCGCTGAAGCGTTCTTTCCAGCAGGCGCAGGCACTCCTTGTCGTGGTAACCATTGGAGTAGAGGAACCAAGCGTAATGTTCTCTGAGGGCATCATCTTCGGGATTCTCTTGAAGCGCCCTTCTGTATTTCTCCCTGGCGTCTAGTAACTGGGTTTGCGATTCGGCAAGCTGGCCCATTTGAAAGAGGCCGAGTGGCGGAGAGGAAAAAGTTGGTTCGACTGAAGGAGCCAGTTGACCCTCATCAAACGCTTGAGCTGATGGGATAATTTCCAATGGTCGATCAGCCCCATCTGCTGATGTCTCCTGAGCGAGCAGTGACGCACTGAGGGCAAAGAGGGGTATTAGGCCAAAGAAGCCACTCATGAAGGATGTTACTCGTTGGTACTGATTCATAGAAGTCTCCCGTCGGGGACGATGTTGGATCGATTACGCTCCAAGAGGTCATCGATGGTCATTTCAAGTGTCCAGGCGTGCTTGAACGGAGCTATCTTCTGCAGTTTCTCCACATTTGGACGCCGCTGACTGATCTGCCAGAATCTTTCTCCGTAGCCCTTCTCATAGGGTATGAAGTCGATGGAGGAACTGCTTCCTGAGCGTTCGATCACGAGCTTCGCCAAATCCAGGATGGCAATTTCCCTTGGGTTGCCGACATTCACCGCCTCTCCCCAGGCCTTCGGATTGCCCGCCAACATGTCGAGAGCCCTGACAGTATCGCGGACGTCGCAGAAAGATCGTGTCTGTGTGCCGTCACCATAGACTGTCAGTGGAGTGCCGGAGAGTGCCTGTTTGATAAACCGTGGAAGGACAAATCCATAGTTTCCGGATTGTCTGGGACCGACCGCGTTGAAGAGTCGTGGAATGGAAACCGGCATGCCATGAATCTGGCGGTATGCCATCGCTTGGATCTCATTACTCAACTTACTCAAAGCGTAACCGGTGAGTCCTCCTTTCTCAGGAGAGTAGACCAATTCGATCCCCTCACTGAGTACCTTCTCATGGGAGTGTCCATAGACGGAGGAACTCGAGGCGATGAGGACTTCGGGAAGTGTTTTGGCTCGGGAGATAGAATCCAATAAACGCTCGGTGCCCAGCACATTCACCCGGGTGACTTCAATGGGCTGCTCCAATACTCGAAACATTCCGACTACCGCCGCCATGTGATAAATCCGATCCGCGTGCTTTACCGCCTCATCAAGGCCCTCCCATGTGAGCAAGTCGCCTTGCTCAAAATAACACTCTTTCTGATCGAATCCCGTCAAGTTACTTTGACTGCCTGTGCTCAAGTCATCCACCACCATGACGGAGTGCCCTTTGGCCAGGTGATGCTCTGCAAGATGGGATCCGATGAATCCCGCGCCGCCGGTGATGAGAATATTCAAGTGATGATCGGGTAGATGGTTCAAGAAAAGTTATTCGTGATGTTTCCGTGCTTTGAGAAGCAGTCTGGGATGCCTGAAACAACTGATCGGGTCGCCGTTGCCATTCATGGCATTTAGCTCGCAATGATTGTGGCTACTAATCGCGGAGACATAGTCGAGGAGCACACGGGTGTTAATTGAAGGCTGGGGTTCTAGATCTCGGAAGATCACTAGCGGCTTAGATTTCCCATTCTGAGTGGAAATGAGTTCGCGAATGGAATGCCTGAGTCCCGAGCTGAGGGAGTGAGTTCCATCCCCGATCATCAAGATGATATCGGGGAGGATCCGATTGATCACGTGCTGCCAACTGATTCCATCATGACTCAGAACCGCGTAGTTATAATACTCGATGCAGCAGCTTGTGTGAGGAGCTGTTCTTCCGAGCGCATCATCCATCCATCGACGCGCCATCTTCCCTGCGGTTATGGAAGGGTAGATGCAGATGACCTTGATTTGGTATCCTATTGGAAAAGCTGGCGGATCACACGGCCTCGGCTCGTTTTCGAAACTTTGATTCAAGTCATGGTCATTACTATCGTGATGCTGCCCATTAAGCTTACTTTGTCCGTTGTGTGCGTATTGGCTCTGGAGTTTATGGATGATCTTGCGGGATCGCTTGTGGGGAGAGGGGCGTGGCTTCATCACGCCTCATCCTATAGCGAGTGCATGACATGCTGATAGCTGCAGTAGTGCTTATCTCACGCTAAGCAATTCGCTTAGCGGTACTGACGAATCAGCGCTTTCCTACGCTTTTGTTTGAGATCGTGCGGCCGTTTTTTTGCCGTTTAAACGGCTCTGAAGGATCCTTCTTTGCGGTCCCCTTATCCGGCTTCGTACTCTTAACCTCGTCACTACTGTTGGTGGGTGCATTCTCTGGCAGATGATGGAGCTCGCCACCCGAGACGCCTTCACCATAGAAACGGACGGCATAAGCATGTAACTGGAGTGCACTTTCGAGTCCAATCTTGAGCCGGATATTGTTACGATGTACTTGAACGGTACGCGGGCTGATGTGGAGCTTCTCAGCCGAGTCGTGGCAGGAGTGTCCGTGTGCCATCAGGATCATCACCTCAAGCTCCCGATCCGTGAGATCATGCAAGTGATGATTTTCATCATTGCCAACATGCTTGAGCACGGAATGAAGGGTCTGCTGGGCGATGCGTTCGGTGA
>Ga0007795_10000380_pt1 | contig 13794 bp, 12 predicted proteins | sample CryBogmetaGMA1M_FD_60369 | JGI IMG/M metagenome (GOLD analysis project Ga0007795, IMG submission 60369) | Freshwater microbial communities from Crystal Bog, Wisconsin, USA - MA1M | ecosystem: Environmental > Aquatic > Freshwater > Lake | place: Crystal Bog, Wisconsin, USA | collected 2009-07-06
GGGGCGGTACCGGTGGGGTCGGGGGCGTCGTTCATGGCGCTCGGCATGTCGCGGTCCCGAAATGGGGGTGTCGGCAGTGGGTATGCAAGAATAGATGAACGGGATGCCCGCGGCGATATCGGGATGGCAAAAATGACGGTCGAAGGGATTCACGGCCCGAGAGCGGCCCGGTGGGCCGCGCGCCGGCCGACGACCCGAGTCCTCGAGGGGCGCGCGCGGGTTTTTCTTCGGCGCGTGGATCACCGCAGGCGCGAGGAGAATCGCTGATGGGGCACGCCATGTTCTTCGCCGCCGCGATCGCGGCCAGCCTCCTCTGGACGGCGGCGTTCACGGCGGCCGCCGCCCGCACGAGCCGCGGCTGGCTGCGGTCGCTCCTCGCTGCGGTGGGCGCGGGCGTGCCGGTGCTCACGCTCCTCCCCCTGCTCGCCGGCACCTGGTGGCTCGCGTTCGTCGTGCGGGTCACGGCGAACTGGTTCCCGCACGTGCTCACCGTGTTCCTCGCGGCGTTCATCGGCGGCCTGTGGATCACGCGTGCCGGGCTCGTGCCGTCCCACGGGAACGCTGAACCCCCCGCCGCCCACTGGCCGGTCGTGGGCCTCGCGGCCCTGTTCGTGATCGCCAAGGCCGTGTGCGGCGGCATCCTCCTCATCCTCGACAACGCCGTGGCGGCGCAGGCGCCGTACCTGCGGCTCGAGGCGGCGCAGCTCATGCAGGCGAACCTGGCGCCTCCCGTGGCCGACGACGACAACGCCGCCGTGCTTCACCAGGAGGCGGCCGCGGCGATCGCCGCCGAGACGTCGTTCGCCGGCGAGGACTCGCCGCTCGGGAAGCGCGGAGGCACGCCGGGGCCGGAGACGGCCGCGTTCCTCGCCCGCCATGCCGCCACGCTCGACCTCGTCCGCCGTGCCGCCGACCGCGACGCCTGCCGCTTCGTGCGCGACTGGACCCGGCCCTCGCTCGACATGCTCCTCCCGGAGGTGCAGGCGCTGCGCACCGAGGGGCGACTCCTGGCGCTGGCGGCCCGGCAGGCCGCGGCCGATGGCCGGGGGGGCGAGGCGCTGGCCGACGTCGCGCGGATCGGGCGGCTCGGCCGGCACGCCGCCGCCGAGCCGATCCTGATCTCGGCGCTCGTGGGGATCGCGCTCGACACGATCGCGCTGGAAACCCTGGCCGACGTTCTGCCGACGCTCACCGCCGCCGATCTGCCGGCGCTCGAGGGCGACGCGGTTCGCGCTCTGATTTCCCGGCCGCCCACGTTGACGAGGGCCCTCTTCGGGGAAGAGGCGTTCGGGCTGGCGATGCTCGCTGCATTCGCGGATGGCACGATGGGCGCGGCGCAACTCTGGCAGTTCCAGGCGGTGGGCAACGAAGCTCCGGCGCCGATGGGCGCGGCCGATCTGGGCCCCGTTTTTCGGGCGTTCTTTCTGCCGACCGACATCGCCGGCTACCGGCACGTGATGCACCGCTACCAGCAACTCGCCGCCCGCCAGCCACCGCCGGACTACGCGGAGTCCAAGCGCGAGACCGATGCGATCGAGCGGGACGTCACCGCCCGTCCGCCCGGAGTGCTCACGCGACTGATCGTGCCCGCCATCGGCGGCGTGTTCCGCACGCAGTGCCGATCGGAGGCACTCCACCGCTCCGCCACGGTCCTCGTCGCCGCCGCGAGGCATCGACTGCGGAAGGGAGCGCTGCCCGAATCACTCGACGCGCTCCTACCGGACTATATGCCGCGAGTGCCCCGCGACCCGTTCGCGGACGGCAAGCCGCTCGTGCTGAAGCGGACCGACGCGGCGGCGGTCGCGTATTCGGTCGGGCCGGACGGCGAGGACGACGGCGGCCCCGTGGCCCCCGGTGCGGCGACGGTGGAGGGCAACGACGATGTCGGCCTCGTGATGGTTGTCGGCGTGCCGTGACGCTGATCGTTGCGAACGGGACGACGCGACGTCTCGCGTGGGTCGGGGCTGCCCGTGCCCCGTCGCCGGACGTTCGCTGCGGCCCTCCCGGCCTCCGCTCACTCGCGGGAGTCCTCACTTCGCCATCCTGGCTCCGCTCGGCCTCCCAACGCCGGCTCCCGGGGCACGGGCAGCCCCTCGCAGCGGCCAGGATCTCTTGCCTAACCACCTAGGGAGCCGGGGGCGGCGGAGGTCGACGAGCGTTGAAACTTTCGCTCGCGCGAGGAAGAACGTCCGTCCTAGGCCGCGCGAAAGTTTCCCGCGAAGGAGGCCTCCGTTGCCCCCGGCGGCGCGCGCCCCCGAAACCCATGGATGGCTCGTCACGCATCAAACCGATCGCCGGATGCGATCACCGCCGGAGGCGACATGGACGCCGGAGGCGCTGCGTGACGAGGCCATGGATGGCTCGTCACGCATCAAAATACAGGCAGAACTCGTACGGATGCGGACGCAGCCGCATCGGGTCGATTTCCTTCTCCCGCTTCCACTTCAGCCACGTCGCGATCACGTCGTCGGTGAACACGTCGCCGCGGAGGAGGAAGTCGCTGTCGCGCTCGAGCGCGGCGAGCGCCTCGTCGAGCGAGGCCGGGGCCTTCGGCACGTCGGCCAGTTCCTCCGGCGGCATGTCGTAGATGTCGCGGTCGAGCGGCTCGCCCGGATGGATCTTGTTCTGGATGCCGTCGATGGCGGCCAGGAGGATCGCCGAGAACGTGAGGTAGGGGTTGCACGTCGGGTCGGGGCAGCGGAACTCGACCCGCTTCGTCTTCGGGCTCGCCGAGTACATGGGGATCCGGCAGCTCGCGGAGCGGTTTCGCTGCGAATAGGCGAGGTTCACCGGCGCCTCGTATCCGGGCACGAGCCGCTTGTAGCTGTTGGTCGTGGGATTCGAGATCGCGAGGATCGCCGGGGCGTGGCGGAGGATGCCGCCGATCGCGTGGAGGGCCATCTCGGAAAGACCGGCGTAGCCCGTGCCGGCGAAGAGCGGATGGCCCTCCTTCCAGAGTGAGATGTGGGTGTGCATGCCGGAGCCGTTGTCGCCGTAGATCGGTTTGGGCATGAAGGTGGCGGTTTTGCCGTACCGGCGGGCGACGTTCCGCACGATGTACTTGTAGAGGCACATCTGGTCGGCCATACGCACGAGTTCCTGGAAGCGCATGTCGATCTCGCATTGGCCCGCCGTCGCCACCTCGTGGTGCTGCGCCTCGACGTCGATCCCGCAGTGGATCATCGTCTGCATCATCTCGTTGCGGAGGTCCATGAGCTGGTCGGCGGGGGCGCAGGGGAAGTAGCCCTCCTTGTGCCGCAGCTTGTAGCCGAGGTTGGGGCCCTCGGCGCGGCCGCGGTTCCACTCGGCCTCGGCGCTGTCGAGGTGGAAGTAGCCCTCGTGGGCGTTCTGGTCGAATCGCACGTCGTCGAACACGAAGAACTCGGCCTCGGGCCCGATGAAGCAGGTGTCGGCGATGCCGGTGCTCTTCAGGTAGTTGACCGCCTTGCGGGCGATGTTCCGCGGGTCGCGGGAGTAGTCCTCGCGCGTGATCGGGTCCTGCACCATGCAGATCATCACGAGCGTGGGGATCGAGGCGAACGGATCGACCACCGCCGTGGACGGCACCGGCACGAGGAGCATGTCGCTCTCGTTGATCGCCTGCCAGCCGCGGATGCTCGAGCCGTCGAAGCCGAGGCCGTCCTCGAACGTGTCCTCCTCGAGCTTCGCGACCGGGATCGTGAAGTGCTGCCAGGCGCCGAGAAAGTCGGTGAACCTGAGGTCGACCGCCTTCACTTCCTTCTCGCGGCACATCGCGAGCACTTCACGGGGCTTCATCGGGCGTTCTCCGGGGATCATGCCATCATACTCACGGCCCAACCGCCCCCGACCGACTCGACGCGCATACGGCCCGAGGCCGCACCGCCGATGACGGCGATCACGATCGCGGTGGCGGCGTCGAGCGTGGCGGCGTCGAGCGAGACGACCGCGAACGTGCCGGCGTCGACGCGGCGGGCCACGCCTCGGCCGCCCGACACCTCCGCCTCGACGCAGTCGAGCCACGCGAGCCGATGCGGGGGCAGTTCGTGCGCCGCGACCGCGGGTCCGCCGGCGACGGGGGGCTCGACGAGCCGCCACGTCCGGCAGGCCCGGTCGCCCTCCAGCAGAAGGTCGAAGTGCCGGCCGACGGGGTCGTCGGGCGCGCCTGTGTGTTCGAGCAGCGCGAAGCGGGGCATCGGCGGCACCTGGCTCCGGTGGTCGTCCCGGCGCGACCGGCCGGCGGGACTCAGTAGTCGGCCGACTGCGTCGCCGCGCCGCCGACCGCCAGCGGCTTCGGCTTGTGGCGGACGGCCCGGCGGGCGTTCTCGTCGCGGAGCCGCTCGACGGCCGCGTCGAGACTCATCGCGCCCAGGTCGCCGTCGATCCGGTCGCGGAGGCTCACAGTGCCGGCCGCCTCGTCCCGCGGGCCGCAGACGACCATCATCGGGATGAGCTCGAGCTGCGCGGTGCGAATCTTGGCGCCGAGCTTCTCGGCGGCCAGGTCGATGCCCACCCGCAGGCCCGCGGCCTCGAGGCGGGCCTGCACCTGCTTGGCGTAGGCCTCGCTCTTCTCGCTCACCGGGATCACGCGGGCCTGCTCGGGGGCGAGCCAGAGCGGGAACGCGCCGGCGAAGTGCTCGATGAGCACGCCCACGAACCGCTCCAGGCTCCCCAGGGGCGCGCGGTGGATCATCACGGGGCGGTGCTTCGTGTTGTCGGCGCCGATGTACTCGAGGTCGAACCGCTCGGCGCTCGGCAGGTTGTAGTCGAGCTGCACGGTACCGAGCTGCCACTCGCGGCCGAGCGAGTCGTTCACGACGAAGTCGATCTTGGGGCCGTAGAAGGCGGCCTCGCCCGGCTCGGGCTCGCAGCCCGGCAGGTTCATGCGCCGGGCCACACGCTCGATCGCGGCCTCCGCCTCGTCCCAGCGCTCGGGCGGGCCCACGTACTTGTCGCTCGCGGGATCACGGAAGCCGAGCCGCACGCGGAAGTCGTCGAAGGCCAGGCTCTCGAGGACCTTGAGCGTGAAGTCGATGCAGCCCTCCACCTCCTGCTCCACCTGGTCGTGGGTGCAGAAGATGTGGGCGTCGTCCTGCGTGAAGCCGCGAACGCGCGTCATGCCGCCGAGCTCGCCCGACTGCTCGTAGCGATAGACGGTGCCGAACTCCGCCAGCCGCAGGGGCAGGTCCTTGTAGCTGTGCGGCCGCGCCTTGTAGATCATCGTGTGGTGCGGGCAGTTCATCGGTTTCAGCAGGTACTGCTCGTCGTCGCTCATCACGATCGGCTTGAACTGGCTGTCGGCGTAGTACGGGTAGTGGCCCGAGATCTTGTAGAGGTCGACCTTGCCGATGTGGGGCGTGTAGACCGGCTGGTAGCCGCGGGCCGCGAGCTCCTCGCGCACGAAGGCCTCGAGCGTGGCGCGGAGCGTGGCCCCCTTGGGCATCCAGAGCACGAGCCCCGAGCCGACGAGCGGGCTCGTGGTGAAGAGATCGAGCTGTTTGCCCAGCACCCGGTGGTCGCGCTTGCGTGCTTCTTCCAGCGCCGCGAGGTGCGCGTCGAGGTCGGCCTGCGAGAACCAGGCGGTGCCGTAGAGCCGCTGGAGCTGGGCGTTGTTGGCGTCTCCCTTCCAGTAGGCGCCGGCAATGTTCGTGAGTTTGAAGGCGCCGATGCAGCCGGGGCTCGGCACGTGCGGCCCGCGGCAGAGATCGACGAACTCCCCCTGCCGGTAGAAGGAGAGCGTGGGGTGCTCGGCCAGCCCCGTCTCGATGTGCTCGACCTTGAGGGGCTGGTCGAGGTCGCGGACGATCGCGACGGCCTCCCCGCGCGGCACCTCCACCCGCTCGAAGGCCTCGTCGGCCTCGATGATCCGCCGCATCTCGGCCTCGATCGCGGGGAGATCCTCGTCGGTGATCGGCCGCGCGGCACGCATGTCGTAATAGAAGCCTTCGCCCACCGTCGGCCCGAAGGCGAGCTCGACGCCGTCGAAGAGCCGCATCACGGCGCGGGCCATGACGTGGGCCGCGGAGTGCCGCATCACCGGCAGCGCCCGCGGGTCGCCGGCGTAGAGCGGTTCGAGTTCGACGGTGCCCGCGGCGGGAAGCGGGGTGTCGAGGCCGACGGTCCGGCCGTCGAGGACCGCGGCGATCGGACGTGTCGCGGGCTTCGCGGCCGGCGGCGCCGGCAGGGCGTCGGCGACGCGGCCCGTCCCCGTGAACTCGCGGACGGTGCCATCGGGCAGGCGGATCGTGAGCATGGTGATGCGGGTGTCGGGAATGGGTGCGGACCGGTCGGCGGGGGAAGGCGCAGCGTAGCCTCGCCGTCCGCGGGGCGACAAGCCGCGGGCCATGTTTCCGGCACGTCGCGTCCGCGTCGCTTGACTCGCCCCGTTTCACGCGCGAGACTCTCTCGGCGGGATTTTGCGGGCGATTAGCTCAGTTGGTTAGAGCACTAGCTCGACAAGCTAGGGGTCATAGGTTCGAGTCCTATATCGCCCATTTGAGCCTCATGCGGGACGTGGTGATCACCGGGGTTGGCGTGGTCAGCCCCATCGGCATCGGCGTCGACGCCTTTTGGCAGGGCCTCTCGACCGGCACCAGCGGCGTGGCGCCGATCTCGCTGTTCGACGCGTCCGGGCTGCCCGTCGGTTTCGGCGGCGAGGTCCGCGACTTCGAGCCGAAGCGGCACGTGCGGCCGCGAAAAAGCCTCAAGGTGATGAGCCGCGACATCCAGTTCGGATTCGCGGCGGCCGACGAGGCGCTGACCGACGCGGGCGTCGCCGAGGGCAGCGTCGATCCCGAGCGGTTCGGCGTCGTCTTCGGCGCCGACCTGATCTACGACGACATCCACGATCTCGAGGGGGTGTTCCGCACCTGCCGCTCCGAGGGCCGATTCGACTTCGGCCACTGGGCGGAAGCGGCGATGCAGGACCTCTACCCGCTCTGGCTGCTCAAACAGTTGCCGAACATGATCGCCTCGCACGTGGCGATCTTCCACGACGCCCGTGGTCCGAACAACACGCTGGTGACCGGCGAGGTATCGGGGCTCCTGGCGCTCCTGGAGGCGGCGAGCGTGATCCGTCGCGGCTGGGCCGACGTCATGCTCGTGGGCGGCACCGGCTGCCGGCTCCACCCGGGGGCGATGGTGCTGCGGGGTGACGCGATCCTGTCGCACCGGTCGGACGACTGTGCGGCGGCCTGCCGGCCGTTCGACCGCGACCGCGACGGCATGGTCAACGGTGAGGGCTCCGCCGCCTTCGTCCTCGAATCGGCCGCCCACGCCCGCCGACGTGGCGTTCCGGTGCTGGCGACGCTCGCGGCGGCGGTGGCGCGGTGCGAGCGGCGGCTCGCCCCCGGCGTGCCGCTCACCGGACATGGCCTGGATCTCGCGCTGCGGGCCGCGCTCGAGGCGGCGGGGCTCGGCCCCGCCGACGTCGGCCACGTCAACGCGCATGGCCTGTCGACCGAGGTCGAGGACCGCGTCGAGGCCGGGGTGATCCGCGCGGCGCTTGGCGACGTGCCGGTCACGGCACCGAAGAGCTTCTTCGGCAACGCCGGCGCCGGCGGGGCGATGCTCGAGCTCGCGGCGAGCGTCGTCGGCATGGGACGCGGCCTCGTTCCCGCCACGCTCAACTATCGAACGCCCGATGCGGCGTGCCCGGTCAACGTCGTGCACGGGGGCCCCGCGGCGGCCCGTCCGGGGGCCGTCGTCAAGCTGGCCACGGCCCGCACGGGCCAGGCAGCCGCGGCGGTCCTCCTGCCCCCGGCGTGAGCGTCCGGTGCGTGCCGCGACGCCGGAAAGTGTCCTCATGGGGCCGGTCCCCGCGATCCCCGCCGCGCGGCCGTGCCGCGAACCCCGCGCGGGTCAGCCGCGTAGATTTCCCCGTTCGGCGTCAGGGGCCGCTCCGAGAGGGATCTCATGAACCGTGAGAATTTGGTGTCGCTCTGCGAGTCGTTCGCCGTGCACCGCGGGGTGCTGGCCGGCCGGGTGCCCGTCGACGCGCGGGAGGTGTTCGATCCGGTGCCCGAGATTCTCGCGAGTTTCTTCCGCGCCGAGATTTCGGAGAGCGAGAAGAACGCGCTCCTGGCGCTCGTCCGCGATGGCGACGAGGACGACGAGGACGACGAGGGCAACGATCGCGCCGCATGCGTCGTCGACCCGTATGAGTTCGGGCCGGCCGACCCCGACGACGACCTCGAGGGCTGAGCCCGCGGGCCGTCCGACGCGGGAGCGTGTCAGCCGTCCTTCATCGACAGGCTCTTGACCGTCATCACGGCACCCGCCGACATCAGCGCCAGCCCCAGCCAGCGCGGCGGCTCCACCACCTTGCGCAGCGGCGTCGCCTGCCAGATCGCGGCCTGCTGCGGACCTGCCCCCATTCTCGCGGCGACGAACGTGCTCGACTTCTCGTTGAGCGTGAACGACTGCACGACGCGGAACTGGACGCCCGCGAGGAACAGCAGGAGCCCGGCCAGCAGCAGGTGGTGACGCGTGGGGAGCATCGGCGACTCCGCGGGGCCGTCGATTGCAGCCCTCTCCCATCTCATCGAGTCGCGGCGGCCATCCTCTCCAGCCCAGCCTGCCGGGGCGCGATTGGCGGGGGTGTGCGGGCTGCAGCGGAGCCCCACACCCGCCGCCGAGCCGCCGGGGACGGGGCAACCTGGGCAGGGAACGCGCGATGCTGCCGAAAAATACTGCTGAAACGATTGTGACGGTGACGATGATGCTGCGGATTCCGAGGACATTCCTCGGTGGACATCGAACCGCGACGAGGCCGACCGTGACCGCTCGCCCATACCAATCGCTCGTGCTGCACGCGGCCCTGGCTGCGTGCTGTTGGATCGCCGGGTCGGCCTCGCGGGCGGCCGACGATGCCTTCGATCCGACCTCCGTGCCCCCGGTGATCTCCGATGCGGGAGACGACCTGCCCCCCATCACGATCATCCAGGATCGAATCGTGCTCGATCCGGAGCCCGACGCGGAGACGATCCCCACCCCCGTGGAGTCGGTGGTCTCCGGCCCGGGCGTGCTCACGGCACCGTTCGGCGAGGTCGAGACGGTCGTCGAACCTCCGCGCATCCTCGATGTCTCGTCCCGCGGTGCCGACGGCATGCTGCTCGACGAGCTCGACCTCGACGAGATGCCCTTCGAGGCCAGCTCCGGCCGGTGGTTCAAGGACGGCGGCTGGTACGCGTCGGCCGAATCGCTCTGGCTGAGCCGCAGCCGCAACCAGCGGGTCACCCTCGGCGAGGAGGCGTCGACCTCCACCGTGAAGGTGCTCAAGTACACGACGGTGTCGAACCCGTTCAACGTCTCCCCCGGGGCCCGCGTGACCGTCGGCAGGGCCCTCGAACGCGACTACCTCGATCGCGACCGCTCCGTCGAGTTCGTCTACTACGGCGGCCTCAACGCCGCCGGCAAGAACGGATTCAACTCGCTCACGAGTGCGCCGCTGCTGGTCTCGCCCCTCGCGCTGTTCGCCGCGGGGTTCAACTTCGCCAACCAGTACAACACCACCTACAGCTCGAACTTCAACAGCATGGAGATCAACTACAAGCTCGCGCGACGGCTGGGCCGGGACCAGCTCGTCATGTCGCCGGCCGGGAACTGGACGCGACATGCCGAGCGGGGCTTCCTCCCCGCCCTGATCCTGGGCGTCCGTGCGACCAACGTGAACGAGGACTTCTCGTTCGTCAGCCGCCGGTTCAACGTCGCCCCCTCGACCTTCGGCGGCAACTACAATATCGCCACGCAGAACTGGCTCTTCGGTCTCAATATGGGAGGCGAGCTCATCTCGCAGAACGAGTTCTACTACTGGGGCGTGCGGGGCCGGGCCACGCCCTCCCTCAGCTGGGCGGCCGACCAGCAGCGGGCCTTCGGGGTCAACAACACGTCGTTCCCCGGGCAGGGTGCGCAGCAGCCCACCAACTTCGCCTACTCCGTGAGCGGGTTCGGCCCGGGCTTCGTCGGCGACCTCACGCTCCTGGCCGGCTGGAACATCAAGCCCAACCTCGCGCTCCAGATCGGCTACGACTTCCTCTGGATTGCGGGCATCGCGACGGCCACGCGGCAGTTCAACCTCGACAACCGCGACCAGTTTCCGCTCGATGCGGGCGGCCAGACCCTCTACAACGGCGTCTCCTTCGGCCTGAACGGCTCCTGGTGACGCCCGGGCTCAGCGCTGCCCGTGGCTCGGGTGCAGTTCCCGCCACCGCGCCGGGGCCATCGGGTGCGGGTCGGCCCAGAGGCCGCGTCGGGCGCGCCGCGCCGCCGCCTCGGCCGCCGCGAGCTCGTCGTCGTCGGCGAAGCCGGTGAACGCCCAGGCCCATCCTTCGGCGACCATCTCCCGGTTCAGGTCGCGGCCGTCGAGCCACAGCCTGCCGAGGAGCCGGCCGTGCTTGTCGCGGGCGTCGCCCTCCACGCGGACGCCGCGACCGGCCACCTTGGAGGCGAGCGCCGCCCGGGCGGCCGGGCCGCCGGGCTGGTCGAGTTCGGGCGCGTCGATCCCCACGAGTCGGATGCGCACCCCTCGGGCCGACGCGTCGCGGCACGTGACGGTGTCGCCGTCGTTGACCGCCTCCACCCGCCAGGTCGGGCGGCCTTCCGCGTCCCGAGACGGGCACATCGGCGCGGTGGCGGCCGCCACCGCCGACGCCACCGCCGCGACCACGACGTACCAGCCGCGGAGGCGGCGGGGCAGGCCCCGCGGAGGCGGCGGCAGCCTCACGGCGACGTCGCGGGTTCGACCACGACGATCTGCCCCGGCTCTTCGACCACGATCTGCGCGCGGCCCTGCCGCTGCTCGACGAGGCCGTGGACACGGATCGTCGCGCCCAGATAGTGCGTCTCCGGCTCCGCGATGCCGTCGCTCGCGAGCCGCTCGAGCCCGGCCTTGAAGATCACCGCGGTGAACGTGCCGTCCGCCCGGTGGTCCTTCCGCGAGTTGAGGAAGCAGACGTTCTTGTCGGCCAGTCGGCGCCCGCCGCGGACGACCAACTCGATCGTGCACGTCTCGCCGACGTGGGAGAGTGCGTCGTCGGCCGCGACCGCGGTTCCGGCCGGCGGCTCGGCCAGGGGGGTGGCCGACCGATCCTCGGCGCGGACGGAGCCGACGGCGGCCACGAGCAGGGCCGCGGCGAGCGGCCACCGGACGGTTCGCGGAATCATGGGGGTGCTCCTCGGGCTTCCGGACGACGATTCGCCGCCGCCTGCCTTCGCATCGAGAATAGCCGATGCGGCAGGGGGTGCGAAACCGACCGGATCGACGGCCCGATGCGGCACCCGCCGCGGTCCGGGGTCAGGCCGCCTCGACCCCCGGGCTCTCCCCGAAGTAGTACTTCTTCGCCTCGGGGTTCGACAGCACCTCCTGCGCCGTGCCGTGGCAGAGCACCTTGCCGGCGCGGATCACGTAGCTGCGATCGGTGATCGCGAGCGTTTCCCGCTCGCGGTGGTCGGTGATGAGGATCGAGATGCCGTCGTCGCGGAGCCCTCGGATGATCTTCTGGATCGAGTGGATCGTCACCGGGTCGATGCCCGTGAACGGCTCGTCGAGGAGGATGATCCGCGGCTCGGTGATCAGGCAGCGGGCGATCTCGAGCCGCCGCTTCTCGCCTCCCGAGATGTAGTGGGCCTTCGAGCGGCGGATCTTCACGATGTCGAACTGCTCGATGAGCTGGTCGCAGCGGCGCTTGCGCTCCTTCGGCGCCATGCCGATGAGCTCCATGATCGCCAGCAGGTTCTGCTCGACGGTGAGCTTGCGGAACACGCTCTGCTCCTGGGCGAGATACCCCATGCCGCCGTCGCGGGCCCGCTTGTACATCGGCCAGTCGGTGATCTCCTCGTCGTCGAGGAGCACGCGGCCGGAGTCCGGGATCACGATCCCGCACGTCATGCGGAAGCTCGTCGTCTTGCCGGCGCCGTTGGGGCCGAGGAGGCCGACGATCTCGCCCGACTCGACGTGGAAATCCACGCCGTCGACGACGCGGCGGCGGCCGTAGTTCTTGACGAGCCCTTCGACGCTCAAGAGCGACATTCGCCCCACTCCTTCGGGGCCGCGCGGGCGGCAGCAGGCCGGCCGCTCAGCGGACGAACCGCATCCTCCCGAAGTTGGGCCACGAGGGCAACCGCAAATCCCAGCCGCGAAACCGGACCGGCACGGCCCACGACGCGGGCACCGCGTGCGGCCAGAACACCACCAGCGCCCGGCCGATCAAGAGCCGGCGGTCGACGTGGTGCCCGGCGAGCCACAGCCGGCTGTCCTTGCTGGCGGCGGAGTTGTCGCCGAGCATGAAGTACTGATCGGTCTCCAGGGGAAACCCGAGCACGTCCTCCTCGATCACGCGGCCGTCGCGCTCCACGTCGACCGCACCGATGTAGTAGACGTCGCGCAGCACCCGCAGCCCCTCGAGCCGCACGTCGCCGGCCTTGACCTGCACGCCCGCCGGGGCCAGGTCGCTCGCCGTGCGCGACCCCGGCCCGGCCCCGTCGGTGACCACCACCGGCGCCGCGGTCGGCATCGGCCGGCTCCAGGTGGTCGGTCCCTCGAACGACACGCGGCGGCCGTCGATGAACAGCGACAGCTCGTCGTCGACGTTTGCGAACAGGATCCGCCACGTGCCGCGGCCACGCAGCGGCGTCACCGCGGTCGCCGCATCGGCCGCGTCGGGCACCCACAGCTGCGCGGTCCCGTCGCCGAGGTCGATCTCGAGGCGGTGCCGGCGGCCCGCCTCCACGAGGTCGAGCGCCACGCGGCCCGTCGTCGAGCGGCTCTCGAGGGTCGTCTCGACGGCGAGATCACCGACGGGATGCAGGCGGGTGGGAGCCGAGTTGTAGGGCTGGAAGTCGTCGACGGGCGTGGGGGCCGGCGGCGTTCCGGCGCGGCCGGTCTCGCGGAGGCGCCGCCAGGTGGCGTCGTCGGGAAGGATGTGCCGGTAGCGGAGCTCGGCCGTCTCCCCCGCGTCACACGCGACCGTGTAACTGCGGCCGTCGTCGTCGGTCGTCCACCGTCGGCTCGGGGCGTCCGGCGCCGACCAGTCGGCCCAGGCCGCGGGCCAGTCCGCGGCCACGAGCGCCTCCGCCACGTGGCGGCTGTCGTGCACGCACTGGAGCATCGCGAGCAGCTTCGTGGGCGGCTTGCGGGCGATCACGGGATCGCCGTCGTCGCGACTCGTCCAGATGTCGCCTCCGGCGATGAAGACGGTCTCGCCCGGCAGGCCCACCAGCCGCTTGATGTAGTTCGTCTTCGCATCCTCGGGATACTTGAAGACGACGACGTCCCAGCGGGCCGGCGCCGAGAAGTCGTACGCGAACTTGTCGACGAGGATCCGGTCGCCGTTGAACGACGGATACCGCGGGTCGGGTTCGCCCGGCGCCACGGCGAGCGGCATCGTGGTGGCGCAGTTGAAGCAGCGCGCCTCCGGCACGAGCCGGTCGGGCCGCACGCGACCCGCGGCCTCGTCCCACTCCTGGCTGGCGCCGACGCGGAACACCGCGCCGCAGGCGTCGCACGCCAGATCCTTGTGTCGCCCCATGAGCGTCGGCGCCATCGATCCCGTCGGGATCACGAACGCCTCGGCCTCGAACGCCCGGAACAGCAGCGCGAGCGTGAAGGCGACGACGATCGACTCGATCGTCTCGCGGCCACCGGCCAGCGGGTCGCGGACATGGGAGCGGCCGCCGCCCGGGGCCCGGCGGGCCTGCGACGGGTCGAACCGCTGCGGGGCGTCCATGCGGTCACTCCAGGGCGAACGTCGTCTTGCCGCTCTGCGGCAGCATGGCCCCCACGGCGACGCCGAGGGTGGTCGCCGTGTTGTACTTCGC
>Ga0007795_10000381_pt1 | contig 13753 bp, 7 predicted proteins | sample CryBogmetaGMA1M_FD_60369 | JGI IMG/M metagenome (GOLD analysis project Ga0007795, IMG submission 60369) | Freshwater microbial communities from Crystal Bog, Wisconsin, USA - MA1M | ecosystem: Environmental > Aquatic > Freshwater > Lake | place: Crystal Bog, Wisconsin, USA | collected 2009-07-06
CCGCCGGCTTCGGCCCGACTCGCCACGACGACTTCTTCTCTCCAACCATGACAACTCCTCCCCCCCCACCCCATACACCATCAGGCACATGCACGTCCGTTCACGTGCCATCATAGTCGCTCGAGCGGCAGGCACACATTGCCAGAGTGCGGCGCCGATCGACATCACTTGTCGACGGCCGTGTGGGCAAAGCGGTGCCGGGCGGCGGGGTCGAGAAGGCCGACCGGGTCGAACGGTGCGAGGCGGTGGCGGAGACGCTCGAGAAGCGCCTCGCCGCCGGCGACGAGGTCGGCCCGTGCCGCGGAGAGGGCCGCCCGGAGCGGCGCGTGGCGCGCGGCGAGGAATCCCTGCGACGTGGTCGTCTCCCCCCGTCCATACCCTTGTTCCGCCTGCACCGTGGCGAGGAAAAACAGCGTGCTCGCCAGACGGAAGCGGTCGAAGTCGGGGAGGACCGCATAGCAGGCGCTCACGAGCTGATCGATCCAGGTGACCTCGTCGATCACGGCCGCGCCGTAGGCCTGCCAGCCGACCTCGTCAAACGACTCGGCCAAGAGCAGATCGGCGAGGCGCTGGACCCCGGAGAGAGCGTGGGCGATCCCGGTGCTGTGGAGCGGATCGACAAAGCCGGCCGTGGTGGGGAGCATCGCGAAGCCTTCTCCGGAGGCCCGCGACCAGAGCCGGCTCATCCGCGGGATGAGCCCGAGCGGCCGCACCGGACGGCTCCCATCGAGGAGGAGCGCCAGCGACGGGTAGGTCGACACCATGCTTGCCCAGGCCTCGTCGAGCGAACGCTCTCCGCCGGCCCCCAGCCCCCGGCAGACATCGGCGGGGAGCACGAAGCCGACGCTCGCGAGATCGTCGCGAAACCGCAGGATCCACATCCAGCCATCGTCGATGCAATGGTGTTGTGCGGCGTCATCCGAGCGGAAGGGGGAAGTGGTCGAGAAATTGCCCGTGGCCTCCTGAAGCCGGTCCCACGAACCGACCCCGCGGAAGTGACCGTAGACCGCGCCGCGGCGTGTCAGGAGGGTGTCGTCGCGGCGATCGATTCCCAGGGCTGACGCCAGCATCCCGCCACCGCCGGTAGCATCGACGAGAAACGGAGCATTCGCCCATTCCTCGGCTCCGGCCTTCCCTTCGCTCGCGTCGGCGAAGCACACGCTCCATCGTCCCGCTCCCCGCTCGATGCCGACAACCTCGCATTCTTCCCGCACGGTCGCCCCGGCCCGCGCGGCGGAAGCGCAGAAAAAGGTGTCGACATCGGCGCGGAGCCAGTGGGTGTCGCTGCCGGCGTCGGTGGCACTGGCGGCGACGAGGAGCGAGGCGGCGTGATCAGAGGTGTCGCGAAAAGGCTTCCCCGGCCGATGGTGAAAATAAGAAAACCCCCGTTTCTTCCCGCATCCGAGCTGCGGATACGTCGCCTGCCACGATCCCCATCGGGCAAGGGGGGCAAGCTCCGGGAGCCGGTGCCGGGCCGCCAGATCGGCAAGGATCAGATCCGCCGCCGGGGTACTCGACTCGCCGATCGCAAATCGGGGATGGCGCCCCCGATCGACGATCAGGACGCGCATCCCGCGTGCGCCAAGGATCCATCCGAGCAAGCTGCCGGAGAAACTGCTGCCGAGGATCAGGGCGTCACAGTCCATGCCGGCACCCGCAGTCGAGAGGGGCGGGGGGAAGCAGCGCGCGGGCCCGGTGCATCTGATCGATCCGCGCCCGCCGCTCGGCCCGACATTCCGCACAATGGCCGGCCAGGCGGTCCCAATCCCAGAGATCGAGCGTCACCAGGCAATCCGCCGGGAGGCCCGCCAGTGATCCGGCGAGGGCCGCCTCGGCAGCCCCCGCTGTCACCGGCACGAACGATCCGTCGGCCGCGAGACGATCGAGAAAGCCGTTGTCGGGTCGCGTGGGGATGAGGCTCACCTGCCGGCAGCCCGCCTTGGCGGCGAACCGGGCCGCGGCGATGGCCGCGGCGACCGATTCCTCCTCGGTCAATCCCGGCAGGCCGAGGAGGACGAAGGCCCGCGTGTCGATGTCGGCCGCTTGGAGGCGTTCGCAAGCCGCCGCGAAATCCCCCGGCGTCATCTGCTTGTTGAGCCAGGGGAGAATGCCCGGGTGAATCGTCTCGAGGCCGAGGGCCACCTCGAGGGTGCCGCCGATCGAGTGGGCAAAGTACTCGAGGGAGTCGTCGACGAGCCGCGGATGGGTCTCGACGATCACCCGCTCGAACGACTCGACGAGCGCCGCGATCCGAGGCCGATCGACGACGGGCACGGCCCGCGGATCGGTGAAATTGCTGGCGTTGTAAAGCTTGATCCAGCGGGGCTCAGGCCCCGCCGCTGCCGAGGCAATCGCGGGGGCATGCGCGAGCGCCGCCTCGATCTGTGCCGGCAGCGCTCCCGGTGGCGTCGGACGGTCGAGCGTGTGCCGCCAGAGGTCGCACATCGCGCAGGTGAACGGGCACTCCGCCCCGGCAAGGAGCACCACCCGGCAGACGACCGTCTGAAAAGGCGCGGTCACCTCCTCCTCGTCCCAGACGGCGATCGGCCGCCAGGGGTCGACCGGCGCCTTCGCACCGCGCGCTCGACGGATCGCCCCCGAGTCAAGCCGCACAAGCCGGCCAGTGCCACCGGACGAGGCTGCGGGCCCGATCATGGCGCCGCCGTCGCCGGGGGCTCGAGCGTGTGAAGCGTGTCGACCGGGAGGCCGGGATGGTCGCTGGTCGAGCCATCAGGCCAATCGACATGGACATCAACCGGCTCGCCGGCCGTTCCCAGCCCGATCGTCACCGGCAGCTCGCACTGCGATTGGTAGCTCCGCGTCGCACTGACGCGCCGAGCCTCGACCCCGGCAGCCGTCTTCACCGTGACCAGCGCCCCGATCGCGTCGCGATTGGCCCCGGCGCCGGCCAGCCGGATCCGCACCCAGTGGTGCCCCGAGGCCTGCTCGTTCCGGAGGAGGCGGGCCTTCGCCCCGCTGGCCGTGAGGATCAGATCGGTGTCACCGTCGCCATCGATATCGGCCACCGCCACCCCGCGGCCGACGAGCGGACGGTGGAAGTCGGATCCCACGAGGTCGATCGGGGCAGGGCGGAACTCGGTCGCCTCCCCGGCGCCACAGTTCCAAAACAGCTCCGGCGACTGCTCGTAAAATTGCGTCTTCTGGACCTTGTTGATGTCCTCCTCGAGGTGACCGTTGGCAGCGAGGATGTCGAGGCGGCCATCGAGATCGATGTCGGCGAAGAGGACGCCGAAGGTCAGCTCCTGCCGGGTCTCGGGACCGAGGCCATTGGACACGGCATCATCCTTGAATTGCATCTGGCTCCCTTGGGAGACATAGAGCGCGTTCATCTCGTTGGAAAAGTTGCCGATGACGATCCCGATTTCGTCGTCGTTGCGAAAGCGGGCGATGTCGATCCCCATCGCGCCACGGGCCCTGCCCTCGACGTCGTAGGCGACACCGGCGAGGTTGCCCACCTCCTCGAAGACACCGCTACCGGTGTTGCGGAAGAGGAAGTTCTGCACGGTGTCGTTGGCGACGACGACATCGAGCGCCCCATCCCCGTCGAGATCATCGAAGGCCAGCCCGAGCGACTTGCCCACCGGCACGCCGGTGGCGGCATTGCGGACACGGATGCCGGCGTCCGCGGAAACGTCGGTAAACCGGCCGTCGCCGTCATTGCGCAGAAGCCGCGGGAAGGCCCCACCGAAGTTTTGCGGGCGTCCGTAGGCGCGGCCGCCACCGATGAGCCGGAAGTCCTGGGCGCGGTCGATGTCGCGCGACCAGGCGACGTAATTGCACACGAACAGATCGAGGTCGCCGTCGAGGTCGGCATCGAACCAGCCGCAACTCGTCCCCCAATCGCTCTCGTCCCCCGCCACGCCGGCGGTAGCGGTGACATCGGCGAATCTCCCCCCGCCGAGGTTGCGAAACAGGCGGTCGGGCCCGACGGCACTCACGAACAGGTCGCGCCGACCGTCGGCATCGAAATCGCCGACGGCGACGCCGGTCCCGTAGAAGGGGACGTCGAGCCCGGAGCCGGCGGTGATGTCGCGGAACTTTCCCGTGCCATCGTTGTCGTAGAGCTTCATCGTCGGCGGCGGCTGCGGGGCCTCCCGCTCGTCCCAGGGCCAACGCGACCCCTGGATGAGAAGCAGGTCCTGATCGCCGTCGCCGTCGTGATCGAAAAACGCGCAGCCTCCGCCCATCGTCTCGGGAAGGAGCTTCTCGCCGGTCGCGCCGTTCTCATGGACGAAGTCGATGCCAGCGGCCGCCGTGATGTCGGTGAACGGCATCGCGGGCATGATGACCTTCGGCTTCTCTCGGCCTGAGGGGAGCGCGAGCTTCGCCTCCCGGGGCGGGGGAGGGGGGGATTTGAGCCCCAATCGCCACGCGACCAGGCCGCCGACGACGGCGACCACGGCGATCAGCGCCAGCGACCGCCAGAACGCCTTGCCGATCACGGCATCGTCGCGTTCCTCGATGTCGTCATCGGGTCTCGAAGTGCTCTCTCGCGTCGCCATCGGAATCCTCGTCGTGCTTCGCCATGCTTCGTTGCAGCCCTCGTCGGCCCCATCCTCAGGAGCCGGCCCCATCCTCCGGCCGCGCCTGCGGCACGACGCTGACCTCGTCGACCGCCTCGTCCCGTGCATTGCCTCCGATCTCGCCGGAGACCGCCCGGCCATCGGCCGTCGCTCCCTCCTCAGGAAGCTCCGGCGCCCCCGGCCGCTGGAGCGGATAGATGACGAGCATCTCCGCGGCGAAGTTCGCCGCCGGATACTTCTCCCGTGCCAGCGACACCGCCCGGTCGGCGGCATTGTCGTCGAGTTTGTAGCGCTCGTGAAGCATCCGGTGTTCGTCCGACTTCTCCCGGTTGCCGAGTTGGCCGTGGATCAGCTGGAGGTTGTAGTGGGCGGCGACGTTCTCCGAGTCGAGGAGGAGCGTCATCTCGAACTGCCGCGCCGCCTCCTCGAGGACCGCGCGGCGGGCATCGGCCGCATCGGCGCCGCGGAACTGGCTCGCCCGATCGTAGAGCGTCAGCCCGAGGAGATTGCGAACCTCGTAATCCTTGCTGAAGTCGAAGCCGCGCTTCCGCATCTCCTCGGTCCGGTCTTCGAGAACCTTGCGGAAGCTCGCCTCGGCCTCGTCGAGCCGGCCCTGCTGGCGGTTGACGAGCCCCGACAGCCAGGCCACCGTCCACGGGGGCGCGGCCGGGGTAGAGTGCGTCGCGGCGCGCTCGAGCGCTGCGGCCGCCTCGTCCACCCGCCCCTCCTCGAAGTAGACCCGGCCGAGGTTCAACGGCCCGTCGTAGCGGCCGAGCTTTTCCACTTCGGCAAACGCCTCCTCCGCCTGGCGGAGTTCGGCCTTTCCCTTGATAAGCAGACCGATGCCGTAATCGTTCCACCGCTCCCACGCCGGGATCTTCCGGTCCGCGGCGGCGGCGACCGACGTCGCCGAGCCGGCGACCGGGAACGTGACTTCGTCTTCCGCCATCGTCACGATCGGCAGTTCGTCGACGTACGGCTCTCCCGCCACATGCCCACGGAGCGGGTCATCCCCCGGCCGCGCCTTGTCGGCGACAAACCGCATGTACTCGGCATCGAACTTCCGATAGCGGAGCTTGACGTTCACCGTCACCGGTTCGGTCACGTCCGCAGGCAGCGCAAAGCCGTAATGGACCGTCCAGCCCGCTCCCGGCGGGATCTGGTGGTTGTAGAGGGGCACGAAGATGTCCTGGGGGTTGCGCCGGTTGATCCGATTCCCCTCGCGGTCGAGCATGAAGATGTTGATGAAGTGGGAATAGCGATCGACTTCCTTCCCCTTCGCCGGATCGATGCCTCCGCTGCGACCGATCAACCTGTTTCCGGAAGTGACGGTGACGTCGAGCCAGACTTCGTTGGAGTCGGCGGTGCCCTGGGTGAACAGATGGCCCAGCTTGAGCGTCCGGATCACGGTCTCGAGGAGGTACGACTTCCCCGGCTCGAGCGTCGGCACCTCCGGGCGGAGCGGCGCGTGGAGCGTCCCCTCGATCCCGGCGCCATCGCGGATCCCGAAGATGTCGACCCGGGTGATGTCCTGGAGAAACTTCGCATGGGCCTCGACCATGTCGTCGCGGTCCTTGAGCCAAGCCAGCCCCGTGTTCGCGGCCGGGAAGAGGTGATCGTGGACGGTGAGCCGTCCGCTGTCGTCATAGAGCCGGGCGCCGAAATCGGCCGAGTCCTTCAGCGGCATGTGGCAGGACGCGCAGCTCTCCTTCGCCTGGGGCGGGTAATAGAAGCTCCGCGCGCCATGCCCGGAGACGCCGGAGAGGAGGAACGGGTCGTAATGGTTTTGGCCTCGGAGGAATTCCTTGTACGCGGTGAGCTCCTTGGGGAGGTGGACTTTGTGGCAGGAGGAGCAGAACTCGGCATCGCGATGGAAGTCCTTGAGAAAGGTCTTCTTGTGCATCGCCGGCTTCGCCTTGACGAGCTGGTTGTTGACCCACTGGAGAAGCGTGTTCTCACTCTTGGCGAAGGGGTAGTGGATCGGCTCGTCGATCGTGTAGTCGGCATTCCCCTTCGTGCTGTTGATGTGCGTGATCGCATGACAGACGGTGCAGGTGATGCCGGCGTGGGCCGTCGGGTGGTGGACGTCGTCGTAGTCTTTGTCGTCGAAGGCACCGCTGTAAAACGGCACCGGATCGTGGCAGCCGGCACACCACCGGGCCGCCTTCACGCTCCCGTCGCGCTCGAGGGAGACGAGCCTCGTCTCGCGAACGCTCGCCAGATAGGCGGGGTTGTTGAAGCTCGAGAAGTGGTGGCTGCTCCCCTCCCAGCCCGCATGGACGTCGGCGTGGCACTTCTTGCAGTAGTTGTCCATCATGAGCGTGTCGGCGGGGATGTAGTTGCCGGTGGCGGTGCGGGCCAGCGACGGCTCGAAGTACTGCTTCCCCTCCTCAGGCCCCTTGGCATTCCAGTGCCGCGGATCCTGGGCATGGAGGAACACCATCACCCCGATCGCGGCCGCCACCACGCCGGCGTACGTCAGCCCCATCCGCCATTTGATCTTCGGCCCCACGAGCCGGTGGAGCCAGTAGAGCCATGCCGCCACCAGCGGCGCCGCGACGTGCGCCCAGTAGGTGGCCTGCGTGAGGAGCGGCGTTCTCGCCCCGGTGTTCGTCGCCCTCAGGCCCAACAGCAATCCCCCCGAGACGAGGACCACCAGTGACGCCACGAAGAGGGCGTAGCCGACGCGGACCGCCCGGCGGTTCTTCCGGTTCTTCGTGTTGAGCATGTGGACGACGCCGAAGACGACAAACGGCGCTACGAACACGAACCCGAGCACGAGGTGGACGAGGAACATCCACTGATAGAGCCAGTTTTGATACGTCTCCCCAGAGCCCCATTCGAGGAACGTGATCGCGGCGAGGTAGGCCGAATTGGCCCCGATCACGGCAAGCAAGCCGAGAACGACGTTGAGGAGGATGCGGAGCCGCGGGCCGATCGCCGGCACATGGGCTTTTCGGGGCGGGCGCGGGGAGGTCGTGACGGCGTCGGGGCCCATGGAACGAGGTCCTCTTCGTGAAGCAGGCGGAGGCAGGCGGGCGACAAGGGCAGCCCCCTGAATCCGGCGGCACTCGGCCACCGAGAAGAAGGGAGGGGCCCACGGGATCCCCGCCTCCATCCCGTCCGTTCTTCCCCGGGAAGACCGGGGGAGCCAACGGACGATTGGAGCGGGGCGCCTGATCGACCACCGCCGGTCTCGCGCCTCTTGCGGGGCTTCGCGGACAACGGTGGCGAACCGGGCGACATCAGGCCTGAAGAGAAGCCCGCCTCGGGGGACGGATCGGCACCGCGGCGATCAGGACAAGAGGCTTGGAATCGTTCGCGGCAAGGAAGGGACGACCGACGTCCCGATGGCCGAGGGGAGGGAAGCCAACCGCATCGGCAGGGTCGGGACGGGGGGCGTCGGCCGAGACGTCGCGCGGCAGCGCCGGGATGAAGGGAATACCGCGACAGGCCGGGCCGTCGCAGTGGGGCAGACGCGGGGCGTCTTCAGGCCGCGGGGCAACCGGTTCCCCCACCTCACGGTCGGCACGAAGGGCTTGCGGCGACTCGGCCAAGTTGTGGCCAGCCAGCCAATCGCCACAACTCGCCTCGGCTCCGCTGCTCCCAAGGAACACAACGGCAAACGCTCCCAAGACACTCATGACGGCGATCATGAGGGATCTTGAAGCGAACCGCGTTGGAAGGCTAGGAAAGTGGCGACGCATGGGACAAAAACCCGGGATCAGGCTGGGCCCACCGACTCCGTGGCCACCCCCCACCGAACTCCATCTTCCCCGTCTCCCAAGAACTGTAGACCGCCCCACAGGATGCGTCAACGAAAGCGCCGCAGGGCGCCAGATTCACTTGGCAGCCTGGTGCAGGGGGGTGAGTTTTCCCTCGCTGTCCGCCTCCCAGACCGTTTTTGCCTGCGGGTCGGCGATGAGGACTTTCCCGGCCCGGATCGCGAGGCCGACCGGGCCTTTCAACGGCTCGCCAGTGATCCACTTGGAGGCCGTGCCGTCCGCCGCCACCTTCCAGACAGCCCGGGCATAATTGTCGCTGACGTAGGCGGTGCCGTCGTCGGCGACGACGACGTCATGGGGGAACTCGAACACCCGCTCCTTGACCACCGGCTCGATGCTCCCGTCGGCGGCGATCCGCACCAGCGGTTGCTCCCCGGAAGCCGCCACGGCCCACAGTCGCCCCGCTCCATCGACGAACAGCCCACGCGGGGCGGCCAATTGGGCCACCTCCTTCGGCTCGCCGCCGGCGGCCGGCACCCGCCAGATCCGCTGCGTTTCCAGATCGGACACAAACAGGTCGCCCGAGGGATCGAAGGCGATGTCGACCGGGATCCCGATCTTCCCCTGGGTGAGCGGCACCGGTTGGCCGTCGACGAACTTGAAGACGTCCCGGGTTGCCGAGTCGGCGGCATGGACGGTGCCATCGGCGGCGACCGCCACGGCCCGAACGGCGTTGAGCGGGGTGCGGAACGTCTTCTTCCCTTGGAAAAACACCTCCGCCTTGCCGGCCTGGAGCTTCAAGAGCCCGGGGAGCATCCGGTCGGCGACGAGCAGGGCGTCGTCGCCAGCCACCGCCACCGAGAGGGGATAGAGCATCTCCTCCCCCCGCACCGAGCCCGTCAGGGCCGCAAGCGCGATCAGCCCCGCGAAGCCCATTCCGATCAGGCCACTGCACCGCCTTACGCCCGCGCCCCTCATCGCTCGTTCCTCCTCGTGTCGCGTCCCCCGTCGGGCCCGGCCGTCCGGGCTTCTTCCAGCCTAACACCCCGGGCCCTCCAGCGGCGGATCGCCCTCCAGAAGGCGTCGGTGTGCTCGCGCGTCTGGTCGTCCCGCAGCCAGGCCTCGCGGGCCGGTGAGGCTTCAGGCTGGTCATCGTCGCCGGGGGGATAGGCGCGCATCCCGCGGAAGGGGAGCGGCTCGACGGTCTGCCCCTCGGCCGTGGCGAGGTTGGCATCCTTATCCCATCCGACGCTCCGGAGGAGGAAGCTCCGCTTCCAGCCCGCCGGCGGCCCAGGGGGCACCGGAAAGGCGACCGTCATTTCATCCCCCGCCCCCATGATCACCAGCCGGTCGTCCCCCTCGGCGACGAGGTCGCGAACATCGCCGTAGCGGGTGAACCGACCCCGCATCGGCGGCCAGCGTGCCTCTTGAAGGGGCTCGCCGTAGACGAACCGCTCCGGAGCGTCGCCGTCCTCCTGCTCGATCCGCGATCGGCCCCGCCAATGGAGGTCGGCCGAGACCGGATCGACCTCCACGGTCTCGAGCGTCGGCGCGACTTCCCCCGAGACAAGAAAGGCTTCATCCCAATGGATCTCCATCGTCGTGTCGATCCGCAGCCGCGCCTGGGCCGAATCGAGAAGCCCTGAGAGATCGATGACGATCGACTTCGTCTTGCCACCGGGGAAGCCGGTGAAGGGGATCACTTCACGCCAACCCCCCGCGCCGTCCGGCACCGACAGCGACGGCGGCTTCGGCAGGCTCAAACTCGAATCGTGCGACAGGGCGACGTTCTCGCTGACGGTCGTGGGATAGGTCCAGCCGGTGAGGACGAGCTTCGCGTTGTCGACGTCGGGGATCGGACCGAAATCGAGGACAAGGGTGTTGTCGGCGACGAGCCCCTGACGGAGTTTCTTGGCGTACGACCGGGCGAACCTACCGTCAGCCGCGAGAACGTCGCCCCGGAGGTCGCCTCCGTCTCCACGCGTCGCCGCCACCGGCCGGATCGGCGTGCGGACAGCATGGATCCCGAAGGCGGCGATGTCGGGAGGGCCGACCTTTTCATTGGAGTAGATCTCCACGTCGGCGGGATGATCGACGACGACCAGCCGCAGCTGATCGAAATACGCCGCCTCCCACAACTCCTCCGTCACCTGGATCGAATACCGGCCGTCCTGCGGCACCATCGGGGTGTCGATCTTCAGGCATTCCCACTCCCGCGACGGCATCAGCTTTCCCTCGGCCCGCTGCAGCCCCAGCGGCGCAGCCCAGAGGAGATCGGTCGCAAACACGAACTCCCGGCCGTTCCAGGTGTAGAGGTAGGGACAGGAGCCGAGAAGGATCTGCTCCTCGCAGATCAGGCTATCGGCGGCCGGTTGGATGACGTTCTGCGGCACGCCATTGATCCAGGCCACGCGAACGACGTCGGCCACGGGGAGATTCCCCAAGCCGAAGTGGGTCGTGCGGCGCCGGACAGGGCGAGGCTGATAGAGCGCTCCGGCTTTGAGCTCGAGGAGGCTCCCGAGGCCGTGGGCGTTGACCCGGCCGCTCGGCGACATCGCCGTCCCCTTGATCTGCTGGGCCTCGAGGGCCACGTCGATCCAGTGATTCGCGTTGCCGCCGACGTTCTCGAGCATCGTGAAGGCGCAGCCCCCATCGCCGACCGCCACGCCGTCGAGATCGCCGTCGCCGTCGAGGTCGGCGCTGTCGAAGCTCCGTGGGCGGCCGTTGGGGCAACGTCTCGGCGTCTGCTTCTCGAATCCTCCGGAGGGGAGACCGAGTGACACCGTCATCGCGTCGTCGTCGAGGGCGACGAGGTCGAGGAGGCCGTCGTTGTCTTGGTCGAACGCATGAACCGCGACGCTCGCCGTGTCGGTCACCACGACGCCCGGTTCATCCGCCGGGCGGACCACGCCGGTCGGCGATCGCCGGCTCGGCACCGTCGCGACGCCGAACGGGCCGGCCACGACGAGATCCCAGGCCCCATCCGCATCGGCATCGATGCAGTCAAGCGCCGCGATCGGCCCAGGCACGGTGACAGCCCCGGGGGCGACAGTTGCGTCGGCCCCGCGGACGGCAAAGGGGACAAACCGGAACTGTCCATGGAGGAGGTTCTCGAGCCACCCCCCGCCGGCATCGCTGCCGAGCATGACGTCGACATCGACATCCCGGTCCCAGTCGAGGGGAAGAAGCGCCCTCACCGGGGCCCCGACGGCAAACTCCGCCGTGCCGGGCCAAGCGACAAAAGCCCCGCGCCCGAGATTCCGCCACAGGCGAAGGGCTCCGTCGTGGCCGGAGACAAGATCGAGGTATCCATCGGCATCGAGGTCGGCTACGGCCGAAGTTCGGGTCGGCCCGGCAGCAGCCAAGGCCGCGGCAGAGAAGGGACGGAGTGTTCGCATCCCGGTCACCGGATCGAGAAGATTCTCGAGGACGACGACGCCCCCTTCGCCATGCACAAGCACGTCGAGATCGGCCGCCGGGCAACCAGCGGCGAGCTTCTCCGCGACGATTTCAGCGCCAGGCTTGTCGGTGCCGGGCCGGGCCGGGGTGCCGGGGCGTTTCGCCTCGTCGAAGTCGAGATCGAGATCGGCGGCCACGAGTCCTGAAGCCCCCTCCGGCACGTCCGCCGAGGCGATCTCGTGCCACGGAGTCTTCGTGCCATCGGCGGCAGCGACCGTGAACGCGACCTCCCCTGTGGCACGACGCCCGAACACCCACACTTTGCTGCTCCCGAGGAGGAGGATGTCGGGGCGGCCGTCGAGATCGAAATCCTCGAGGAGGACGGCCCGAAACGTGCCAGGGGCATCGCCTCCCCACGCCGTCTCGCGGGCTTCGAGGCTCGACTCGATCCGCGGCACCTCGGTCGCCTTGTCGAGCCCCGTCTCGGCATAGAACTCCGGTCGGTACCGTTCGATCACGAACTCCAGCGGATGCCGCTCGATCGCCCGCCGATCGGCCTCTGACTGGGGCACGAGAACATTGGCTAGGCCTCGCAGCCGCCCCGCGACGCCGCCCGCATCACCGGCGTTGGCCGCAGCCACTCCCTTGTCGACGACATCGCGGATGTCGACGTTGGCGAAGGTCTTGATCGAGGGGGCGAAGGGCTCCATCGCAGCCCAGCGCGATTCGATCTTCGCCGCCAGGCCGGCGGGCACCTCAGGCGCCGGCCGCTTGCCGAGGTCGAGCGCCAGGGCGCGACACCACTCGATCACGAGCCACAGATTCCGCGGATCGAGTTCGCAGGCCCGGTCGAGCGACGCGGCCACGACGCCGGCGCTAGCCACGGCGTCGCCGCTGGCCGCAGCGCCTTCGCTGGCCGTAGCGCCGCTGGTCCACTCGCGGAGCGACTTCCAGCGTTCGTACCAAGCCGCTGAGTCGCCGGGGGCCGCCTCGACGAGGCGGCGCGTGACATCCTCCCAAGCTCCGGCGTCGCGGGCCACCTGGGCGACGCGGGCCGCGAGCCAGAGGTGTTCGGTCGTCGGCCCCTCCCCGCGCTCCATCGCGTCGAGTGCCCGCTGCGCGGCTTCAATCGATTCCTTGTCCGGTTCGAGGCCACCGTCCCCGAGGGCGACCGTTCGCGCCACGGCGAGGTTCCGGGCTGGAAGGGGGTCGCCTGGCACGTCGTCGGCCAGAGCTGCGAAGGCGGGGATCGATTCGTCGAGCGCCTGGTTCTCCAGATACCCCAGGGCGACGTTCGTCTTCGACACGATCGCCCGCGCGCCCTCGACGCCGAGGCGGGCCACCGACCGCGCCCTGCCCCCGGCACCGATCGGGCCCCGCAGCCACCCCGCCGCCACTAGCCCGATGAGCCCCGTAAGCCCAATGAGCCCGAGCGTGAGGAGCCAGAGGAATGGTCGGCGGATTCTCGTCTCAGGATTGCCCACGCCTGGAATCTCCGTCGGTTTCGTTGCGGCAAGCGCGGGGGAAGAAAAACGGGATTGGAACCCACGGGACAATCGCCACTATTCTGTGGGAAGACGCGGCGTCTCGGCTCGGTGTCCGTGCCCCACCGCCACCCGCATCCCTCGAATCGTCGCCGCCATGGCCCGATCCCGCAACTCCGCTCTCCTCGTTGCCGCGATGGCACTGGCCGTGATCGCCAGCCTGCTGGCGTGGCGTTGGCTCGCCGCCGGCGGGGAAGGGGAGCAGCGTGGAGATGCCGGGCCTTCCCTGGCTCAAGCGCAGGCCCAGGGCCCCGTCGCCCGCGTGCCGGGTCCCCGCGCGGCTCAGGCGCCGGGGCCTCGCGAGGCTCGGGCACTCGAGCCGGCTGCCGCGGAATCCCCCGTGCCCCCTCACACGGTCGTCGCGGCACTCGAGAAGCCATCTCCGCGCCCCTCCGGCTATGTCGGCTCCCAGGCGTGCTCGAGCTGCCATGCCGCGATTGCCGAGAGCTTCGCCCAGCACCCGATGGGCCAAGCGATGGACACCGTCCCTGGAGAGCACCCCGTCGAAGATCGAAGCGAAGTGCGAAGGTTTGTCGATCGC
>Ga0007795_10000391_pt1 | contig 13612 bp, 5 predicted proteins | sample CryBogmetaGMA1M_FD_60369 | JGI IMG/M metagenome (GOLD analysis project Ga0007795, IMG submission 60369) | Freshwater microbial communities from Crystal Bog, Wisconsin, USA - MA1M | ecosystem: Environmental > Aquatic > Freshwater > Lake | place: Crystal Bog, Wisconsin, USA | collected 2009-07-06
CGGCTGCCACGAGTTTGACAGCTGTGGCTCCGGCAAAATCACACGGCCAGGGCGCAGAGTGATCGGCCAAGGTGACAAACCGCGCCGAGATCGCACCGCCGATCACGTCGCGCACGGTCTTCCACGGCAGCGTCCGGCCCTCCTTCTGTGAGAGCGTCGTGGCAATGGAGAGCGGTGTCGTGAAACCATCCTCCCACGCGTCGGGCAAGTTCTCGGGCAGGATCGAAGCCGCTGAAATCATCGAGGGCGGCACACGGAGTCTCGCGCTAGGCGAAAGCACGCCGGCAGGGATGGGTTCGGCGAGAAGGCTCGCCGGCCCTGAAAGCAGCCACACCTTGCCCGCCTCTACTGCCTCGTTCAACCCGGCGTAGACCACATCCGCCGTCGCCCTGGGCACGGGTACAGCTTCGGTGAAGCCGCTTTTGTCTACCTGGACGATTTTCGTGCCGTCAAAGTAGTCCAACACTGATTGGGCAGTGATCTCGTCGCTCGCCCACAGATCCGGCAGCATCTTCGGAGCGAGCAGGTCAGCTGCAATGTCGCCAAGTTCTGCCGAGTCAGGCAGAACGAGTTCCATCGCCGGGTCGTGCAGGGCCGCGTCATCGGGCTGCGAGCGCCACCATGTGCGGAACGTGCGGTCGGGGCGGGTGAGCTTGAGCACAAATGTTCCTTGCACGCACCCATCGACCAGGGTCTCCACGATCGCCTGCGACTTGAGCATCTTTGGTAGATGCGGAAGCTGCGCGAAAGCACCAGCCAGATCCTTCACGCGACGACTCGTCTCGCCGCCTTTCCACAGGTTGTAGGGGCCGTCAGGCAGCAGAGCCTCGGCTGTGATGGCCGTGTCCTGCACGCGCGACCGTGGATCCCGCTTGATTGTCTCGAAGTGGGGCTCGTCGCTGACGGTGATTTTGAACGCCTGAACGTCGTCCTTGTCTGACACGGTCACGACGATGCAGTACGCCTGCCGGATGGCCTCAGGCACCCGGGCACGAGCCTTGTCGATATTGATCTTCAGCGTCTGGAGCCGCGCCACATCGACTGAGCCTTTTTGTTTCTTCTCGTCCTCGTTTTTGGGCGACAGGTCGTTCATGACCCGCTCCCAGGCGAGGGAGTCGCGCATGCGGGCCTCGGCGGCACTCAGGCCGTCCTTTGAAGCCGTCAACAGCAGGACCGCGTTTCGGAACACCCGCGGCTTTTCCGGCCCGGTGGTCTCGTCAAGAAAACGGGCGGCCTCGGCGCTTGGTTTGCCGGAATCCGACGCGGCGCTGGGGGGCATGACGGCGTAGTGAAAAAGACCGTCATCCTCGATGTCCTTTGGTTTTGTGGGCAGGGTGTGCACGCGCACGCCCGCTGCCGCTGCGCCACTGGTCAACGACTTGGCCTTAGCGATCTCATCGATCAGCCTGGCCTTTACTACGCCATCGGAGATCTGCGCCGCCGCGGCAGACTGCATCTGGTTCAGATTCGGGCGATTGCCTAATCGCCACTCGGCGGGCAGTTGGCCCTCCTTCTCCGGCATGTTCGTGTCGTCGAGCCAATAACTGTTCCGAGCCCAACGGCTCAGGCCTTTCTCGAGTTCGATTCTGTCAGGCCGGCAGGGGCCAATCAGCAGCATCAGGTCGCGAGTCTTGGCGGTGCGGCCGGTCGGCTGGGAGTGGAGGAACGTACCCATGACCGCCTGCTCAATCTCGCGCAGCTTCAATCCGACTGCTTCCGACTGCACCTGGCGGGCGCTATTGAGCTCGTTCTCGACGATCCCGGTCCACCGAGTGGCCTGGCCGTCGCTGACGATGGTGTCCGCAATGGACACGAGCTCGCGGGCTGCTTCGGACAGCCCTTCTTTCTTCGGCGCATTGAGGAACACCGCTGGTCCAATCAACGGGCTCTCATCCCACTTCCCAGCCTCGCGCAGCGCTAGGGCGAAGGTCCGCAGCACGCCGCGGGTCTTTTGAAACCGTTCGATACCGGCTGACCACTTGGTGTAGAACACCTCCGTCAGTTCCGGGTGGAATGGAAAACTCTTGAGGTATCGCTCCTCGGCTGCCGCGCCGCTCTTGGCCGTCTGATCGTCCAGGGCCGCAATACCCTTGAGTGCCGCGATCACATGCTGGGGCCACTGGCCCCGCAAGTCCACTGATTTCGGATCGAAGAGACGCCGACGCAGCACCTCGGCCACATCGTCCTTCTCCACCGGCTGCACCGCTTCCTCACGCTGGCGCTGAAAGATGTCGTACATGTCGGAGACGATCTTCTTCCCGAGCGCGTCTGCCTGATCCTTAGGCTCGCTCGACAGCAGCGACGCGACAACGCAGCACTTCTCCACCTTCGCCGCCGCCTGACTGAGGTACTGGAAGAACCCAATCAATACGTCCAGGAAGCCCGGCTCGACGTGGCACCGAACCTTTGCGTACAGCAGCACTTCGTCCAGCAGAATCAGTGTGCCCATGCCTTCTTTCAGCGGCAGGGACAATAACTGAGTGAGCGTGTTCTCGGCTGGGGGCGTGGCTCGCTCCTCGGCCTTGCCTTCGGCATGCAGTAATTTGAGCCCTTCATCACCGGCGATCTGATACGCCAGCAAGCTCCATGGCTGCTTGAGCCGCCGAACGCTGCCGTCGGGCGACCGCACGTCGCAGCCCGTCTCCACATCTAATTTGTCGAAGCACAACGCCGCGACACGGGCCTTCGGCGGCGTCTGCCCGATGGTCTGCTCGAATTCCTTGACGGCGGGCAACTCGGGCAGATTCTCCGGATCGTGCACGAGGTGACGCATGGTGATCAGCGTGTGCGTCTTCCCGCCGCCGTAAGTCAGCTCGAGCTGCCGCACAGCCTTGTCATTCTTGCCCGCCAGCCGCAGCACAACGTCCCGTACCAGCCCACGTAGGTTGTGGGTTGGAAAGGTCAGCGCGAAGAACTCCTCGGGCTTCTCGTAGATCGGCCGCTTGCCGTTCTGCATCATGACCTCGTAGAGGTCAGCCGCGAACATGTGCAGGGGCAGGTCGCCCGATCGCAGGTCGTCGCGGAGCTTGACCACCTCGTGCCAAGGCTTCCAGGCTTGTTTCGCCATCCCGCTCATCCTTTCCCTTGACCCGGCCCTCAAGCCGGGGTAACTTTTCTTCCGATACACCGATCACCCCGCCGCGCCGAAAGGTGCGGCCCGACGCCCGCGAAAGCGGGCGTCTATTTTTTTACGCCCAGTCCGCAGGCCGCGAGACGGTCCTCCCTGGGTGTACCTCTATCTGCTCCGGCAGCAGACTCTGCCGTAGCTTTTCTTGGCCAATTGTCGTGTAGCCGTGGCACGCCTTCTTCAGCGCGTCGCTGTAACGGTTCGGTGGAAACACGGCGATGACTCGTTTGGTTGGCCACCGGTTTCGGATGACCCGGACCGGTGGCACCAGGTCGCTGTCGCCGGACATCAGCAAGGCCACGTCGAAGTTTTCGTCCATTGCATCGGTGAGCATCCGGCACGCGATGTTCACGTCGGTCATTTTCTCTTCGTGCCGCGTGTATTGGTTGCCGCACGCGAAACACTCCATCGGCTTCGTGAGATAGTGGCCGTACGCCACCTGGATCGCAGGCCGTGCGGCCTGCAGCGCGGCGATAAAATCCAACTGCCGTTGCTGCTCGAGTGGATCGCCCTTGATCAGCGTGGTGCAGTACGCCACCTGAACGAGGTTTTGGCCAGGCTTGAGAAATCGCTCCGCCACTGCCCACAGGTCAAGCCAGTAGTACCGCTTCCAGCCCTTGCTCTTCAGGCCATGGTAGAGGTTGAAACCGTCGATGTAGCAGATCACTTTCATGCGTCCGCCTCGGTAGCGATCGCATCTTCAAAGAGCACAGGTCCGCGAGCCTTTGCCGCGCCCTTCGCACCGATGTGGTTGCTGATGCTTTCGAGCAACGACCGCTCGCTCGCGGCTGACAGCTCAATCAGCGACTGGACGACGCGTTTGAACAGTTCGTTGCGACGCAGCGCGTGTTCGTCGAGGTAGTCATCCACCTTCTGGACGTCGCCTTCTTTCCAGAGGTGCATCACGCGGTGGACGCGGTCGATCAGCGGGACCACCCGACCCTCGGGGGCCTCGTACCCCATGCTCTTGCCCTTTCGCAGGTTCCACGCCTTGAGCTTGACCTTGCTGCCACCGCCGCCGGAATCTTCGGACGGCTCGTCGTCACCCTCGTCCGTGTCGTTGGCGTCTTCGCTCTCTTCCGATAGCGCAGCATCGCTTCCGGTGCGGGAGAGAATGTCCCAGGTCCTCTCCAGCTCAGCGTCAGACAGGCTGCACGCTGTGGCGTAGAGGATGCAGGCGCCGACGGGGGCTTCGTCCATCCCAAAGTCGTGACGGTGCAGCAGGTAGTAGGCCGTCACTTCGTCGAGCCGGTCAGCCGCGGCGAGATCCGAGCCCTGATCGCCAGAGAGCACCTGGCCGACGACGTAGTCCACGACCATGCGCCGGACATGGTTGAGAAATTCGCCGACGCCCATCGTGGCGTTGGGCTCGTTCGCTTTCCGCACGACAGGGTGCTTGCTATAAGCCTGCATCGCCGGGCCGGTCGCCGCCCAGACGAAGTCAGGGCCGCGGATACCAGCGTCCCAGAACTCCCGGAGCTGGACCGCGATGTTGGTCCGCATTTCCTCGAGAACCTTGTTATCCCATCCGGGGCGTGCCGTCACTGCACGTTTTTTACACACGAGCCAGACCGATGAAGCGAGAGATGCGCGGGCAAAGTTTCGTACGCCCCCACGCATCTCGGTCGCAATCGGCCACGAGCCATCGACAACAAAACCCGAGCGGATGAGTGCCGATACCAAGGTTTCCCATGCGTCGGGTTGCTTGTTGGCAAAAACGATGACTAGGCGACCGTCTGACTTCAGTGAGCCTGCGCAGGCCTCGAATGCACGGGCCATCCCATCCTCGTACACCCGCTTGCTTTCGGAAGCGTTGTTCTTGTGACGGCTCGCATCGTCGATGAGTTCACCGTCGTTTCCGTCATGGTCCCACTTGGGTGAAAGCGGGTTCACAAACGCATCCCCTCCGGAAACCGCGCCAGAGAGTGAGCGTCGCAACCAGATGTAGAAGAAATCCATTAAGTCCGAGTAAGGAATTGCATCGTAATACGGCGGATCCGTGACGATCACGTCGCACTCGGCCGGGCGATTTGCTATCGCACTTTTGTTGACGACCGTGGGCGCGGGTTGGCCGTTTGCGGTAGGAAGAAGCTCTGTAAGGACGCGGACGACCTTGGAGAGACCACCGACGAAGTAACGATCCACAGCTGACATGGGGTTTGCTTCCGAAAAATCCCACGTTATCGGAAGCGCAAACCGCAGAAATGTTTGCTTCACCTCTTCCGCGGCGGAATCCCAAAGACAAATCGTGCTGAGATAGTTGGCCGTGCGACCTATCACCAAAGCCTGATAGGCCGCTACGGTCTCAATCCACTCCGACGGACACCGTTCGGCTGCCATCTGGTCGCGTGCGGCACGAGTTGCCGCTACGAACGCTCCCAACGACATGAGCTGTCGCGGCGTGAACAGATCGCGCCATCTCATCAGCCCATACCCCTGAACGCTAAAAGCACGACCCGCTCCGCTTCCACCGCCGGCGGGTGTCGGCTCATCAGGCATGCCAAAAGGCATATTCGAGAACGCGGTCCGCACGTCGTCTTCGTTTGGCGTTGCAACAGCGAGATCATGTTCGGTCGGCAGTCGGTAGGCTTTGCCGTCTGGTGTGTCGATCACGACCGTGGTCATCACACTGTCGAGCCGCTGGGACTTGCCTTCGAGGCGTATGTCTTCCATCGTATTGATCGTGCCACAGCACGGACACGCGCTTCCGGCTCGACTCATCGTGCCAGCTCCGAGCCGTTTATCGTGCTCGCGGCGCTGGGCAGCGTTGCCGCCCTTGGCGGGCACGTCGCCTTCGATGGCGAACACCACACCGGAATGCTCCGCATTTGGCTGCATCGTGAGGCGTACTCGCTTGTTCGCCTTCTTGCACAACCAGCGGGTCTTGAGCAGCGGCACGGTCGCGCGGCAATTCTTGCACGTCACCGTTCTCGCCCAGAGATAGGCAACGGTCGGCTTAGCGACCCAGCGAGGGTTGCGTTTGTCTTCCAGGTAGTCGTCAGTGAAGTCAGCATTCAGCCCGTCGATGTCGGGCATGCCGTTCTCCTTAAGCGGCACCAGCCGCATCGGCTGCCGCTCGTAAGCGACCTGGTCTTTCTTGATCGGCTCGAAGTCTGCATAGGTCGGGTAATACCGGGCCAAGTCTCGCCGGGCGCGGTTCAGCACCCACTGCCCCCAGGCCCGAACGTGCCACGCGAGATCGGCCTGGAGTTCCTCATGCTCGTCGCTCCCATCGCGCTCGAGAAAACTCTTCTGCTCCGCCTTCTGATTCCACTTTGGCCGCTTCCCGAGTGCATCGCGGAGTCGCTTGAGCGAGGCCTTGGTCTCGGCCTTGCCATACCCCTTGGCCTTTTTGAAAAACTCGGCCATGAAGCCGTCGTCGTGCCGGATGAACTCAGGCAACGAACGCGTCTGTCCGGCCAACTTCTGCGGATATTCGAGCGTGCACTTCAGGATGAACCATGCGACGGGGTTGATGTCGACCGCGGTGGCTTCGCACCCTAGCCGCATCGCTTCCAGCGGAATCGCCCCGCCGCCGGCGAAGGGGTCGAGCACCTTCGGCGCGCGCCCGCCATAGGCTTTTTTGATCTCCTGGCGGAACCATTCGAGCGTTTCAGCGTTTTCGGTTTCCCGCCCCCAGTGCAGGATGCCGCCCTCCGTCTCTTCCTTGATGCGTTCGACGGTCTGACCGTTGGGCATCTTTTTCTTTTCGATCTTCTTGACGATCGTGCCGCCGATCTTCTCGCAAAGTTCCTTGCGTTTTTCGGCGTCACCGGGGTCCGGCAGCAGCGTCGCAATCAGAGCCGCCCGACACGCCGCCAGCGGCCGCCGTGCCGGCCAGATGTGCAGCGTGGAAATATGCCCGTGCCGAACATTCTTCTCATGCACGGAGTCCAACGACGCCTGTTTGAGGGGGAACGCGTATTCGATAAGACGTGGAAAGTCGTTCATGTGAGGGCCTTGAGGCCGATGGAAGCGGCGATCTTGGCGGCGACCGCCTTGAAGTCCTTGTACGCTTCAGCGACCGCATAGGCATGTGCGCCAAGTGCGCCATCAGCGGGCTTGAGAAAGAACATGGGCTTGCGTGCTTCTTGGGCCATCGGCATGAGACTGCGATAGTCCTTGAGCCTTGCGATGCAGTGCGGGTCGTTGTCAATGGTCAGTCCTGGGCTCGGTTGTTCACCGAGTACCGCATCAGCGTAGGTCGATGGCATGCGCGCGATCCAGCGGTCGAACGCCTTGACGGCGCGGTCGAGGCGGACCGAGTGTCGCAGCAACATGTAGCCGATGGGCTTGATTGCCCCGGAGGGAAGTTGCAGGTCGGCAACAGGGTTCTTGGCAAGTCGCTCCTGCCATTCGTCTCGCCAGGTCCGCAGAGACGGACCGAGATTTTGGAGGCCCTGGAGCGAAAAGAGATCAGGTCCCAACGGAATGACCACGTAGTCGGAGGCGATCAGGGCAGACCGGTTGATCGCGCCGAGATTCGGACCCAGGTCCACGAGGATGACATCCGCACCATGCTTCTCCCCCGCTTTCTGGATGATCCGGTAGAAGGCGGACGTCACACGGAAAGCCCGCTCGTCGCGGTCCATGCACTTCGGCCACACCTCAGAAAGCGTGTCCTCGAACGTCGATAGCGCCATATCACCAAGGATGAGGCCCAGTCGGTCAGCTACGATCTCGACGTGTGGCTCAGCGATATCACCGGTTCCTCGCTTTAGAGGCCGAGTGGCGCCAAACACCGTCAGATCGCGGCCGCTGCCGTCCGTGACTTGCTCCAGTCGGTCTTCGTCAAGGAAGGCAGCGGTGAGATTGCTCTGTGGGTCCAGGTCGGCGGCGATAACACGCAGGCCGCGGTCCGAGAGCATCCACGAAAGGTGGTACACCAGGGACGTCTTGCCCACGCCACCTTTGTTGTTGAAGAACGCGATGACAGGAATGCTCATGACCGCCTCCGCAAGATGACGGCGATATGGGACTCTTCGACTTCGAACACGGGCTCAGGGTTGCCGTTCTTTTGCATTTCACTTCGCGCGAGCGCGATTCCGACGCCGAATCGCTGCACGTAGCCAAGTTCCTTCATGACGGCGGCAAGATTCGGATTTCGATAGTCGTTCGATCCCGGCTGGCCGAAGTTTTCTTTCGTCACCTGACCATACGGACCACCTGGATTCTGGACTTCGACGCGATCATTGAACCAATAGAGGCGGATGGGTGCGTTCGTGTTTTCGTACGTGCGGTGAAGAATCGCGTTGCGCAGAATCTGCTGGAGGGCGACGACCGGATAATCGGGTTTCCGCACTTCGATGGCGCTGGTCGTGAAATCCGCAGACGTCTGGATATTCGTCTTGAGGAGATCGTCGGCCTCGCGAAGCAGTTCTGGAAGCGGCCCTCTGATCTCTCTGTGGTTCTTTACCGGGTCACTCAACGTGGTGCCATCAAATCGCACGAACTGGACGTACGCACAAGGCAGCCAGTCCGTTGGTGTCTTTCCTGCGGTGAGAATTCCGAGCGCTGTCGGTCGCACCGGTGGGCCGGGATGTGCGAACCTGGCCGCAACAAGTTGATGCTCGAGCGAGCGCTGGTTCTGTTCGATGACTTCCGATGCCACGGCAGTCGGCAGATAGATGCGCCGGAACAACAATTCGTCAATTGCGTCGAGCCCGACAGTTTCTACCGGGCGGATATCTGCCGGCAGATCACGAAAGCGGCGTTTTTCGGCGAGCCGGCGTTCATCGTCAGGGTTGGCGATGCCGCGACGCGGCCCGGATCGAATCCAGACAACCCCACGGAATCGCACCGGTGGCGACGTCGACGGGTGGACGATGACGACGGCGACTTCGCTTCCCTTGATGCGTCGCTTCTGAACATCCATCGACGGGAATGGAAGAATGTTTCCATCGTCCCGCATGGAAGCGAGGTTTTGCAGCAACTGATCCGTTATCTCCAGCCCCACAGGTTCACCGGCCTCGTCTACTCCGACGAATAAAACTCCCGACTGGTTGTGATTCGGCAGGTCATTGGCAAACGCGCACACAGCCTCTCGAAACTTGTCCCCATTGTCTCTCGATCGTGTGCGCTCGGCTCGATCGGATTCAATGTCATTGAGAAGGGCTTCGAGTTCTTTGTCGGTCATGATGGCTCCTCAACCCTGTTTCGATGCCATTTGTACTTGCGTCACACTGATCAACATACTCCCCTTGGCCTTCACCAGAAGGTTGCCGAACGGATCCTGCACACGCGCCAGCCGCGGGTTCGGCGTGGCGCAGTCGTACACGGCGTAGAGCCAGTAGCCGTCACGGTGATTGCACGCGGCAGACCACTCGTTGGACGAGACTTCCACATCGCCCGTGTTCGCCCGTCCCTTGACCTCGATGGCCCGCCGCTGGCCGTTGGGATAGATCGCCAGCAGGTCGAAGCCGGGGTTGTCGGCCAGGCCCGCAGCACGGGCCAGTTCTGGAGTGTGAACGTCCTTGACCATCGCCCCGGCGGCCTCCTCGAAGGCGCGGGCCAGATCCATAGCCACCTGCTCGACCTCGGCGTCGTGCCGTTCGAGATCAGCCGGATCAGATGACGGCACGACGAGGGCGTGGGCCAGGAAAGTCAGTTGACCAGGCGCGATCAGTTCCGGCTCGTGCCGAATCGCTGCCAGGGCTGCTTCACGCCGTTGGGTGAGAGACCGCTGCTGCTCCTTGATTTCGCTGAGAGCCTTCATTGCGGCGGTGTTACCCGAGCGCGACTTCTCCGCCTGCTTGACGCGGGCGGCGGCGAGCTCCGCCTCCTGGAAGTCGAACCCACGCCGGATGAACTGCTCCCGCTCGGGCAGCGTGTGCAGCAAAGCCTCACGCCGCCGGATCGCCAACTGCCGAGCGACACGCTCGGTGATGAACGCCTCCGCCTGATCCTTGAGTTTCCCAGCCGCGATGGCCAGTCGCTGTGCCGCGGCGGGCAGTCCGTGACCGCCTTTCAGAAGGAGCAGTTGCTCGACTGGGCAGAGCGTCACTTCGGCCCCCTCGAACTGCTTGACCCCTACAAGCTGGCAATCAAGCGTTTCCTCTTTGGCCAGGTCCGATAGTTCGCCGTCTGCCTGCCGCACGACGCTGACCATCGCCAGGTGGAACAGGTACGGCTTTTCCGTGGTGGGGTCGATGAAGACCGCGCCCCGCAGGGCTTGGTCGCCGAGGCGGTCGGCGACGATGTCGCGAAATCGCTCGAACATCGGCTCGCCGGGGTGTACCCAGATCCGGGTGTTCTTCTGGTCCGGCCCAGGGCGAACGACCGTCAAGCAGTCGCGCTGTCGTGCCGGGTATGTCTCGAGCGTGTGCAGCAGGGGATCGACTGCGCCCGCACGGATCGGCTGCATGGTGAAGCAATCGTCGAGGTCGCCAACGATCTCGATATTCACCAGCGGGGCGGCGTTTTCGAGATAGTTTCGAACGTAGCCAGGCAGAAGGCGGCGGTACGCCTCACGCTGAAGGTCGTCGCGAAGCCCGGGTAGCTGGCGTTTCACGTCGCCGCCATCGCCGTACAGCCTCTTCTCCTGGGCGGCGAGGGCATCGACCTGCTCCGGCGTGAGCCGACCTTCGATCTCTTTCGTGACTGTGTCAGCACCTTCGGTGACCGCGCGCTCCATGTACGTCTTGAGCGACACGCCCTCGAAAAGCCGGCCGATCGAGTCGAAGACTTTTTCGGTGCCGAGGCGTTTGCGGATCGCCTCGAGTTTTTTCAGTAGCGTCTCGATCACCTGACCCTCGCGGGTCTTCGGTGCGACGAGATTGACGATCTGCACCGGGTCGTGCTTTTGACCATAGCGGTGGATGCGGCCCATGCGCTGCTCGAGGCGGGCCGGGTTCCACGGCACGTCGAAGTTGATCATGATCCAGCAGAACTGCAGGTTGATGCCTTCGGCGGCGGCATCCGTACAGATCATGAAGCGTGCGCCCCCCTGTTCGTTGGGCAGGCGGAACCTCTCGACATGTTCCTGACGCTCGGTGTGAAACATGCCGCCGTGGATGTGGGCGATCTGTTCCGCGTAGCCCATGCCACCGAGCCGCTGGATCAGGTAGTCGAGCGTGTCGCGGTGCTCGGTAAAGATGATGAACTTCTCACCCACGAATCTCGGATCGGCCACAACTTCCCGCAGTTTGTCGAACTTGGACTCCGCGCCCTGCTCGTAGACCTTGCGGGCAAGGTCTCGCAGTCCGACAACCTGCTCGCGTTCCACAACGAGGTCAACCAACGATGCGGCGACGACGCCGGCAAGCAGGCGGTCCTCGTTGACTTCACTCTCTTCGCGGCCGTCCTCGACGACTTCCTCGTCGGCGGTCTTTGAGTCCAGCACATCATCTTCTTCCGCGAGGCGTCGCTGCAGGACGACGAGTTGCTCCTCCGTCAGCTTTCCGTCCTGGACCTGACGGATCAGGTCGTCGAGCTTGTCGATCCGCCGCTCGAAGGATCGCAGCAGCGCGTAGGTGGAACTGGCCAGGCGGCGCTGAAGCACGCTCATGGCCAGCCGTGCGGCGGAGCGATTGAGCAATTTCGCACGGTTGTAGACGTGCCGCATGTAGTCGGTTGTCTCGTCGTACAGTGTTTGTTCGCTGACCGGTCCTTGGGTCAGGTCGTAGCCGAGCGTGTCGGAGATTCGTTTGGGATACAGGGGTTTGCCGTCGAGTTGGACCATTTCCTCCTTTGTGCGGCGGATGAAATGAGCCCGGCGGCGTTCAGCCGGGTATTCGTCGAAGGCCTCGGGCGTAGCGAGCACTTCGGAATCGAGCAGCCGCCAGAGCGCGTAATACGGATAGTCCTTCCCCTGATGCGGCGTGGCCGTCAGCAGCAAGACATGGTGCGCCGCCCAGGGTGGACGCCACGCATCCTCTGCATCGGCAACGCCGCAGAGCGCTTCAGCGAGCCTGTATCGCTCCGTCTTGCGGACGCGCAGGTCGTTGCCTCGATCCACCGAGAGCTTGTGGGCCTCGTCGAAGATGATCAGGTCGTACGGCTGCACGCCTGGTTCGCGGAGACGAGAGAACATCCTTGAACCGGTGAGTGTGTCGACACTCACGATCAGACGGTCGCTGCCATCGCCAACGAAGGGGTTGCCGTTGCGTGCGTCCGCGCCGGTGACGATGCGAAACTGCAGGCTGAAGAGCGTGGCCATCTCACGCTGCCAGTTGCCGATCAGGCCCGCCGGCGGAACGATCAGAATTCGCTTGATGAGGCGGCGCGCCATCATCTCCCGGATATACAGGCCCGACATGATCGTCTTGCCGGCACCGGCGTCGTCCGCAAGGAGAAACCTCAGCGGAAACTGCTCGAGCATGTGCTCATAGACAGCTATGCGCTGGTGCGGCAGCGGATCGATCTGGGAGATCTCGGTGGCAAAGGCGGGATTGAACATGTGTCCGAAGCTCAGTCGTTCCCCTTCGACTAGCGAGCGGATGACCTGCGGCGACGCCGTGAAGTCGAGCACTGGCGGTTCCGCAAGTGCGGGCTTGGCTTCCGCGGCGACGGCTTCCCCTCCGTCGAGGCGAACCAGTTGCTTCCAAGAAAGCGGCGAGGGCTTCGTCTGGCCGTTTTCCCACCGATTCACCGTGGCAAACGCGACCCCGAGCCGAGTCGCAAGTTCAGTTTGCGTGAGGCCAAGCCGCGCACGGTATTGCTTGACTCGAGTCGCATAGTCGACGGGAACGGCCGAAGGTGGCAACGTCTCCGCAGCAACGGCCCGATTTTGATGCTCGCGTGGTTTCACGAAATCTGACTATAACATGCGCTATACGCGGTTCAAGCAGCTGCGGTCCTCGGTGGATGATTTCGAATTCTTGCGGTTGATCGCTGCCGAGACGGCTGTGCAGCATTCAACCTGGGAGCCCCTGTTCGCGGCTGCACGACGCAATGCCCGCGGCGAAGGAACGGCGCGGTTCATCTCCCGGAGTAAACCCGAGGTCCAAAAAGGAGACGTCGCCATAACCTTCGGATTCCACAGACCTTCTCCCGGCTCGCCGACGAGCCGACGCCGCGTCCGCATGTAGAAAACGGCAGACAAAACAATCGGTCAAAATGCGCAGCGTTTGCAGGAGGCGGCATTTCCATGGCGGCGCGACGAATTCTTTCACAAGAGACGTGTTCCGCACCCACCGTGCTGGTCGCCGGCAGAGTAGTTGCGAGACCCGTTATCCGCGTGCATTCTGCATAGATCGAACCTGCTCCGCGCGAGTGCCGCGAGTCGCGAACGAGGCTGGCGTTTTGCCGTCAAACTCCGGGCCTTAACTGGGCTGCAAGGGCCTCGACGGACATCCTCCATAAGGCAAGTTGGCCGCGACTTAATGGTTTTTCCGGGCGGTATACTCGTCGGCCCCGCCGTTCCGGAGCCGCCATGTTCGAGTCGCTGACCGCGTCCCTCTCGTCCGCCATCAACTCCCTCCGCGGCCGCGGAGGGAGTTGATGGCGGACGAGAGGGACGCGGTCAGCGACTCGAACATGGCGGCT
>Ga0007795_10000392_pt1 | contig 13602 bp, 11 predicted proteins | sample CryBogmetaGMA1M_FD_60369 | JGI IMG/M metagenome (GOLD analysis project Ga0007795, IMG submission 60369) | Freshwater microbial communities from Crystal Bog, Wisconsin, USA - MA1M | ecosystem: Environmental > Aquatic > Freshwater > Lake | place: Crystal Bog, Wisconsin, USA | collected 2009-07-06
CCCCTCACCAAGATGGCAGCTTCCATTTTGGAAGCCCTCGACAAGAATTCCAAAAAATAGCCCTTTAAAACAGCCTCTTCACTTAAATACCTCACCATTACATGACGAATTCCAGTTTCGTTACAGACGATCTTTCGTTGATTTCGGCTCGGGCCCTCCGGGAAGTCTTTTCCAAGCAGCTCAAGTTACAGATCCTTGAATCCCAAGAGATAGATCCCTTGTCTGCTTTCGTGGGAAAGCTTCTGCACTCAGCAGTCTCAATTAATGGCGAGAAGATCTCGGGGACCGTGTTACTCCAGATTCCTGAGGCGCTAGCTCTTCAAATTACCGAGATCATGCTGGGATCCGCGGGGGATGCCGAAGAGATCCGAGACGTGACCGGGGAACTCTGCAATATGATTACTGGCAGGGTGAAGGCTGAGCTTCACTCCTCCGGATTTCCCGCCACACTTGGCACACCGACCGTCTCAGTAGGCCAGCGCATCGCGCTCCAGCAGAGGGGTGAGGCACAGTTCTCTTCCACTGACTGGTCTGTCGAAGGACACGATACAGGTGCTTTCAATCTCCAAGTCCAAATCCGTATTATCACATGAATTCAAAAATACTGAGCGTTGACGACAGTAAGACAATCCGGATGCTTCTGAGGCGTCTTTTCACCCCCTTTGTCTGCGAACTCTTCGAGGCCGGGGATGGTAAGGAGGGGTTAGATGTGGCAACCCGCGAGAAGCCCGACCTGATCATCCTTGATTATAATATGCCGGTCATGGATGGGGTAACCATGCTCCGTCATATGCGGGAGAATCCCGAACTCAAGAGAACTCCCGTGATCATGCTGACTGCGGAGGCTAGTCCTGAGATCATTTCCACAGTCGCAAGATTGGGAGTGAGAGACTACGTCACCAAGCCTTTTGATAGCGATCAACTCCTTGCAAAGGCTTCTCGCGTCGTCACCTTGGAACGTCGTCCAGAGACTCCCGAGGCTTGATCTCAGATCACTTACCATTCAAATAAGGACAACGTTTCCATGATCGATAACAACGGCATCACTGCAAGTAGCGGGGTCTCCCTGAAGCCAGAAGAGGTCTCGGAGACCCTGAAATCTGCAGAGGTCCTCGTGGTGGATGACAGCCGCATGATGCGAGCGGGACTCACCCGTTCGCTGAAGCAACTGGGATTCACCAATATCTCGGAGGCCGTCGATGGTCAGGATGCCATCAACAAGCTCCTTGAGAAATCTTACGACCTCATGCTCCTCGATATGGAAATGCCTGAGATGAACGGGATGGAGGTACTTGCAGCGATGAATCTTAATCCGAGGCTTGGTGGCGTTCCGGTCATCGTTATTTCGGGTGACGAACAGATCGAGAAGGCCGTTCAGTGCATCGAGGCTGGTGCCGAGGATTACCTCACCAAGCCTCCCCACCAGACGCTGCTTCGGGCTCGTGTAACAACCTCTCTGGAGAAAAAGCGACTCCGTGATCTCGACAAGCTCCGTTTTGCGCAGCTTCAGGCAGAGAAAGAGCTCGTCGAGTTGGAAAAGGAAAAATCCGAAAAGCTCCTGCTCAACATTCTGCCCGGTGCGATTGCGGGCCGTCTCAAGGGTGGTGAGAAGACGATCGCGAACGGACACGCGACTGTCTCCGTGATGTTCGCCGATCTGGTCGGTTTCACTGCCATGTCCCGCAAAACGAATCCCGCGGAACTGGTGACCATGCTCAACGGGATCTTCACGGCATTTGACACCATTGTGGAGAAGCATGGTGTCGAGAAGATCAAGACGATAGGCGACAGCTACATGATGGTGGGAGGTCTACCGACGCACCGCGATGACCATGCTCGGGTGGTGGCAGCCGCAGCACTTGAAATGGTTGAGGCCTTGAATCATCTCAATAAAATCAACGGCACCGAACTCAAGATGCGTATTGGTATCCATACGGGACCTGTGGTGGCTGGTGTCATCGGCAAGATCAAGTTCACCTACGATCTCTGGGGAGATACTGTCAACGTGGCCAGCCGTATGGAATCCTCGGGGATGGCTGGAATGGTTCACCTCTCCGAGCAGACCGAGCAGGAGCTCCGAGGACACTTCCTGCTCGAAGAACGCGGCTTTGTGGAGTGCAAGGGACTCGGGCAGGTGAAGACCTTTTTTCTGAAAGGGCACGCCGAGGGTCTGGCGGGAGGGCATTTGAGCCCGGTGATAGCATCCTGAATCTTCGACTCGGCTTACAGGCTCCTCTCCATGTCAAACGACATCTCTCCAATCGACTTACAGGGTTCACTGATCCGATTCTGGGGGGTGAGGGGATCGACTCCTACGCCTGGGCCATCCACAGTTCGTTATGGAGGGAATACGACCTGTGTTGAATTACGAATTCAGGGAGAGCTTATTATCATTGATGCCGGATCCGGGATTCGGAACCTGGGAGCGGCCCTTCTCAAGGAATGCATGGGAAAACCGATCGAACTCACCCTGCTCAACACCCACACCCACTGGGATCATATCCAAGGGTTTCCATTTTTTGCACCAGCCTTCATCAAGGGCAACCGGATCAAGGTCATTGGCAGGGATTCCAAGCCTGATGGTTTAAGGGGGGTTTTTGAGCGTCAAATGGACGGAATGCGCTGTTTTCCCGTGCCGTTCTCAGCTCTGGGAGCCGAAATTACTTTTGAGCATCTGGATCTGCAGGAGAATCTATCCTTCCGTATCGGTGACGTGACCGTGGATGCAATTGGTACGAATCATCCCGGGGGGTGTCTGGCCTACAGGTTCCACACGACTCAAGGTCTTGTCGTCTTCCTTTCGGACCATGAGACTGGTGGTGAAGATACCCCCCGTATCTTGGATTTCATCAGGGGTGCCGAGTTGCTAATTGCGGATGCCCAGTACACTGACGAGGAGTACCTTTCCCGCAAAGGGTGGGGACACGCCTGCATCAGGGATGTCATGGATCTAGCCATACGTGCCGACGTGAAGAACCTCCGGCTTTTTCACCACGATCCAACCCATAGTGATGACTTTCTCGACGATCTGCTCAAAGAAGCTAGGGAGCTGGCTGTTAGGGCCAACTCTCCGATTGAGATGGCTTTTGCTTCTGAGGGAGAGGTTGTTGTTTTAACGGATAGTCCTGCCTAGCCTCCGAGCGCTGCCGTCTGGGTCTTGGTTACAACGTCAAATTTGTAACATAAAAAGGCTTCTAAGGGCTGCTGGTTTCTTGAAAAATAAGTCCTGTGCGGATATTTGGATCAATAAAAGAACCCCTTCAGCTCCTAGTGGCTTATAATAGGATGATTCGTGTTTATCCTAGGGAGTATTCCATTGCAGTTCTTGGGATCGTGACGCAAATTATTTTCTTCGTATTCTACCCCCTTCTCTTCAAACAGATCATCGATCATGTGATCCCGGAGAAGAGCTATAGCATGCTGATGACAAGCGTGCTTGAGGTGGTCATCCTCATCGTGATCTGCAGCATAGGGGCTCATTTCCAACTCAAGTGCATGTCCTCGCTCGGAGCAAAGGCAATGGCCTCACTCCGCTCCCGCATGGTGGGAAAATTCGGAAGGCTTCACCCGGCCTTTTTTTCCGATATGAAAGGGGTAGATCTTCTAAGCCGTTTCACCAGCGATATGGAACGCGTCGAGAAATCCATGGTCCTAAGCATGCCGGCCATGATCGAGAGCTTCGTCGTGACGGTAGCCTGTCTATTCACCATCCTTTTCATTGATTGGAGAATGGCGCTGGCAGCCTTGATCCTGCTTCCCATCGGTTTCATCGGGAATATGATTTTTGGAGAAAGAGAAGACACGTTGAACAGTTCCACGCGACAGTCCAAGAATAACATGCTGGAGGCGGTCGAGGATTTCATGAAATCGTGGGTCATTATTCGCGCCTTCAATGACAAGGAAAAGATCCTGGGAAGGTTTATGGATCTTGACGGCCTTTATGCAAAAAACTCAAAGGAGTATTCCTACACGCTGAACGCCATGCCTGTCTTCTCGGAGTATGGCGTGAACACGGGAGTGGCCGTTATCATTGTGGTAAGTGCCATTCTATCAATGCAAGGAACGCTTTCGGTAGGAGCTTTTATCGGATGTTTCGCCCTGCTCAAGAAGGTTGCAGACGGTTCCTACAAGTCTTCGAAGGAATTCACCACGTTCTTCAATGCGAAGAGGCCGCTCAAGAGGATGCTCGCGTTGCTTGACGAGCGTGAGACGGAGGAACCTCATTGCGATGCCATTCCGATTGAGGGGCTACGTGAGGAAATATTGTTTCGTGGAATCAACTTCGAATACCTTCCCGGCAAGCCGACCCTAAGGGATGTGAACTTTTCGATCCGTGCCGGCCAGTCGGTGGCCATCGTGGGCCCCAGTGGATCCGGCAAGAGCAGTGTTCTCAAACTTCTGATGCGCCTCAACAAACCGAGTGCAGGCACTATTACCTTTGACGGCAAGGAGGTGGAATTGATCAGCCCGAGCTCGTTCTACGAGCATATCTGCACCGTCCTTCAGGAGCATCATCTCATCCGTGGAACGATTGAGGAGAATATTGCATTTGGAAACAGCGCAGTCTCCCTTGAGAAGATGATCAACGCGGCAAAAGCTGCTCAGATCCACAATTTTATTTCCGATCTCCCTCAGGGCTACAAGACCATGCTGGATGACCGAGGTAGCAGTCTCTCGGGAGGACAACGGCAGAGGATTGCGATCGCACGGTCCCTCATCCGCAAATGTGACATTCTGATCATGGACGAACCGACCTCGATGCTTGATCCGGAGAACGAAGTCGCCGTGAATGCTTCACTGCGCAGTCATGCAGCAGGGAAAACAATCATCATGGTGACGCATCGCCTTGAGGCTACTAAAGATTACGACAAAATCATCGTGATGGAGAAAGGGTCCGTCGTGGAGGAGGGAACGCATGCGGAACTTCTGCTCAAGGAAGGCAACTATGCTGCTCTCTGGCGAAAGCAGCATGGCTTCACCTTTGATGCCGAGGGATACGCCAGGGTCACCCCTGAGCGCCTGCGAGCCATCCCGATCTTTGCAAAAGTTAACCCCGAGGTTCTGGATGATCTCGCCCAGCACTTCCTAACGGAGAGCTTCGAAGCGGGTTCCATGGTGATCAGTGAAGGTGCGAAAGGGGACAAATTTTACATTGCCGTCCGGGGAATGCTGCAGGTTCTCAAAAAGGGCCCCGATGGCATCGACAGGGAACTTGTTGTACTCAGTGATGGCGATCATTTCGGTGAGATTGCCCTCTTGAAATCGATTCCGAGGACGGCATCCATCAAGGCGCTGTCCCATACGAGTTGCCTCACTCTGAGTCGGGAGCGCTTCCTTAAACTTGTAGAGTCACAACCGGATCTTAGGGGAGCACTTGAGGAGGCCATGGCAGCCAGAAGTACCGAGGCACCAAAAGGAGAACAAGCGCAACAAGCACCCCAGCATATGGAAACCAATAGTGGGGTAATCGTTAAAACAGCGGCGGATGTTGCTGCTGAATGCAGTGGTAAATACCACTTGAGCCCTCAAGCGGCGTAATTTGGACATAATATTCAGGTCATCAAGACCTTCTGAAAAGGATTTACAGCCTGGGTACCAAAATCATAGGTCATTCGCATGATCTCGAACCGATAGGCCACAAGTGACCAAATCAATTTGAAGTTGGGGTGTATTTGCATTTTTCTCGGTATGAGAAACCGCTAATCTAGTTTTCTCTAGGACCGCAAAAATCAGTCACTCTAACAGAAGCCGCAGTAAAAACTTCTCCAACCTTAAATTTTAAGCAGATGCCTTCATTGTTCGGAATCCAGAAGACCGGTTACCGACCAAAATCGATCGGGATGGAACTCCTCCTTGGAAGCGTCTTGGGGCTGGACGCCGTTTTGTTGGGGTACGCTTCCTCCTCACTGATTTTCGCCGGTGCACTCAGTGCCTACCTACCCCTTGCCATTTCGGTCACCTTGGCCGGGATCGCCATTGTGGCGTGTGTGGTAGCGCTCAGTTCTAAAATTTCGATCAGCATTGCCGGGAACGAGGAGAAAGCCGTCGCCATCCTCTCAGTCATTGCCGCTCTCTTGAGCGAGAGCATGGCGGAGTTTCATTCCGAGGATGCTGCTGCTGCTACCATGTTCACCATCATGGCACTCACCTCGCTGCTTCTAGGGGGCTCATTCCTTATTGCCGCGAGATTCGATCTTGCTCCCCTCATCCAGTTAATTCCGTTCCCCGTCGTCTGCGGCTTCCTTTCGGGTACCGGGTGGTTGCTCATTTCCGCCGGTGTCGCCATGACCACGGGTCATGAGGTGGAGATCTTTCACCTCGGTCATGTCCTTTCGGGGGAGGCACTGATTCGCTGGTTGCCAGCCTTGGTCTGCGGTATAGGTATCTACCTTATCGTCGAGATCAGGCACAAGCCGCTGACTCTCCCGCTTTGCCTCCTTGTTCTCACCGTGGGCTTTTTCGCCTTTGCTTGGTTCCGGGGTGCTTCCCTTGAGTCCTTGCGTGGGGAAGGTTGGATTTTTGACATCCCTAGTTCCGCTGCTGCCAAAAGTCTCTCCACGCTGGATTTTGGGCATGTCGACTGGGGCTTTGTTGTCTCCGTTGTCCCCCAGATCGGAACGATCATATTGATCAGCCTGATCACCGCTTTTTTCTCCTTTTCCGCCCTAGAGTTGGCGCTTGGGAGACCGATAGAATTTAACCATGAACTTAAAAGCCAGGGGGCGGCCAGCCTGCTTTGCTCCACCTTCCTGAGCCTGCCGGGAGCCTACTCGCTCGATTATACGGTCATGTCTAAGCACATGGGAGGGAAAAGCCGTCTTGTTGGGCTTCTTGCCGGCACCATTTGTATCATCGCCGCCTTTGCGGGCGGTCACTTCGTGGAATATATTCCCAAAATCGTGGTGGCAGCCCTTGTGTTCATGTCGGCTGTACAGTTAATCGTGGAATATTTGCTCAAGGCCTGCCAAGGGATGAGTAAATCCGACGGAAGAACAGCTTGGCTCATCTTTGGGATGATCGTTGTCTTCGGCATCATTCCCGGAGTAATTGTCGGAATCATCGTCACGGCACTCCTCTTCATCATGCGGTACAGCAAGGTGGAGATCGTCGGTTCTACATATTCGCTCAACCAGATAGCAAGCTCCGTGGAGCGTGCCATCTCTGAGCGGAATGTACTGACAGGGCACGGGGAGCATGTACAGGTCTACAATCTCCAAGGTTTCCTATTTTTCGGAACAGCAAACCTCTATTTTGAACGGATGAAGGGGGTCTGCGAACAGTCACGAGGCGATACGTTCTTCATCTTCAATTTCAAGAGGGTGAGCGGCATCGACAGCACTGCGGTTCAGGTATTCCTCAAAATTTTAAACTTACTTGAATCAAAAGCCATTACCCCGGTGTTCTGCTCTTTCGGCGACGAGGCAGCGAAGGCTTTTGAGGTGGCGGGATTCCTCGCTGATCGCAAGTGCATAGTGCTCGACAATATCGACCTGGCGCTAAAGTGGGTCGAGGAACAGTTGTTGGAGGAGCACGCATCTGAAGCCGGCAACAGATCCAGAGTGGAGATGCTTGAGGACATGCTGGGCGACCGTGGGAAGGCTGAGGAACTCGCCTCCAAGATGGAGCAACTTACGCTAGGGAAGGGTGATTATCTCTTCCGTCAGGGCGATGAGGAGACCAGTGCTTACCTGATCCATTCTGGCAAGATCGAGATCCGCTTGGAGACTGGTGAGGGGAAGCACCTACGGCTCCGGGAATTCCGTCATGGTTCGATCATCGGGGAGATGGCGGCCTACAGTGCTAGCAAAATGCGTTCGGCATCCGCCGTGGCGATCGAGCCGACGGTCCTCTACCGACTTGATGCAGTCCGCCTGTCCGCACTTAACGCATCCAAGTCAGAGGCGGCGTTGCACGAATTGGTCGCCAGACTGCTTGCAGCCCGCATCGGATTCATGAACCAGCGCCTGGAGGCTGATGTTTGAGTCGCACCCCATTTTTCAGCCTAAACTTCCTTGGCCAATATAATGACCCCGGTGACAGTATTAACTCCCATTAATCTTTCAAAACCGCTGACCGAGGCCGAAGTGCTAGTGGTGGATGACAGTCGGATGATGCGCATGGCACTGATTCGATCGCTCAAGGAACTTGGTTTCCATAATATTTCGGAAGCAGGAGACGGGAAGGAAGCTATCAAATCCCTCGAGGAAAAACCCTTTGATCTCATGCTGCTCGATATCGAGATGCCCGAGATGAACGGACTCGAGGTACTCGAAGTAATCAAGAGTAATCCGAAGCTCACGGGGATTCCCGTGATCGTTATTTCGGGGGCCGAACAAATGGAAACCGCGGTAAAGTGCATCGAGGCTGGTGCGGAAGATTATCTTACCAAGCCCCCCAATCCGACCCTCCTCAGGGCCCGCATCACATCATCACTTGATAAAAAGCGCCTAAGGGATCTTGATGGCTTTAGGTTACGACAACTGCAAGCAGAGAAGGAGAACCTGGAAAGGACACAGCGCAGGCTCAAAAAGGAACTGGAAGAGGCTGCTCGCTATGTCCGGAGCATCCTTCCCGAGCCGGTTGACTCCCCCACACTAATTGACTGGCACTATGAACCCTCCACGGAGTTGGCTGGTGACTCCTTTGGTTATCACTGGATTGATAAGGACCACTTAGCTATCTATCTGCTCGACGTCTGCGGGCACGGCGTAGGGGCTGCGCTACTATCGGTAAGTGCGATCAATACGATTCGAACGGGTGGACTGAACGGGGTAGATTTTCGGGATCCTGCGGCGGTCCTTGGTGGGTTAAACAAGGCGTTCCCGATGGAACGGCACAACGACATGTATTTCACCATCTGGTACGGGATTTACCATGCCCCCACTCGTAGACTCAGCCATGCCAGCGGCGGGCACCCTCCTGCGTTTCTTCTACCTGCCGAAGGTGGGATTCAGGAGGTGAATAACCCGGGAATTATCGTCGGTTTCATGCCCGATGCCGCCTATGAATCTGCCTCTCTCTTGGTTCCTCCAGGAGCCCGCCTGATTGTCATTTGTGACGGGACTTATGAAGTCACCAAGCCGGATGGCTCGCTGCTGGACTTTGAAGAGTTCAAGCAGTTCATGGCGATCAATGGCGCTAAGCCTGATTACTTTGTCCGATTGCTGGCATGGCTAAAAACCTTTAACGGACCCGGTCCGCTGGAAGATGACTTCTCACTGGTGAGAGTTCAGTTTCCCTGACGCCGTGATTGCTTCGTTGCCAGGCAATCCTCAAATGTAATTCCTGCGGAGCATCTCGGCCACCGCAGGGTCAAGGCGTTCCCTGCGCCTAACCTCATCGAAGCGCTGCAGAAGTTCCTCGGGGCGAACCCTTGCACGCTCGGAGCCGAAGAGATCGTGGAGGACTTCCCCGCGGTGCATCATCACGATGCGGTCACCCAGGTTGACTGCCTGCTGCATGGAATGAGTGACCATAAGGGTGGTGAGATGATCCCGCTCGATGATGTCGTGAGTCAGTCTAATCACTTGATCGGCACTCTTTGGATCCAACGCAGCCGTATGCTCGTCCAGTAAAAGAAGTTCAGGCTTAAGCCAGGAAGCCATCAGGAGGGTGAGTGCCTGACGCTGTCCACCTGAAAGACTGCCGATTGGGTTTTCCAGTCGCTGTTCAAGACCCATGTTCAGCGTACGGACGCGATCTTGTAGTTCACCCATCATGGATCGGTTCAATGCCCAACCAAAACCGCGCCGTTGACCGCGACGGGTCGCGAGGGCGAGGTTTTCGGCAATGGTCATGTTGGGGGCGGTTCCACTGAAAGGATTCTGAAAGACTCGCCCGATTAGCTTTGCCCTCTGATGCTCCGCCCAACTCGTGATGGGGTGTCCTCCCAGTGTGATGGTTCCCTCATCCACCAAAAACGTACCTGCCACGGCGTTGAGAAGGGTCGATTTCCCTGATCCGTTGGTGCCGATGATGATCAGGAATGTTCCTTTCTCGAGGGTGATGGTCACGCCGCGCAGGGCGCGCACCTCATTGGGTGTGTCTGGATGAAAGGTCTTTCGGATCTGCGAGATTTCAAGCATGTGCAGAGGAGTTGGATGCCGTAGTGGATTTGAGCTTACGAATTGCTGCGGGGGCGATCAGGGCGATGAAAACAAAAAGCGCCGTGATCAGTTTCAGGTCGTTGGGGTTGAGTCCCCATCGTAGGGCGATTGCAACGAGAAGGCGGAAGAGAACGGACCCCATCACAGCACCGATAATAAGAATCCCGATGCCTCCTCCGCCGACCAATGCTTCGCCGATAATGACGCTTGCAAGTCCCCAAACGATCATTCCGACACCCATCTGAACGTCGGCAAATCCCTGATACTGAGCCAATAGCGAACCAGCTAGGGCAATAAGTCCGTTGGAGATGGCAAGCCCGAGAATCAGGACAAAGTCAACGCTTACACCAAGGGCGCGGATCATCTGGGCGTTGTCACCGGCAGCACGCATGGCTGTGCCCAGGTTGGTTCGGAAAAACAGGAAGAGCGATGTTCCCAACAAGCAAACGATCAAGGCGACACCCAGCAGAGCGGAGGCGTCCCGAGCACTCACGGGCCATCCAAGAATGAAAAGGTCTCCAGTTCCACCAAAGAGGAGGGCAAAAAGAGACTCAGCCTGACTTGCCAGCGTGACATGATTCATCAACGGGACGTTACTCTTTCCCATAACGTGAAGGTTGATGGAGTAGAGAGCCGTCATGACAAGAATGCCGCTGAGTAGTTCGTTGATCTTGAACTTGGTGTGCAGGATCCCAGTGATCGACCCAGCGAGCATTCCAGCAAAGAAACCCGCCAGGGTGGCCTCCCATGGAGCAAAGTTATGGACTAGTAATGCCGCCGTAACAGCGGCTCCCAACGTGATCGAGCCATCCGTAGTGATATCGGGAAAACTAAAGATGCGGAAACTGAGATAGACTCCGAAAGCAAGCAGGGCAAGAATAAGCCCGATGGTTGTGGCGCCGATGAGAAGATTCATAAAAGGGTTAGCTGAAAGATAGGCGTCGTTATTGTTTGAGGGTTTTCCCTACCCAGCAGACTCCACGCATGAGGGAGGTCTCTCCGATACCCTCAAACTTTCGCTCGTCAGCCATCAGGTGCATCACCGTCCGGAGCGAACCCGAAGTGATCAATGAGGAAACAGTCTCCGCAAGGTCAATCTTTCCCTTGGTCAGGGGACGATATGGGAATGTCACGGCATGGAAATGGCCTTTGGCAGGGGTGCCCGGTCCAATGGTACGAAGAAATGGCTCACTTTCAGCCGAGGGGTAGCGCTCCGCAAAGCCGACGATGAGTGCAACAGATCGCTCTTCATCACTTTCGGTGGTGTAAGAGAGCCAGTCGCGCACTCCGGGAAATGAAAACGGGGAGGTTCCCTCGCCTTGGTCGGGTGATTTGCGAAGAGATGCTCCCACGACACACGTACTCTCAGCAATGATGACGATGGCAACGGAATCGGCATGGGAACTCTCCATGGCTGCCTCCACTAGGTGACTTAAGCCGATCACTCCCTCCGAGCTTTCCACTGCCTCAAATCTCAAAAGGCAGGGTAACGACCCCCGGGCGGTGATTCCGTAGAGTAGTTCAGCCTCGGGGCGATAGTCCCCCTCCGTGGTTTGGTAATCCGGCATCCTGCTGCCATCCGTGGGAAGGGTGACAGCTGATCCTGCCACAGCAAGGAATTCACCAAAACGCCCCACCTCCCCCGAGTCACCGCCACGAAAGGCTCCCACTCCGATGCCTAGTAAATCAGGATCGCAACGCAATTTGGTAACGTCTTCGTGTGAGAATCTGCCAGCAGGGAGTTTTTCAGGGGTTCCATGATAATCAAGAGAAAGAGAGTTGGCGGCATCTGTGTGGTTTTCAAAAACGACTCCCCCTCGATCCCAAGAGAGCACTGGAGGGGTAGGGGATTCGGTTTGAGGATCTTCCTGAACTGAGACGATCAATTTGGATAGTCCTGCCAACTGGAATGTCTTGAGAATGCTTTCAATCGGTTCGGTGACACGGAAAGTGCCGTTGACCGAGTTCAGTTGCTTGTAATGTGACATCAGGACTCTGATGCCGGCCGAGCTAATGTAATTGACCCCGGAAAAATTGAGGATGATGTGGTGCTGACCGGCACGGACGGCCGTGTTAATGGAATCACCGACATGATCTGACCAGTTAGCGTCGAAACGACCATGGAGTCTCAGTTCCAGATGGTGTTCGCTGGGGTGGTGGGTGATCTCCATCAGTGTCTAGTTTGGGGATTGAAATTCAATTCTTTGGAGCGCTTGTATTTTTTACCGGAGAGGACTGGGAAGTGTGTGTGGGAAGGTTTGTCTCCGAAGTCGTGATCCAGCCATCTGCCTGCTTTCGGAGTTCTTTGGAAATCACCCACTTTTGAGCCAGGCAAGGGAGAACGGTCTCATTGAAGTAAAAGACCTTCGGCACATAGTTCTCAACGGGCAGATTTTCAGGACTCGTCCCTTCAAGAATGTCAGCAGCAAGCTTTCCCACAGCCAAACCAATCTCAGAATAGTTGGCCCCGAGATCAAAGAGGGCGCCCTTCGAGACTTTCGGAGGAATGGAGGAGAATGTAGGTATTCCGGCTTTTTTACAGGAGTTAATGATGGATTCAGAGGCAAGGCTTACGGTGATGTCGCCGCTCAGCCACACAGCCTCAACCCCCCGTGAAATCAGCGAATTGAGAGCTTCAAGAGCAGCGCTGCTGTTCTCTGCATTGGCTTCCAGAAGAGTAATGCCAAGCTCGGAACAGACTTTTCGGGCAACCTTGGTCTGTGCAAGGGAGTTTGCTTCGGCTGCATTCCAAACAAGGCCAACCGTCTTGAGTTTGGGCTGCATGGCCCGGGCTGTTTCAAAAACGTTTTGAATAGGCTGCATGGAACCGTAGCCAGCCATGTAGGGAGGGTGGATGGAGTGGTTGGAGGGATCAATTCCCACGCCCGCCGCATAAGGATCGCTGACGATTCCAAAGACATGTGTCGTGCGGCTTCCATTTCGGTTCGCATTGGCAACAGTCTGGAGAGATGTGGTGCTAATGCTGATAATGAGGTCATTACCTCCGCTAGTAACCTCCCTGGCAATGGAGTTGGCTGTGCCGATGTCCGCCTCGGCGTTGTAGTGTTTGATACTGATTTTACCCCCGTCGGAGTACCCTCGTTCGGCCAAAGCCTGAATCACCCCCTCCACGCCCTCATCAAGTGCTGGAATCGATGCCTGCTGAACGATTGCCACTCGGAGCCTTTGCGCGGGTTCTCCATTTCCGCCCTTCCGCCGCGAGCTCTTGTCGGAACTCAATAAAATACCTCCGGCCACCACAATGAGAATAATCCCAAGGGCAAGCTTTTTGAATGTCTTAACCATAAGGATCTTAATGAATTAGGTGTGGGCAGAAGGGGGATATCAATCCGCTCTCTATGGAGTCCCCTTGTTCTTGTATTAGGATTTAGAGATTTTTCCTACTGCAATGGAATCCTTTGCTTCAGATGAAAAGCAGATTGCCGCAAGACTCAGTAAGGCGGACGCCCCCAGATAGTATCCGACTGCATTGAGT
>Ga0007795_10000398_pt1 | contig 13571 bp, 16 predicted proteins | sample CryBogmetaGMA1M_FD_60369 | JGI IMG/M metagenome (GOLD analysis project Ga0007795, IMG submission 60369) | Freshwater microbial communities from Crystal Bog, Wisconsin, USA - MA1M | ecosystem: Environmental > Aquatic > Freshwater > Lake | place: Crystal Bog, Wisconsin, USA | collected 2009-07-06
ACACCATTGTATTCTTGATCCGGATCGTCGACACTTCTTAAAACATAGAAGTCTCCGCAATGCGGGGATGATATCGGATTAATACTTTTGGGATTTTGGAAACATACGCGACACAACGCTCGTATTACGACGCAAATGCTTCGCTCTATCGAGCTTCGCAGGACACCCCGCTACGCACTATGTGCTTCGCCGGGCACTGCTGCTTCGCCCAAGACGATGTTGCTCCACGTGGCTGCGCCACGCGTAGCCCCATCGGGGCGAAGGGTGGTGCCCCTGGCCGGAATCGAACCAGCACTCCTTGCGGAATCCGATTTTGAGTCGGACGCGTCTACCAGTTCCGCCACAGGGGCAACGCAGGATTGTCTATAGCCGGGGCGATTTAGGATTTCCAGCCCCTTTTATGGGTTTTATGACAGAATTGCTCTGGCAGGATAATTGCTAGTCTTGCGACAGTGCAGGCAGGCTATGGTGGTGCGACATGGTGAGTAACGTTTTTCAACGCAAAAGCATTTCGTGCACAAACGCTAGTCGCTTGTCTTTAACCGTGCTTTTGGCAGGGTTTCTGGCCGGATGTTTTCCGCAAAGCATTGCGAAGCCCTCGGATCAAAAGGCTTTGGACGAGCGTTATTATGCGCTCTGGCAAGACGCCGTTAACCACCAGGCCGATGCGCGGGCGGATGTAACGGGTGCAGCGCTAGCAGCTTTTATTACCGAAACGCGCGACACGCTGACGGATAAGATGGTCAAAGACTGGGTTTGCAAGCCTTGGAATTTGCAGGACAGAGAAATCAAGCTCGTAACTGGCCAGAGGACGGCGAGTTTTGAATGCATCAATCTCGATGGCATCCGGGGCAGCGTGTTTAACCTCGCACTACCCGCCGGTGCGCTCGCTGAGCAAATGTATAATGGGTACACGGTTCGATTTTCGGGAAAAATTGAAAAATTTCTCTTTGCCAACGATGCCATGAAGAGTTTTTACGTCTATGTTAAAGTCAGTACGTTCGAGATTCTCGACCGGACGCGAACGTAACGTTCCAATCTTAGGGTTAAACATGGATAATCTGGCCGATCTCGCGGCCCCATTGGCCGTTGCAGCTGTGGCTGTTGTTTTGGCATTGGGTCTCTTCAATATGATGCGTGGGGGGAGTGCGGCTCTGTCGCAAAAGCTCATGCGCTGGCGGGTCATCTTACAGTTTGTCGCCATCATGGTGATCATGGGCGTGATTTGGCTGAAGAGCCATTCATAATGTTATATAATAATGGACCGTCGCCGCTATCAGTTTTGAAAAACTTTGCTATTTTAATGTTTAACGTCCGTAAGGCGACGAAAATGATCGGGTTTGAAATGATACAAGGTATGAAGCTAAGCGTCGTTTCGTCGCTCGTCGTTGCTGCATCGCTGATGGCGGTGGCTGCCTATAACGGTGCTGAGGCAGCGTCGCCACAGCAGGCTTCCACCGAAGTTCGGGTTGGTTCGTTTTATCACGGCTATGCGAGTGCTGAGTCGGGCACCGTAGACATGGCGGTTGATGTGCTTTTACCGGCGTTCGATTTGGGCAAGACCCTGCAATCGGATGTCTTTTCGCTGCATCCCCAGTTTGGCGCTGATTTTAACCTTCAGGGCAAAACAAGCGCGGTGTTTCTTGGCTTTGCCGGTGTTGCCAATCTTCCGGGTAATTTTGCGATCGAGGCCAATTTGGGTGGCTCCGTGAACAATGGGAATAAAACGAGCGAAGTTGGTTCAGGCCGTTCCGAGCTTGGTTGCACGACATTGTTTCGTGAAGCGTTCGGCGTAGGCTACCGCTTCTCGAAGCAACTTTCGCTGATGGCGGTTGCCGAGCACATGTCGAACGCTAATTTGTGCACGCCGAACAATGGCATCACGAATTTTGGCCTGCGTTTGGGTTATTCATTCTGATCCTTTCGCCGATTCGACACGTAACCAGTTGCTGATGAGTGTGTGATCCCAACCGGTCCCTTAGCGGGAGCGGCAAGAAAAGCTGGTTCAAATGGTTGTTTTAAATCGAATTTATACCCGTACCGGCGATGATGGCACCACCGCGCTCGGCACCGGCGCGCGCCGCCCGAAATATGATCTGCGGGTGACCGCCTATGGCACGGTTGACGAAACCAATGCGACGATTGGGTTGGCTAGGCTCCACACGATGGAAAGCGAGCCCTTGGTAGATGCCATGCTGGGCCGCATCCAGAATGATCTCTTTGATCTCGGTGCTGATCTCTGTACCCCTGAAACAGGGGAAAAACCCGCTTGGGAGCCGCTTCGTATCGTCGCGTCCCAAGTGAGCCGGATTGAATCCGAAATTGATGCTCTGAATAAAGAAGCTTAAGCCGTTGCGTTCTTTTGTCTTGCCCGGCGGAATGCCGGCTGCGGCCGCTCTGCATCTTTCCCGCACCGTCTCGCGCCGCGCAGAGCGTTTGATGGTTGAGCTTGCGAGCTTGCCTGATGAAACGGTGAGCGAACCCGCGCTGCACTATATCAACCGCCTCTCCGACTTTCTCTTTGTTGCCTCGCGTTATGTAAACCGGCGCGGTGAAGGTGATGTGCTCTGGGTCCCCGGCCAGACCCGATAATCATCGATATCCAAAATCCGACATACACCGTCGCGCCCGGCCAACCATTGGTCGTGCAAACCGTTGACAATACTCGTTATCGGTTATTAGGTCGGCTCAGTGGGTTTCAGGATGGATTTGTCCTGAAAAAATGGTTCGGTTTGAGCCTTTAGGATGAAGATGATGAAGATTATTGTGCCGGTCAAAAGGGTCGTCGATTACAATGTGAAAATCCGCGTTAAGCCGGATGGTTCAGGCGTCGATCTTGCGAATGTCAAAATGTCGATGAACCCTTTTGATGAAATCGCCGTCGAGGAAGCGCTGCGGATCAAAGAAGCGGGCAAGGCAGACGAGGTGATCGTCGTCTCGATTGGCCCAGCGGGTGCGGCAGAAACCCTGCGCACCGGTCTCGCGATGGGCGCTGATCGCGGCATTCATGTTAAAGTTGATGAATTGGTTGAGCCGCTCGCCGTTGCAAAAATTCTTAAAGGTGTTGCCGAAGCCGAAGGTCCCGGCCTAATGATTTTGGGCAAGCAGGCGATTGACGATGATTCGAACGCCACGGGCCAGATGCTCGCCGCCTTGCTCGGCTGGCCGCAGGGTACGTTTGCCTCCAAGATCGAGATTGGCAGCGGCATGATTACAGTAACCCGTGAAGTCGATGGCGGTTTGCAGACGGTGGAGCTGAAGGGTCCGGCGATTGTAACCACCGATCTTCGACTAAACGAGCCACGTTATGCCTCTTTGCCGAACATTATGAAGGCGAAGAAAAAGCCAATCGATGAGAAGGCGCCTGCCGATTACGGCGTCGATGTAACACCGCGCCTTAAAGTGGTAGCGACCGCTGAACCTGCGGGCCGCAAGGCTGGCGTTAAGGTTTCTTCCGTTGCTGAACTCGTTTCCAAGCTCAAGACCGAAGCAGGAGTATTCTGATGGCTACGCTTCTTCTCGCCGATCACGACCATGTTTCTGTCAAGGATACAACGGCCAAGGCGCTTACGGCAGCGCTAGCGCTCGGCCATCCGGTGCATGTGCTGGTGGCAGGGCATAACGCCAAAGCTGCCGCCGACTCCGCTGCCAAGCTGAAAGGCGTCGATAAGGTCTTGCTGGCCGATGACGCAGCCTATGCTAATCAGTTGGCAGAACCCGTTGCCGCGTTGATTGTGTCACTGGCCTCAGCCTATGGCGCCATTATAACGGCGTCTACGAGCTCGGGTAAAAACATTCTGCCACGTGCGGCCGCATTGCTCGATGTGATGCAGATTTCAGACGTGATTCGGGTGATTTCAGCCGATACGTTTGAGCGTCCGATTTATGCGGGCAATGCTTTGCAAACGGTTCAATCCACCGATGCGATCAAGGTGCTGACCGTTCGTACCGCGTCCTTCGCCTCGGCTGATGAGGGCGGTTCGGCACCGGTTGAAGCGGTTTCTGCTTCCGCCAATCCGGGCATTTCCTCGTTTAAGGGTGAGAGTCTCGCAAAGCTTGATCGTCCGGAACTGACGTCGGCGAAGATCATCATTTCGGGTGGTCGCGCAATGGCGAATTCCGAGAATTTCAAAACCTATATCGAGCCCGTTGCCAACCGGCTGAATGCCGCGATGGGTGCTTCCCGCGCCGCAGTTGATGCGGGCTACGCACCGAACGACTGGCAAGTCGGCCAAACGGGTAAAGTCGTGGCCCCTGAACTTTATATTGCGGTTGGCATTTCAGGAGCCATCCAACATCTCGCAGGCATGAAAGATTCGAAGGTCATCGTCGCGATCAATAAGGACGATGAAGCACCAATCTTCCAAGTGGCAGATTATGGTTTGGTCGCTGATTTATTTACGGCGCTCCCGGAACTTGACAAGGAGCTCGCTAAAGCGGGTTAATGGTAAGGATGGCGGCACTCTCACGCGGATGCCGTCCCCCGATTTTAGACACTTTGTAGGAATGAGGCAGACAATGGCGAGCGCGATCAAATCGGTCGGGATCATTGGAGCTGGACAGATGGGGACGGGTATCGCGCAGGTGTGCGCCCAGTCCGGTATCTCGGTCGTCCTGCACGATGTGAGTGAAGATCGGTTGACGGCGGGGCTTGCGACCATCAATGGCAATCTCGCAAAGCTTGTTGCCAAAGGCACGCTAACGGAAGCGCAACGCCAAGCAACGCTCACCATTATAGCGACCGGCACCGACTATTCGGATCTTGCGGATTGTGACCTTGTGATTGAAGCCGCTACCGAGAGTGAAGAAGTAAAGCGGAAGATTTTTGGCGCATTGTGTAAAGCTTTGTCGCCAAAAACCATGATTGCGTCGAATACGTCGTCGATCTCGATCACCCGGCTTGCTGCTGCGACCGATCGCCCAGATCGGTTCATCGGCATTCATTTTATGAATCCGGTGCCGAAAATGCAGCTCGTGGAGCTTATTCGCGGTATAGCGACCGAAGACCCCACGTTTGAAGCGGCCAAAAACTTCATCGCCCATTTAGGTAAAACAGTAACGGTTGCCGAGGATTTTCCGGCCTTTATCGTCAACCGTATCCTACTTCCGATGATTAATGAGGCGATTTATACCCTTTATGAGGGTGTTGGTTCGGTGGATGCGATTGATACCGCCATGCGCTTGGGTGCCAATCATCCGATGGGTCCGTTGCAATTAGCGGATTTTATCGGCCTTGATACGTGCCTTTCGGTTATGCAGGTGCTGCATGAAGGGCTGGCTGATTCGAAATATCGCCCTTGCCCGCTGCTCGTCAAATATGTCGAAGCAGGCTGGCTCGGGCGTAAAACCGGTCGCGGTTTCTACGATTATCGGGGCGAAGTACCGGTTCCAACCCGATAAATTAATAAAACCGGTTATTTTTTACCCCGTGATATTCCGGGCTTCACAATTCCGACACAGGGTGTGTAGATTATCCCTCGTGACAGATTCGGTTTCTGTCTGACGTAGGGAGCAGGCTCGTTGACGATCCACGTCACTCCGCCCGTTTCGCCGGAGGCTTGTCCGGCGCTTGTCCTCAACGCCGATTTTCGGCCGTTGAGCTATTACCCCTTGTCGCTTTGGAACTGGCAGGACACGATCAAGGCAGTGTTTCTTGATCGCGTTAACATTGTTTCCTTTTACGACAAGACGATCCGCAGCCCGAGTTCGGAAATTCGTCTGCCTTCGGTCGTATCGCTAAAATCCTACATTCCACCATCGAGACATCCGGCCTTTACGCGGTTTAACGTATTCTTGCGTGATAAATTTTCTTGCCAATATTGCGGCCAGCGCGACGAGTTGACCTTCGACCATGTCATCCCACGCTCTAAAGGTGGGCAAACAACGTGGGAGAATGTGGTTGCGGCCTGCTCACCCTGCAATCTATCCAAGGGCGATAAGCTCCCCCGTGTCGTCAATATGTTCCCGCTGCAAAAACCCTACGCGCCGACCGTGTTTGACTTGCATCAGAATGGTCGTTTGTTCCCACCTAACCATCTGCATGAAAGTTGGTTGGATTATTTGTACTGGGATACGGAATTGGAGCCTTGATTTTTGGGCGAGTAGCGAATGGCGAATAGGGGCTTGACGGTTAGTGTCGGGCGCGAAAAGGTCGCCATTCGGTATTCGCTCGCGTAGCCCCAAGCCCCGCAACTCCCGCCAATCCTAAAGAAATAATGGCATTCCAACTGGCAAGCGATAAGCCAAAAATCCGCATCGCCACTTCATCGCAGCGGATGACTTTCACCGTCTGCAATTGCTTCAAAAAATCTTGAATAGCGACAGGCTTTTCTAACGTCCCCGTGCAATCCGACGGCCCTGCGAAAATGCCGAACTCGACGCCGGAATGGTACGCAGCGATCCCCGTACCGACCAAAAACACGGCAGCCAATAAAGCGAGTGCCGAACGGCCCAGCCATTTTGGGCGCGAGGGCAAGTTCACCCAAACCGCAAAAACGCCTACCGCGATCCCTAGATAATGCGGAATGCGGCCAATCAAGCACAGATGGCAGGGCTTAACGTCGAGTACGAGTTCGATGAACCACGCCCCGCCGATTGTAGCCAGCGAGCCAAACAAGACCAGAAGGGCGGCATGTAGCGGCGTTGCGAGGCGAGCGAGCATTGGAGATATCCTCAGGCTAATTTGGCAGCAATCACAATACCGAGCACCAGGAACCCAACAATACCGAACACAACCAAGCCGAGACGATTTTCAATGAAATTACGCATTGGATCGCCAAATTTATTGAGCAATCCTGCCAACAGAAAGAAGCGGGCACCCCGGGTTATAAAGGAAAGCAACACAAAGAGCGGGAAATTGTAATCGAGAGCCCCCGAAACAATCGTGACGAGTTTAAATGGAATCGGGGTGAGACCTTTCAAGAGGATCAGCATCGCGCCCCATTTGGCGTAGGATTCCTTAATCGTCTCTACCTTGCCGCCAAGATGATAGAGGTTGAGGATCCACATACCGACGGACTCGAACAAAAGATGCCCGATCGCATAGCCCAAAATGCCACCCATGACCGACCCGACGGTGCATATAAAGGCATAGCGCCATGCCCGCTCAGGCCTCGCCAAAGCCATCGGCGCTAGCATCACGTCGGGCGGCACAATAAAAAATGCACTTTCCGAAAATGCAACAGCAGCCAGCGCCCAAGGCGCGCTTGGTCGGGCGGACAGCGCGACAATCCAGTCGTAAATTTTTCTTAGCATGGCGCTTTCGTAGCGAAACGGAATGACAATGTCTATTGAGGTGGGACATTCGATCATAGATTTATGCGACGGAACTCTTTGCCTCGTTTTTCACCCCGCGAATGGAGGTGAACCGTTCCAAGGATCAATGACGGTTACACCCATAGGCAAAAAGTTTGCAACATTGCGTGTTACAATAACCATCCGATGAACGAGAGCGGAAGCCGCAATAAACGCATCTCGTTCTGGTCGAGGATCGGGAACGTGCAGCGCAGCCGAGCGTAGGGCGATCGTTGAATCGACAGCAATCGTCCGTTCCGAGAATTCTGGCAGGATATGATAATCCATCCACTGCCTTAAAAGCTTGCCTTGGCTCGTATCGCGTTGAACGATCCGCAAAATACCAAATTCGATTTCCATCAGCGTAATGGCAGAAACATAGGAATTTTTGGCATTTTGTTGTGAAAGCCAAGAGACAACATTGTGATCCGCTTTGCCGCTGCCCGCTTTGCGAAGTTCTGAAATCACATTTGTATCGAGGATGAACATCAGCCTAAGTCTGTCGAACGCGGCAATAGGCGCGATAGGGTAAGGTCAAAATCGATCTCATCGAGCCCCGCCATCGAAAGAGCATCGACAATATTTCTCTTTTTTCCGCTCATTTTTTGATAGTCTTTGATGCTTAAAAGCACTTGGACAGGCTCGCCGCGGTTTGTAATAAACACAGGCCCTTTCTGCGATGCTTTTTGGGCTAAATTGGCGTTTTGCTGAAATTCGCGGCTGGATAATGTCGTAATGGTCATGACGGACTCCAACAGGCTAGATTTGTTGGTACATCAGAACAATATCAATTTTTTTTGCAAATAGCCGAACCTGTAGCCCTCTCCTAGCGGAGTCTAATTCCGCTCAAGCAACCGCCGCAAATAATTGCGCTCGTCTAACGCACGGTCTGGCTCACCAAGGCGCTTTCGCAATTCTTCAACCACCTCGCGGCTGCGTTTTTCAAGGCTCCCGCCCTTGCCGCCTTGTTGCAGCGCGGCCTCGCCCGAATCGCGTCGGTGCGTTGAGCGGCCCAAGGGGTCCATGTCGTCGGGCGAGCCATTGGCCTGTCCAGACTCGGGCTGCCCGCCGGGGTTTCTCGCCTGTCCTTTGCCTTGAGAATTGCCATCGAGCGATTTGGCGAGCGCTTGCGCACCTTTTCGTAAGGCTTCAATCGCTTGTCCTTGCGCGCCAAGGGCGTCCTGAGTGTCGCCTTCGCCCAACGCGCCTTCGGCATTCTTCATCGCGTCGCCTGCTTCGCCAAGCCCCTGCCCATCTTGATCTTCCGCGCCAAGTTCCTTCAAGCGCTTCCGCATGGCTTCAAGACGGCCCTCAAGCTGGCCCTGACGGTCGGCCAACGCCTTGTTGTCCTTTGGCGATCCAGCTTCGGGCTCGCCTTTACCCTGCCGAAAGGTATCATCACGCAAAGCGCGCTGGTCGCGCATCAGGGTATCGAGTTCATCGAGCGCTTCGTTCATCTCGCGCATCGAAGGGTCCGCAAGTTGGGGATTGGCCATCTGCAATTGATCAATGATTGCATTGAGCGCTTCCAGCATCCGGTTGGCATCTTCTATGGCGCCCCGCTTTGCAAGATCATTCATGCGGTCAATCATGGCCTGCAAATCTTCCGGACGGATGAGTTTACCGGGCGTTTTCTGGTTCTCGCCCGTCTGCTGTTGTTTGTCGCGGGCTTTCGCAGCCAGCGATTTGAGATAGGCATCCAGCGCAGTTTTGAGCTTGTCGGTTAGCGCCTTGATCTCGTCAGGCGATGCTCCATTTTCGAGCGCTTTTTTAAGGGCTTCGCGGGCCGCATCCAGCGCCTTTTTCTCGTCGCCCTGTTCGTGGTCCTCAATGGCGAGGGCCAATTGCCACATTAAAGTGGCAGTATCGAGCAGCTCACTATCCGTCTTCGCCTTGCTTAGACGCAGTTCAATATCGTGTAAGCCGATATAGGCCCCCGCATCAGGTAAAAATAGCTCCGGCGCGATCAGCAGGGCCCGCAACCCGTTGCTCACATGCTGTTGCCGATCAGGGTCCAAAACCAAAATCCGCCGTTGTTCGACAAGGGCGCGGGCTAGGCGGTTGGTAAATAGCCGTTGGGGCAGGCGGACCGACACGGGCCCGGTTACCGCTTCTTGACCGGCAGCATCACGAACCGCCAGCGACAGATCAATCACTGATCCCGCCCAGGGACTTTCAGAGGGTTCAATTTTCGTCGTTACGTCACCGTCACGCGGATCGGCCGGTAAAGCGAGAGGTATGGAAGGCGCGGCAACGAGCGGCGGGCGGTGCCCCAAGAGCGCTCGCGAACCCATGCGCGGGTTGCCGATCCTTACGTCTCCACTCACTAAGCCGTAGTCATCGCCTGCACGATAGGAAAGCGATACGCCGGTGTCGGATACGGCTGGGGGAGTGTTGAGAGCAATATGGGGCGCTCCGTCGGCAATGGGGTCAAATGTCAATTCAGGCAAAGCCCGCCCTTCTGAACGCACAGTAAGCCGCGCTGTTTCTCGAAGGATCCATCGCCATTCTTTACCCGCCGAGGAGGCTGAAGAGGTTCGTTCGGGCTTCGCTACGAGCCCGCTAGACGGATCAACCGTAATGCCGCTTGGATCGGATGCTCTGAGTACAAGCTCGGAACCAACGGGTACGGAAAAATGTTTGATCTTTGTATCGGCCGTTGCTTTTAAGTCGACAATGATCGGCGGAGAGCCGGTATAGGAGGGCGGATCAATCCAAGCATCCAGCCGCGTTGTGACGATATCGGTCTCAGAACCCCGCCAATCAAAAGCGCTGTAAAGCCGGGCATCACGCTCGGTGCCCGCGATAACAAACGCAGCAAAGCCTAACAGCGGAATCGTAAAGCGAAGCGCGTACGGGTCTTTTTTTACAAGGTCGGATCGCGGCAGATGAACATGAAGTCCCTGAACACGTTCCGAAGCGGATTGTTGGTGTAAGCGCCAGAGCGTTTGCGTCAACGCATCGGTATTTACAGAAGCGAGCGTGTCGAGCGCTGCGGTGGCAGGGCGATGGTTTTCCCCCGAATCTTGATCAAGCCGAATGACCCTGTCCCGAAACGTGGCCCGCCCTTCGCGCAGCGCCATGAGCACGGCAAGGACGGTAGAAAAGGCGAATAAAAAGACGCCAATGATCCGCCCCCAACTGGGCAATACGACGAAAGCGCCAAGCCAGGCCAGTGCAAGAAAAAGCATAGCTATGGCAATAGCTAACACAATAAAGGGCCAAGCCCGCTCAACGGTTAAAACAAGGCCCGCTTTTGCAAGTCGCGATTTTATGGCATGGGCTACCTGTTCGCGCGCAGGCGAAGTCTGTTCGGGCAGCTCATCGTTCGGCTTTGCCATGGCGGCGGCCCTTCTGCCTTTCTTCGTCGTGACGATAAACGAAGATTACAACCAGTCGGGTATTTGATCGAGTCCGATTAACTCTTCATAGGTTTGGCGTGGACGGATGACGGCGAACTCATCCCCCTTGACCAGAACTTCAGGCACCAAGCGCCGTGTATTATAGGTGCCGGCCTGAACCGCGCCATACGCTCCTGCCGATAAAATTGCCAAAAGATCGCCTGATTGCTGGATCGGCAAATCGCGCCCCAAGGCCATGTAATCGCCGGACTCGCAGACTGGGCCTACCACATCCGCAACGATCCGCTCTTGGTCAACCAAAGGCTCCTTGATTGGCTTTATATCGTGGAACGCTTCATAGAGCGTAGGCCGAATAAGATCATTCATCGCCGCGTCGACAATCATAAAGCTCTTGCCATCACCGGATTTCATATAGACGATTTTGGTCACCAGAATACCTGCATTGGCCACCAATAAACGGCCGGGTTCGAGCACGAGCTTTGCTCCTAACTGGCCGAGCCGTTTTTTAATCACAGCAGCATAAAGGTCTGGATGCGGCGGCGGCGAATTATCCGGCCGATACTGCACGCAGAGCCCACCACCTAAATCGAGATGATCGATCACATGGCCATCGGAGCGAAGCTCAGCGACGAAATCGGCGAGCAATGCAAAGGCATCGTCAAAGGGCTGCAAATCGGTAATTTGGCTGCCAATATGCATATCGACTCCGGAAACATGAATTCCCGGTAGGCTTGCTGCTTCGCGATAGACCTCGCGGGCGCGTGAAATTGGCACGCCAAATTTATTCTCGCTCTTACCGGTCGAGATTTTGGCATGCGTCTTGGCATCGACATCCGGGTTCACGCGAAGCGAGACCTTGGCGGTCAAGCCCTTGGCCGAGGCAATGGCCGAGATCCGATAAAGCTCAGGCTCGGATTCGACATTGAAGCAATGGATTTGCTCATCAAGCCCATAGGCGATTTCACGGTCGGTTTTGCCAACGCCGGAAAAGGTGATTTTGGAACCTGGCACACCGGCAGCTCGCGCGCGCCGTAACTCGCCCTCCGAGACCACATCCATACCGGCACCAAGGCGGGCGAAGGTTTTGAGCACGGCCTGGTTGGAATTAGCCTTCATCGCATAGCACACCATCGCGTCGACATCGGCAAAGGCACCAGAAAAGACGTGGTAATTTTTCTCAAGTTCGGCGGTCGAGTAGCAATAAAACGGCGTTTCCACAGCTGCGACAACCGAGCGGAGATCGACATGCTCCGCGTTGAGAAAACCGTCGCGATACGAAAATGAAGACATTTGAGGGGCTCTTTAAGCGTCAGAGAAGAAAATCAAGAAAGAAGGGCTTCTTTGGCGCCTCTTGTTTCATAGCAGACGGCGCCGGTTGTTTGGGGATCGGCGTCATCGGCGGAGTAGTATCTGCGCTCGGTGTCGTGGCATCAGGTACCTTGGCAGAGGGGAGTTCAAGTGGACCCTTGCGGCCACACCCCGCGACAGCGAGCGCCACGATCAGCACGGTAGCAGCGATGTGTTGAGATGAAAGGCGCAAGGCTTAGTCTCCTCTTGAAGCGCGATCATAGCCGAAATGCACAGACAAGCGAAAGCTCAACATTAGCGCTTTTCGCGCGCAAGTTTGGCGATCCAGCGTTTAGCCTCGCGCTTTACATTGGCAGGCGCAGTGCCACCAAAGCTCGTGCGGCTTTTGACCGATTTATCGACGCCTAATACCGCAAACACATCGATCGTAATTTTTGGTTCAATAGATTGCATCTCTTCAAGCGTTAGCTTTTCGAGCCCGATCTTTTTGTCGGACGCCAAGCCCACAATGCGCCCCGTTACGTGATGGGCGTTACGGAACGGCATTTTAAGCGTGCGGACTAACCAATCAGCCAAATCCGTGGCCGTTGCATAGCCCGAACCCGCAGCCTTTTTCATCGCCTTGGTATCAGGCGTCATATCACGCACCATGCCCGCCATTGCAGCCAAGCAGAGCGAGAGCGACTGAAGTGCATCAAACGTGCCCTCTTTGTCTTCCTGCATATCCTTCGCGTAGGTCAGTGGTAGGCCCTTCATCACGATGAGTAGCGCGGTTAACGACCCGATGATGCGGCCCGATTTAGCGCGTACCAATTCGGCGGCATCCGGGTTACGCTTTTGCGGCATGATGGATGAGCCGGTGGTGAATTTGTCCGATAGCGCTACGAGGCCAAATTGCGGGGTGGTCCAGATAACAATTTCTTCCGCAAAGCGTGAGAGATGCATGGCGCAGATTGATGCGGCTGAGAGCGCCTCTAGTGCAAAATCACGATCCGAGACGCTATCGAGCGAATTGGCGGTCGGGCGATCAAAGCCGAGGAGGCTTGCCGTCATGTGCCGGTCAATCGGAAAGGAGGTACCAGCAAGGGCGGCGGCACCCAGCGGATTTTCGTTCATTCGCTTGCGCGCATCCTTCACGCGGCCCCGATCCCGACCCAGCATTTCGACATAGGCCATGAGATGGTGGCCGAAGGTGACAGGCTGGGCGGATTGCAAATGGGTGAAGCCGGGCATCACCGCTCCGGCAAATTCGAGCGCTTTTTCAGCCAGCGCCGTTTGCAGATCGGCCATTTGCGCGTCGAGCGCATCAAGCGTATCGCGCACCCAGAGCCGCATATCGGTGGCAACCTGATCGTTGCGGGAACGCGCGGTGTGCAGACGTCCTGCAGCGGGGCCAACGATTTCGGCCAAGCGGGATTCGACATTCATGTGAATGTCTTCGAGGGCGCGGGAGAAGGTGAAGCTGCCGGAAGCGATTTCGGCCTCAACCGCATCGAGCCCCTTGGCGATGGCTGCAGCGTCGGCGGCCTCAACAATGCCCTGTTTGGCGAGCATAGCGACATGGGCGCGCGAACCTGCGATATCTTGTCGCCACAAGGCCTTGTCGAA
>Ga0007795_10000400_pt1 | contig 13560 bp, 15 predicted proteins | sample CryBogmetaGMA1M_FD_60369 | JGI IMG/M metagenome (GOLD analysis project Ga0007795, IMG submission 60369) | Freshwater microbial communities from Crystal Bog, Wisconsin, USA - MA1M | ecosystem: Environmental > Aquatic > Freshwater > Lake | place: Crystal Bog, Wisconsin, USA | collected 2009-07-06
CCTTTGAGGGCGTTGTGATTGCTAAGCGTAATCGCGGACTCAATTCCAGCTTTATCGTGCGTAAGATTTCTTCTGGTGAAGGCGTTGAGCGTACTTTCCAAACCTACTCACCATTGATTGCTAGTATTGAAGTGAAGCGTCGTGGTGATGTACGTCGTGCTAAGTTGTACTACTTGCGCGATCGTTCTGGTAAGTCAGCACGTATTAAAGAAAAGCTTCAAGCACGCGTTAAACCAGTGACTGCTTCTGCAGCTGCTGCACCAACGGCTGAGTAATTGCTGCTTTGATGCAAAAAAAGGCGGCCTAGGTCGCCTTTTTTGTTGCCTTAGAATATGACTATGCCCAAGACTCCAAAACCTGAAGATGATGCAATCAATGTTGCGGCGCCCCCAGGATTTGATGCGCAAGCAATCCCCATTCATGAGGTCTGTGGCAATCAGGTCAAGGTATCAAAAGACCTTCTATACCCAGAAGCTTTAAAGGCACGCTTTCGCTCACCACCCGAGTGGCAGCCAGAAATTACGGATGAAAATCGCCATGTGATTGCTTCCGACATTATTGCCAAGCGTCAGGCGGTAGGTAAAGTTACTAAAGCTGCCGTATTAATTCCGTTATTGCTAAAAGAGGATGGCTTATGGGTGTTGTTAACCCAGAGAACAAATCATCTGCGCGATCATGCGGGCCAAATTAGTTTCCCCGGGGGTCGTATGGACCCCGAAGACCAAAATCCGAATGATACTGCTCTGCGTGAGAGTGAAGAGGAAATTGGCTTAGACCGCAATCGAGTCGAAATTATTGGCCATTTGCCTGAATATTTGACTGTTTCTGGCTATAGCGTCACTCCAGTAGTAGGATTGGTACAAGCTCAGGCAGAATATGTCTTAGATGAATTTGAAGTGGCTGACGTTTTTGAAGTTCCCTTGAGTTTTTTGCTAGACCCAGCAAACCATCAGGTGAGGTTGTGGCAAAGTGAGCAGGGTGGCCGCCGTTTCTATTCAATGCCCTATGAGAACCGCTTTATTTGGGGTGCTACTGCGGGAATGTTGCGTAACCTTTATCATTTATTAAAAGTATGACTTTCTTTTCTATTCTCTTCGCCCTCATTGCTGAGCAATATCGCCCAGTAACCTCTAGCCATTGGATTGTGCGCGCGTGCAACAGTTGGTTAAATTGGGTTGCTGGCGAATTTGGTGGCAAGACCGAAGAGGGTGCAAGTCCGATCGGCGCTCGAATGGCCTGCTTGGTAGCATTTATTCTGCCAACCTTCTTAGTGTTCTTGGTTTACGTTACTTGCATGGTGACTTACCCCATCTTGGGTTTCATCTGGAACATCGTGATTGCCTATTTGTTTTTTGGTTTCCGCCAGTTCAGTCATTCCTTTACTTTGGTTCATGAAGCAATCGAGGCGCATGATTTGCCTGCTGCACGCCTTGCTTTAGGTGAATGGTACGGTCCTGAGTTAGATACTTCCGATCTTTCAGAGACGGAAGTTATCTCTTTAGCGCTTGAGCGTGCCATTATTGGTTCGCACCGTCATGTATTTGGTGTGTTGTTCTGGTTCATGATGCCAATGGGTCCTGCTGGTGTGGTGCTTTATCGTTTGGCAGATATTGCTGCGCAGCGCTGGTCTGAACGGGGTGATTACAACTTAAGCGAATCTGCCCGTCACTTTTTCTATGTACTCGATTGGATTCCCTCACGCATTACCGCAATGGGCTTTGCAATTGTGGGTAATTTTGAAGGTGCGGTATATGCCTGGCGTTACCTCACACAAAAGTGGCCTGATTCTTTATCGGCTGTGATTCTAGCTGCAGGTGGTGGTGCGCTTGGTGTGCGCTTAGGCGAGCCTTTAAGTGAGCCAGATAGTGATGAGGCATTACGGATGGCAGAAGCTGGTGAGCCAGTAGTGTATGAGGTAGGCCTTGAGCCTACTGAGCGTACGATGCGTTCTGCGGTAGGCCTGGTATGGCGCTTAGTTATCGCTTGGATGGCTTTGTTGCTAATGCTGACCATCGCTCTTTGGCTTGGCTAATTCCCTGAATTTGTGTGTCTGCTGTTTTTGAATCAGAACGCAGTTGTCTAAATAGCGCTAGTCTTTCTGGCGCTATTTCATTTCTATTGACTGCATCACGCACTGCGCAATCCGGTTCCGACTGATGTGCGCAATTATGAAAGCGACACTTTCCTAGTAGGTCTTTGAATTCTCTAAAGGCATGTTGTAGTTCGCTCACTGACATGTGGGCTAAACCAAATTCTTGAAAACCTGGTGAATCAATTAAGGCGCCTAGCTTGCCATTCTCCCCCCTGCCCCAAGTTTCAGGTAATTCGAAGTAACGGCATGCAGTGGTGGTGTGTTTTCCGGTATCTAGGCGCACAGAATATTCTTGGGTGAGCGCAGCCGCATTAGGAACCCAGGCATTGAGCAGGCTAGATTTACCCATCCCAGATTGACCCACAAAGACAGAAACCTTTCCTTGTAGTGCAGAGCGTAGTGTCTCGATTGAGATAGGGTCAAACTTAGCAGACACCTCGCTCACGGGGTAGCCCATGCGTGCATAAGGTTCAATGATTTTTCGAGCATGCTCTAGGTTGTCTTTGAGGTCGCACTTATTGAGCAAGATGTGAAGGCCAATTTGATTTGCTTCTGCAGCAACCACAGCCCTGCCCAAAAGATCAGGTGAGAAAGCGGGTTGTGTTGCCAGCACCACCAGAATTTGATCTACGTTGGAAGCAATGATCTTGCTTTTAAACGCATCTGAGCGAAAGAGTATATTTTCTCGGGGCTCAATCTGAATAATGCGCGCTTGATCTACCGAAGTCATCTCGAGCAGCATGCGATCACCTACTGCACCAATATGCTGCTTGGCTGGCGTACTGACTTGAATCAATGGGCCTGCAGGCGATTCATTGCCTTGAGTATCTTTAATTAATCGCTGCGCTAAATAGTGTCTTCCATAAGAAGCAGTAAGTAGCGCATGAAATTGTTCCATTCTATTTAGTTAGGGATTAACTAAAACGCTGTAAGTTTGCAATCCGTAGTGGTGCAGGTGGATGCGAGCTATAGAAAGCGGTATAGATTGGATCGGGCGTAAGCGTCGATGCATTGTCTTGATAGAGCTTTACCAATGCAGAAATTAAATCACTGGCTGAAGATTTCTGTGCAGCAAACCCGTCGGCTTCATATTCGTGTTTGCGCGATGCAAGGCTTGCTAGGGGTGTAAAGAAAAAGCTAAAAACAGGGGAGACCAGCATAAAGAGCGCTAGAGCTAGACCGCCGTTATAGCCATTGAGATTAGGCATCACGCCCAGGTCTGTATAGAACCATACCTTAGTACTAATCCAGCCTAAGAGTGCAAACATGCCAAAACTCAAAGCAAATGACACTAAGAGACGCTTGCGAATATGGTTACATTTGAAATGGCCCAACTCATGGGCGAGTACTGCCTCAACTTCACCAGGGTTGAGTTTTTCTATCAAAGTGTCAAAGAACACGATCCGTTTTGCTTTGCCCATGCCAGCAAAGAATGCATTGCCATGAGCGCTACGTTTACTACCATCCATTACGAATAGGCCTTGACTAGCAAAATCACAACGCTTTAACAGAGCTTCGATTTGGGTTTTTAATGGACCATCTTCCAGGGCTTGAAACTTATTAAATAAGGGTGCAATAAATGTGGGGAAAACCCACTGCATTAATAGACTAAATACCGTGAGTACACCCCATGCCCACAACCACCATAAATCACCCGCTTTAGACATGAGGGTCAGAATCACCCAAAGCAATGGAAAGCCGATTGCTCCACCAACACCTAAACCTTTCATCATGTCGGAGAAGAATAATTTCTTACTCATGCGGTTAAAGCCAAAGCGCTCTTCAAGATGAAACTGTTTGTACCAAGAGAAGGGGATGTCAATAATTCCGGAGATGATGACAATAGAGACTAGTAAAGCGATTTGTTGAGCAATACCTTCGCCCAAGAATTGCAGGAGGGCCATATTCAGAATTTGAAGGCCACCCAATAAAGTGAAGCCCATTAAAATAATGGCGCTAACTCCATTTTCCAAAACGCCAAGACGTAATTTAGCGATCGTGTAGTCGGCGGCTTTTTGATGCTCCGCTAAAGTCACTTTTTCAGCAAAATCTGCTGGGACCTGATCGCGGTGCTGTGCAACATAGCGAATTTGACGTTGGGACAGCCAGAGGCGAAGGCCAAAACTGGCAATAAAGGCGATTAGAAAAACAATTGTGAATGTCATGAGATCATTATAGATATGAGCGAACAAACGAACACTACAGCAGATAAAGCGGCACCCCCCAATGAACACCTTATTTGGGTGGACATGGAAATGTCTGGCTTAGACCCTGAAACCGAGCGGATTTTGGAAATTGCCATCATTGTGACTGATGCCCACCTCAATACGATTGCGACTGCTCCGGTTTGGGTAGTTCATCAAGAGGATGCCATTTTGGACGCCATGGATGCTTGGAATAAAGGCACTCATGGCCGCTCTGGCCTTATTGATAAGGTGAAGGCTTCCACAATGGATGAGGTGACTGTCGAAGCAGAATGCATTGCCTTTTTGAAGAAATATATTAAAGCGGGTATAGCACCTATGTGTGGCAATACAATCGGTCAAGATCGGCGTTTCATGGCCAAGTACATGCCTAAGCTAGAGGCTTATTTTCATTACCGCAATATTGATGTCTCGACACTAAAAGAGTTATGTAAGCGTTGGCATCCTGAGTTAGTGAAAGGCTTCACAAAGAATCAGGCACACACTGCCTTAGCGGATATTGAAGAGTCTATCGAAGAGTTGAAGTATTACCGCGAGAAATTTATTGTTCCCTTACCACAATAAAAAAGTCCGTATTGCAGATCTTTCCATTACTTCTTGATTGCGCTCTTAGGCCTAAATACTTTAATGATGGTTTCATCGGTTTCGATATAAGGGCCACCAATCAGATCAATACAATAAGGTACTGCTGCAAAAATGCCGGGAACGATAGCTTTGCCGTCACCATCTTTTAGTCCTTCCAGGGTTTCAGCAATAGCCTTGGGCTGTCCCGGTAAATTGATGACTAGAGCTGCATGATCCTCAATTTCTCGTAAAACTGCAGTTTGTCTCGACAAAATAGCGGTGGGTACAAAGCTGAGGCTAATTTGACGCATTTGTTCGGCAAAACCTGGCATTTCACGGGTTCCAGCTTCGCGAGTAGCCTCAGGGGTGACATCTCTGCGGGAAGGGCCTGTGCCACCTGTGGTGAGGACTAAATCACAAGCCAATTCATCAACCAGTTCAACAATAGCTTCAGTGATGATTTCGGCCTCATCAGCAATCAAGCGTTCATGGAAAACGCAGGGATTGCTAATGGCTTTCATCAGCCAGGTCTGGAGGGCAGGAATACCTTCATCCTGATATACACCCTTACTAGCGCGATCGGATATGGAGATAAGACCAATTTTGACTTCGTTTGGAGCGCTACGCTTCCAGGCTTCGGTATGCTTCATGTTTCTATTCTAGCTATTATTAGGGCATGTTTACATATACATCTAGCCAGTTTCAAGAAATCGTTGATTTCATGCTCAAAGAGGCCAAAAGACGGGGTGCTTCTGATGCCATTGCTGAAGTATCTGAGGGGCAAGGCCTATCCGTAACCGTTCGCAAGGGCGAAGTGGAGACCATTGAGCAATCTCTGGATAAGCAAGTGGGGGTCACTGTCTTTCTAGGTCAGCATCGGGGTAATGCCAGCACCAGTGATTTTTCTAAGGAATCTTTGAGGGCTACGGTGGATGCGGCATATCACATTGCCCAACACACAGCGGAAGATACTTGTGCAGGCCCAGCAGAGCGTGAGCTATTGGAGAAAAATCCTTTAGATCTGGATTTATTTCACCCGTGGAATATTGATGCCGCACATGCGGTGGAAATTGCACGAACTGCAGAAGGAGCGGCGTTCGCTGTGAGCAAACAAATTCAGAACAGCGATGGTGCTTCGGTCTCTGCACATCATGCCCATTTTATGATGGGTACGACAAATGGCTTTATGGGCGGCTACCCATTTTCTCGTCACTATATTTCTTGCGCACCGATTGCTAGCGAAGGTGGTAAGCAATCTAATATGCAGCGCGATGATTGGTATTCCAGTTCGCGTATTCCAGAAGAGTTGGCTGATCCTGCTGCAATTGGGATGTACGCCGCGCAACGTGCTTTATCTCGACTGAAGGCGAGATCTTTAACAACTCGTCGCTGCCCTGTAATCTTTGAAGCACCTTTAGCTGCTGGCTTACTGGGCGGTCTTGTACAGGCTGTTTCGGGGGGTGCTTTGTATCGTCGCTCAAGCTTCTTATTAGATAGTTTAGGCAAGCAGGTATTACCAAAGCATATTAGCCTGTTTGAAAACCCCCATTTGAAATCGATGACTGGGAGCACACCATTTGATGAAGAAGGCGTAAGAACATCTGCGCGCACGGTAGTGGATAGAGGAATTCTGGAAGGCTATTTTTTATCCACGTACTCAGCGCGTAAGTTGGGTATGAAAACGACCGGTAATGCTGGCGGTTCACATAATCTCACTCTGCTTAGTAAAAAATCTCCCAAGGGTGGTTTACCTGCATTATTAAAAGAGATGGGTACTGGCTTATTGGTAACTGAGTTAATGGGGCAGGGAGTGAACTACGTGACCGGTGATTACTCGCGTGGTGCTTTTGGTTATTGGGTTGAGAATGGAGAAATTCAATATCCCGTGGAAGAGGTCACGATCGCTGGCAATTTGCGCGATATGTTGATGGATATAGAGCTCATTGGGACGGATTCATTAATACGCGGCACCAAAGAAACGGGCTCTATTTTGATTGGCACAATGACTGTTGGTGGAAAATAAATCCAACTAGCGCAATCAGAGTAACTCAAATAGATAACTAAGTAATGATGAAAAGGAGGCAGCTATGCAAAGACGTTCTTTCTTAAAGAAGGCCACTATTGGCGCTGGAGCTGCTACCTTAGGCACGCCAGCCATAGCGCAAAGCTTGCCGACTTTGAATTGGCGTCTGGTATCCAGCTTCCCTAAATCCTTAGATACCTTATATGGAACACCTGAGGTATTTGCAAGTGCTTTAAGAAAAGCGACTGATGGCAAATTTAATATCAAGGTATTTGCTGCTGGAGAGGTAGTGCCTGCGCTGCAAGTATTGGATGCAGTTCAAAATGGCACCGTAGAGTGCGGCCATACTGCCAGCTATTACTACCTAGGTAAGAACAGCGCATTCATTTTTGATACTGCCGCACCATTTGGCATGACAGCGCGTCAACAATCCGCTTGGATGCTGCATGGCAATGGTATGAAATTAATGCGTGAATTGTATGCAAGCTACAACATTGTCAATTTCCTTGGCGGTCAAACAGGAACACAAATGGGTGGGTGGTTCCGAAAAGAAATTAAATCTCCTGAAGATCTGAAGGGTTTGAAATTCCGTATTGCTGGTTTTGCAGGCCAAGTACTTTCCAAGTTAGGCGTTGTTCCACAGCAATTACCTGCTGGAGAAATTTATTCAGCATTAGAGAAGGGCACTATTGATGCTGCTGAATTTGTCGGACCATACGATGACGAGAAATTGGGTTTAGCTAAAGTAGCAAAAAATTATTATTACCCCGCATTCTGGGAGGGCGCGGCAGGCTTATCGTTCTTGGTAAATAAAAAGCAGTGGGATTCTTTGCCAGCTTCTTATCAGGCCGCTTGGGAGGCGGCCTGCTTCGAGGCGCACACTGATATGTGCGCAAAATACGATGCCTTAAACCCACCAGCTTTACAGCGCCTACTTCAAAATGGCGCAGTACTGCGTAAGTTCAATACTTCCGTCATGGATGCCTGCTTTAAAGCTACGCAGGATACCTATGCTGAAGAGTCTGCTAAAAATCCCCAATTCAAGAAAATTTTTGAGGACTATCGCGTCTTTAGGAATATGGAAGCACAGTGGTTTGGCGTTGCTGAACAAGCATTTGCGCAGTACAGCTTTAGTAAGAAACTATAAGTAATCTTCTCGTCTGACATGAGGGGCTATAAAGCCCTTTTTTCATTTTTAGCAAAACCACTCTTGAATTGTTAGTATTACACGATGCTTGAAACCTTATTTACTCCTGTATTGGAATCTTTCCATGCACATTCCCTGGCATTCTTTGTTTGCGCAATTGCGGGGGTGATCATAGTGGGTATCTCCAAAAGTGGTTTTGGTGCCGGCCTAGGTGTTCTTTCCCTCCCATTGGTGGCTAGTCAATCCAGCATCAATGAGGCCTTGGCTATTTTGTTACCACTCTTAATCGCAATAGATTTGGTTGGAATACGGCGGTTCATTAAGAATGCCAATTGGCGAATTCTGAAACTGATTATTCCGCCGGCATTTATTGGGATGCTGTTGGGGATGATCTTCTTCACAATCATTTCGCCTCAGGTCTTAACACTTTCTGTTGGCATCTTTATTTTGCTATTTTTAATTCAGAGTTTTATTACCTCACACTTTGATTTGAAGGCAGCCAAGCCTTATCCTTGGTTTGGAAGGGCAATGGCGTTAACGTCAGGCTTCACCTCTTTCGTTGCTCATAACGGCGGCCCACCCATTACGGTATTTATGCTCCGAGAAAATCTGCTGCCAATGGTCTATACCTCCACATTGGGTATTTTCTTTACCTGTATTAACTTTGGGAAGTTAGTGCCGTATGCCTATTTAGATTTGCTAAATTTTAAGCAGTTTGCAACTTCGGTAGTGCTATTACCGTGTGTGCCGATTGGCGTTTATCTTGGATTCTATCTAGCAAAAAGAATTCCCATGAAATGGTATTACCGAATTGTTCAATTCTTCTTGTTAGTGGCAAGTATCAAGCTCATTGCTGACGGTCTTATGTAGTAGAAGGCAGCACTTGCTGCAAGAAACGAGAGATATCTACTAGCTCTTCGCGATTTACCGAGTGCTCCATCGGATATTCATTCCAATCGACTGTGTAACCCAATTTTTCCAATAGAGCATAAGAAGCTTGAGCTCGCTCAGGAGCAACAACAGTGTCATATTCTCCGTGCCCCATGAAAATCGGTGTGCCACTATTCGCAGTGTGTCTTTCAGCGGCAAGTGTCATAGCCAAAGGAAGGTAGCCCGATAAGGCGATGATCCCAGCTAATGGATGCGGAAAGCGTAAGCCGATAAATAAGGCCATTGCACATCCTTGTGAGAACCCAGCGATCACCATATTTTTATAGGCAATTCCGCGACTCGCTTCACGCTCGATCAGTTGAAGGATTGATGCAGCAGAATTTTGAATTCCAGTGGAATCTTCCTGATCCATCAGGTTCCGGCCAATGATGTCATACCAAGCTGGCATGACATAACCGCCATTGACGGTGACCGGCATACTGGGCGCGCTGGGGAAAATAAAACGGATACCCTGGCACCCAGATAAATTTAACTCTGGAATGATAGGGACAAAGTCGTTGCCATCGGCCCCAAGACCATGCAGCCAAATCACGGCTGCGCTTGGATTGGGGGTAGTTTCTAGTTCAATGCAGGGTAATAATTCCATGGGGCACCTCTTTGATGTTGAGTGATCTATACCCAATATTATCTACTGACAAGGTCTACCCTTAGGGGAAATTGCTGGTTAGCTAGTCTCATTGAATGAGGAGTAAGATGTTTTTGAGAATCTTGAATGCCAAGGGAGTTTCTAGATGAAGCCGTTCTATATCGACTATCCACAGGAAAAAATAGAAGAGCATCAACATGCTTATCGATGCCAATACTGCAAGATTCCCACCACCATTATTTTTGGACTTTTGGAAAATCACTCAGAAGATTGCCAATACAGAATGCAGCAAAGTAAGTGGACTCAGTTGGAAGCAAAGCTCAGGCCACATAAAGAACATTTTGATGAACCGCATGCTGACGAGGTGGATTGAATGAAAACCTATCCAATAGCGATTGAATTAACAGTTTGGTTTGATTTAGGTCTGAATCAATATGAGCTGGTGATTGATGAAGAGCCGAAGATATCAATTAAGAGAACCGATGATGTCTTGCATTCAAGAGCGCTTTCAGCTTCGGAGGTGGAAATGCTGACTGAGGCTATTGGTGTGATTAAGGTTCCGGTGACCGAGGAGTCTAAGGGTAACCCTGGTGCCAAGGCCTCATCTAGCTATGAGCTGATCATTGAGTCAGCCCACTTCTCCTTGGAATTTAATTGGGAGAATCTCGATGTGGAGGCAAGTCAATCAAATGCCTTTGAGTCAGTAGTGAAGCTGGCTAGTTTGGTTCAGAGTCTTGACTTGGATCACTAAGGGCAATTAAGCCTCCATCACGACGAAGTCGCCTTGGGTAACTTTTTCTCTAAATTGGGAAAAGGAAAATAGCGCTTTAATCTTTTTAGTATTAATTACCTCTATTTGACCCTCTGGAGTGAGGTTGGCAAGATACTCACCCTCCGGAAACAGGGCCTCGGGAATACTTTCCGTCTCCAATATTTGAGCGTTAAGAACTAGACTTTTTGTAATTTTGATACGCATGACGTATCTTAAGTTCTAGAAATTAGTTCCAATTATTAGAATGCCCCTTATGGAAAATAGGGTGCACCAATTCAGGGTTTGGAAGAAATTGCTTTAAACAGGCTTAAACCCTGATTTATCCAATGATTTGATACAGCGCAAGCATCCAGCGTCGCCCCTAAGTGGTGCATGTCATCGATATGTCATAAAAAATATTGTTGTTTAATCAATCTAGGGATTATCTTGTGCGCCGCGTCATTGGAGTTTTCTTAAATTCATCATGAAACTAATTACTGCAATCATTAAGCCCTTCAAGTTAGATGAGATTCATGAGGCCTTGTCCCACATCGGAATCAATAGCATGACGACGTGCGACGTCAGGGGCTTTGGTAGGCAAAAAGGCCATACTGAGTTGTATCGTGGCGCAGAGTACGTCATTGATTTCCTCTTAAAAGTAAAAATTGAAGTTGCAGTTGACGATGACCAGCTTCAAGAGGCTTTGCATGCAATTTCAAAGGCGGCATATACCGGAAAAATTGGTGATGGAAAAATCTTTGTCACCGATTTAGGCGATGCAATACGGATACGGACGGGTGAGAGTGGCTTAGCAGCTCTATAGCCATAGCCAATATTGAGTTTCCGAGCTCTACCGCGCGTTTAAGTGGAGCCTAATATAAAGTCCATGAACTAGGAATGGGCATTCCTAGGATAGTGTTGGCAACATACTATTTTTCTCAGTTTCTCTATACTGATTCGACGTTTTATCATCAAAACCATCAAGGGGAAATTAGTATGGCAGATCAAGCAGCATGTCCTTTTTCAGGCGGGAACCATCAAAAACCCAGCAATAAAGATTGGTGGCCCAATCAACTAGATTTGAAATTATTAAATCAAAATTCTCCATTGATTAACCCAATGGATCTAGGGTTTGATTACGCCAAAGAATTTAAGAGTCTTGATCTGTATGCGGTGGTCAAAGATTTAAATACATTGATGACGGATTCTCAGGAGTGGTGGCCAGCTGACTATGGCCACTACGGACCATTTTTTATTCGTATGGCGTGGCATAGCGCCGGTACTTACCGTATCGCCGACGGTCGTGGTGGCGCTGGTGCTGGCACACAACGTTTTGCTCCCTTAAATAGCTGGCCTGATAACGGCAACCTAGATAAAGCACGCCGCTTACTTTGGTCAATTAAGCAAAAGTATGGCAAGAAAATTTCTTGGGCAGACCTCATGGTCCTTGCAGGGACGATTGCAATGCAGTCTATGGGATTTAAGATTTTTGGTTTTGCTGGTGGGCGCGTAGATGTTTGGGAGGCTGAAGATATCTACTGGGGCCCAGAGGGTAAATGGCTTGCAGATGAGCGCTATAAGGGTGATCGGGAGTTAGCAAATCCTTTGGCTGCTGTGCAAATGGGTCTCATCTATGTGAACCCTGAAGGACCTAATGCCAATCCAGATCCAATTGCTGCTGCAAGAGATATTCGCGAAACTTTTGCCCGTATGGCAATGGATGATGAAGAAACCGTTGCCTTGATTGCTGGCGGCCATACTTTTGGTAAAGCGCATGGTGCTGCTGATCCAGCTAAGTATGTTGGTCCAGAGCCAGAAGCGGCTCCCATCAATGAGCAAGGATTTGGCTGGAAAAATACCTTTGGTAGTGGTAATGGCGATGACACCATTACGAGTGGCTTAGAGGGCGCCTGGACCACGAATCCAATTGCATGGGATAACAATTATTTTGAGAATCTCTTTGGTTATGACTGGGAGCTTACTAAGAGTCCAGCCGGAGCTCATCAGTGGACGCCTAAGGAAGCATCAGCTGCTGGCACGGTTCCGGATGCACATGATCCCAATAAAAAACATGCCCCAATGATGTTTACCACCGACTTAGCACTTAAGTTGGATCCAAGCTACGCAAAGATCTCAAAGCATTTTCATGAAAACCCACAGGCATTTGCTAATACGTTTGCTAAGGCTTGGTATAAGTTAACACACCGGGATATGGGTCCTTTATCTCGCTATCTTGGACCCTTGGTCCCAAAAGAAACGCTGATTTGGCAAGACCCAGTTCCCCTGGTCGATCATCCATTGATCAATGATCAGGATATCGCTGCGCTAAAAGTAAAACTGCTTGGCTCGGGTCTATCTATTGCCCAATTGGTTAGAACGGCTTGGGCATCCGCTGTTACTTTCCGTGGGGGTGATAAGCGGGGTGGTGCTAATGGCGCGCGCATTCGTCTTGCGCCCCAGAAAGATTGGCCAGTGAATCAACCAGCAGAGTTAGCCAAAACATTGCAAGTCATTGAGGGCATCCAAAAAGAATTTAATAGTGCACAGACAAATGGAAAGAAAGTCTCCATTGCTGATCTGATTGTTCTAGGCGGTAGTGCTGCAATTGAACAGGCTACCAAAAAAGCGGGTCGTGATCTTACTGTCGCTTTTGCACCCGGTCGCACAGATGCAAGTCAAGCAGATACAGATGTGCATTCCTTTGCGGTATTGGAGCCTAAATCCGATGGTTTTCGAAATTACCTCGGTAAAGGGTATGAAGATCAAGCTGCCGAACTCCTCATTGATAGGGCCAATCAACTAACGCTCACTGCCCCTGAAATGACAGTATTGATCGGTGGTATGCGAGTGTTAAATGCAAACTTTGATCAATCACCACTTGGTGTCTTCACACAGCGTCCTGAAACATTAACCAATGATTTCTTTGTTAATTTATTGGACATGACGACCGCTTGGAGTATGTCCGGGACTAAGGGTGTGCTAGAAGGGCGCGATCGTAAATCGAATGCGCTGAAGTGGACAGGTACCTTAGTAGATCTTGTATTTGGTTCAAATTCTGAATTAAGAGCACTTGCTGAGGTTTATGGAAGTAGTGATGCAGAACAGAAATTTGCTCATGATTTTGTGGCTGCTTGGACTAAGGTGATGAATTTAGATCGCTACGATCTGAAATCGTAAAGATCAATCAGTTGTGAGGGAGTAAAAGTTTGCTAAGCAACATTGTTGCTTAGCAAACTCTCTCT
>Ga0007795_10000401_pt1 | contig 13557 bp, 12 predicted proteins | sample CryBogmetaGMA1M_FD_60369 | JGI IMG/M metagenome (GOLD analysis project Ga0007795, IMG submission 60369) | Freshwater microbial communities from Crystal Bog, Wisconsin, USA - MA1M | ecosystem: Environmental > Aquatic > Freshwater > Lake | place: Crystal Bog, Wisconsin, USA | collected 2009-07-06
CCTGCAAATACCGCACCAGCCAAGAAGGCGGCCCACAAGAAAAGCGCCCACAAGAAGGGCGTCCACAAGGCCTCCGTCAAGAAGGTGAAAAAGGCCAAGACCAAGAAGGCGTCGGCCCTGTAAGTACCGTACATGCCCCTTTAAGGGGATCGGTGCAGGCGCGGGGATGACAGTGACACGATCTGGTCACTGGTCGCTTGCTCGACCTGGGGGTGGCGCAGCAGCAGCCCCGCTGGCGTAAGCAGGGCGCGTAGCTGCTGCACGTCCCTGACCGTGGGTGCTACCTTGATTTGTGCCAGGGCTGCCTGGCTGTTGCCCCCGCTCACCAGGGCGGCCACCTTGGTGGCCCAAACGCTTTGACGTGACATGGCGTGGCCCTTTTTCCGCAAAAGCCTGATTTTAGTGAGCTTGCTCGGGCCGCGCCGCAGGCGCCTGTTCACGCTGCCACAGCCGCTGGCCTGCGGCTTCCAGGTGGCTGAGGTACACCCGCACCTCAAATTCAAGCTGGTGGTAGGCGGGCTCCATATAGGTGCAGAGCTTGTAAAAGTTGCGGTCATGGTCGCGCTCGCGCAGGTGGGCGAGCTCGTGCACGCAGATCATCCGCAGGAAGGCCTCGGGCACGTCCTTGAACAGGGAGGCGATGCGGATTTCACGCTTGGCCTTGAGCTGTGACCCTTGCACCCGCGAGACCGTGGTGTGCGTACCCAGGGCGTTCTTCACCACATGCAGTTTGCTGTCGAACACCACCTTGCTCAGCGTGTCGGCGCCTTTGAGAAACTCCTGCTTCAGGTCCTGCACATAGCCAAAGAGCGCCCGGTCGGTACGCCAGCCGTGGGGTTGGGGGTGCCGCTGCAGCAGCCAGGCGCCAGCCCGCGCCTCCTGCAGCATCTGCGCCACCTGGTCCAGCGTTTGATCCGGATATCCTTGAAGGTAGCGCAAAGCCGGCTCAGGCCTCACGGCGCAGCGCCGGGAACAGAATGACGTCGCGGATGCTGGGGCTGTCGGTGAGCAACATCATCAGCCGGTCAATGCCGATGCCGCAGCCGCCGGTCGGCGGCATGCCGTATTCCAGCGCGCGCACATAGTCGTGGTCGTAGTACATGGCTTCGTCGTCCCCGCTGTCCTTGGCGGCGACCTGGGCATGAAAGCGCGCCGCCTGGTCTTCTGCATCGTTGAGTTCGCTGAAGCCGTTGCCGAACTCACGCCCGGTGATGTAGAGCTCAAAGCGCTCGGTCACGCCCGGGTGGGTGTCGCTGGCACGGGCCAGTGGCGAAATCTCTACCGGATGCTCGCAAATAAAGGTGGGTTGCCAGAGCTGCTCTTCGACGGTCTCCTCGAAGTACATCACCTGCAGGCTGGCCAGGCTGCGGGTGGACAACTGGTGTTTGGCCTCGCTCAGCCCCAGTGTGCGCAGGGCATGGCGCAACCAGTCTTCCTGCAGCACATGGTCCCCGGCATCGGTGTATTGGCGGATCGCTTGCACAATCGTCAGGCGCTCAAAGGGCTTTGCCAGATCCACCGCTTTGCCGCCGTACTGCAGTTGCAGCGAATCGCCCGCCTTGATGGCGGCATCGCGTACCAGGGCCTCGGTGAAGGCCATCAGGTCCTGGTAGTTCCAGTAGGCGGCATAGAACTCCATCATCGTGAATTCCGGGTTGTGGCGTACCGAGATGCCTTCGTTGCGGAAGTTGCGGTTGATTTCAAACACCCGGTCAAAGCCACCCACGATCAGCCGCTTGAGGTACAGCTCCGGCGCGATCCGCAAGAACATCTGCTGGTCGAGCGCATTGTGGTGGGTGGCAAAGGGCCGGGCGTTGGCGCCGCCGGGAATCGGGTGCAGCATCGGAGTTTCTACCTCCAGAAAACCGTGCTGGACCATGAACTCGCGGATGCCACTGACCGCCTTGCTGCGCGCCACAAAACGCTTGCGCGCGGACTCATCGGTCATCAGGTCGATGTAGCGCTGCCGGTATTTCACTTCCTGGTCGGCGATGCCGTGGAATTTGTCCGGCATGGGGCGCAGGCTCTTGGTCAACAGGCGCAGGTGGGTGGCGTGGACCGACAGCTCACCGGTCTTGGTCTTGAATACCCGGCCTTCTGCCGCCACGATGTCGCCCAGGTCCCAGTGTTTGAAGGCGGCATACAGTTCAGCGCCGATGTCCTCGCCCTTGACGTAAACCTGGATACGTCCGCCGCTCGGACCAAAAGAGGCGTCCTGCAGGGTACAAAAACTGGCCTTGCCCATCACCCGCTTGAGCATCATCCGCCCGGCAATCCGCACCTGGGTGTCCAGGCTGGCCAGGATGTCCGCGCTGTGTGCATCCCACTGTGCGAACAGTTCCTCGGCCTTGTGGGTGGGCTTGAAGTCGTTCGGGAATGCCACGCCGCCGCCATCGGCTTGCTGTTGACGCAGGGCCTTGAGCTTGTCGCGGCGCTCCAAAATCAGTTGGTTTTCATCAAGGGGAGCAGGAGCGGCGGTGGGTTGGTCGGACATGGGTATTTTGAGTGGATCGGCAGCCAGGCAGCCCTCCATTCTAGGGTGCGAAGGCAGCGCGCCCGGCCGCTATGATGCAGGCCACTGTATCCTCCCCACCCATGCTCTACCAAATATTTTCCCTGCTGCTCGAAGTCAGCACCGGCCTGCTCACCGCCACCTGCCTGCTGCGCCTGTACATGCAACTGCAGCGCATCCCGCTGTCGGTGCGTTCGGGCAACCCCATGGGGCGCTTCATTTTTGCGCTGACGGACTGGTTGGTGCTGCCGCTACGGCGGGTGGTCCCTGCATTGGCAGGCTGGGACATGGCCAGCCTGGTTGCGGCCTTTTTGCTGCAAGTGGTGCATTTTGGGCTGCTGTGGCTGTGGCTGGACGCCGCCGCCCCGCTGGCGTCGGTGGCTGCACTGGCAGTGTTTGGCGTGGTGCGCACCGCCCTGTCAGGCCTGACAGGGCTGGTCATCATGTTCGCGGTGCTGTCGTGGGTCCAGACCCAGTCCTACCTGTCGGACTTGCTGGAGCGCCTGGTGTCGCCACTGCTCACACCGATCCGCCGGGCCCTGCCCCATGTGGGCGGGGTTGACCTGTCGCCGCTGGCCTTGCTCCTGCTGCTCCAGATCGCTGCCATTGTGCTCGGCAGCGTGCAGGCCAGCGTGCTGGCCGCCTTCTAGGCCAAGACGCTGCAGCGTCCCTACATCGCTGCGTCTGCGGGCAGGCGCTGCAGCATGGCCAATGACTCGGCAATGGTCTTGCGCAGGGCGCGCCTGTCGCTGATGAAATCGATGGCGCCCGTGGTCTGCAAAAATTCGGCACGCTGAAAGCCTTCGGGAAGTGTCACGCGCACCGTTGACTCGATCACACGGGGTCCCGCAAAGCCGATCAAGGCCTTGGGCTCGGCAATCACGATGTCACCCAGAAAGGCAAATCCCGCACTCACGCCACCCATGGTGGGGTCGGTCAGTACGCTGATGTAGGGCAGGCCCTTCTTGGCCAGACGGGTCAGAGCGGCGTTGGTCTTGGCCATTTGCATCAGGCTCAGCAGGCCCTCCTGCATGCGGGCTCCGCCGGTGGCAGTGAAGCAGATGAAGGGCACTTTCTGTTCGATCGCAGTTTCCACCCCACGGACGAAGCGTTCACCCACCACCGAACCCATGCTGCCGCCCATGAATTCAAATTCGAAACAGGCCGCGACCACACTGATGCCCTGCACGCTGCCGCCCATCACCACCAGTGCATCGGTTTCGCCGGTGTTCTCCAGGGCTTCCTTCAGCCGCTCCGTGTACTTGCGGCTGTCCTTGAACTTGAGTGCATCCACAGGCAGCACTTCCTGCCCGATCTCGAACCGGCCTTCGTTGTCCAGAAACACATTCAAGCGCGCGCGCGCGCCGATGCGGTGGTGGTGGCTGCAGCCCGGGCATACGTTTTGGTTTTGTTCGAGATCGGTCTTGTAGAGGACGGTCTCGCAGCTCGGGCACTTGATCCACAAACCCTCGGGCACGCTGCGGCGTTCGGTAGGGTCCGCACGCTGGATTTTGGAAGGCAACAGTTTTTCAAGCCAACTCATGGAGACTCCTTGTTCTGGCGTACCACGCCGGACGTGCATGCGAACATATGCCGTACTGAGAGATTATGAATCCAGTGCGGTACGGATTTCCCGCAGGAATGTTTCCGCCACTGCACCTACCTGCGCGCGGGGCGTCTGCTCGATCAACTGGATGATTCGGCTGCCAATGACCACTGCGTCGGCAACCTTGCCGATGGTGCGGGCGGTGTCGGCATCGCGGATGCCAAAGCCCACGCCCACCGGGATGTGGATGTGGTTGCGGATGCGCGGGAGCATGGCTTCCACCGTACCGGTGTCCAGGGTGCCGGCACCGGTGACGCCCTTGAGCGACACGTAATACACATAGCCGCTGGCCACCCGGTCCACCTGGGCCATGCGCGCATCGGTGCTGGTGGGCGCCAGCAGGAAGATCAAATCCATCCCATGGGCCCGCAAATCGGCCGCAAAGGCCTCACATTCTTCGGGGGGGTAGTCGACGATGAGCACCCCATCGACACCGGCCGCGGCAGCATCCCGCACAAATGCGCTGCCGGCAGCGCCTGGCTGTGCAGCAGGGCGCTTCTGGTCGTAGCGCTCCACCGGGTTGGCGTACCCCATCAGCACGACTGGCGTGGTGCTATTGCGGGTGCGAAATGCCCGCACCATGTCGAGTACCTGCACCAGGCCGATGCCAAACGCCAGCGCCTTGTCCCCTGCTTTCTGGATGACCGGGCCGTCGGCGCTGGGGTCCGAAAAAGGCACGCCGAGCTCAATCACATCTGCCCCGCCTGCGACCATGGCATGCATCAGTTCCGGCGTGACGTCGGCGTATGGAAAGCCGGCCGTCACAAACGGAATCAGCGCCGTGCGATTCTGCACTTGGAGCGCGGCCAGGGTGGCGTCGATGCGGCTCATGCCGACGCTCCGTTGCGGATCCACTGGATGGACTCGCCCGCGGCTGCCGCGCCTCCTTTGACCGATTGGCCCTTGCAGCTTGGGCGGCAGTAGAAGTCGCCGTTGCTGAGGTCGGCCACGGTGCCGATGTCCTTGTCGCCGCGTCCCGACAGATTCACCAACAGGGACTGGTCCGGCCGCATGGTTTTGGCCAGCTTCATGGCGTGGGCCACTGCATGGCTCGATTCCAGTGCCGGGATGATGCCTTCTGTGCGGCACAGGTAGTGGAAAGCGGCCAGCGCGTCAGTGTCGGTCACGCCCACATATTCGGCCCGGCCAATGTCATGCAAGAACGCATGTTCCGGGCCTACGCCGGGGTAGTCCAGGCCGGCGCTGATGCTGTGGGTTTCGGTCACCTGGCCGTTGTCATCCTGCAATACATAGGTTCGGTTGCCGTGCAAAACGCCCGGGCTGCCGCGCTGGATGGAGGCTGAGTGCTTGCCGCTGTCCATGCCTTCGCCGGCGGCCTCCACGCCGATCAGCCGCGTGGCCTCCTGCGAGATATAGGGATGAAAGATGCCCATGGCGTTGCTGCCGCCGCCCACGCAGGCGATCACGGCATCCGGCTGGTCCCGGTGCACGCCGGCGGCTGCCAGCATTTCCGGCATCTGCACCAGGCATTCCTTGCCGATCACGCTCTGGAAGTCCCGCACCATCATGGGATAAGGATGCGGACCGGCCACGGTGCCGATGATGTAGAAGGTATTGTCGACATTGGCAACCCAGTCGCGCATGGCCTCGTTGAGTGCATCCTTCAAGGTCCTGCTGCCCGACTCTACCGGCACCACGGTGGCGCCCAGCAGCTTCATGCGGTAGACGTTGGGACTTTGCCGCTTGACGTCTTCGCTGCCCATGTAGACCACACATTCCAGCCCATAGCGCGCGCAAATGGTGGCAGTGGCCACGCCGTGCTGGCCGGCGCCGGTTTCGGCGATGACGCGCGGCTTGCCCATGCGCTTGGCGAGCATGGCCTGGCCGATGGTGTTGTTGATCTTGTGCGCGCCGGTATGGTTGAGGTCTTCGCGTTTAAGGAAAATCTGTGCCCCTCCCATTTCGCGGCTCATACGGGCGGCGTGGTAGACCGGGGAGGGCCGGCCGACAAAATGCGCCAGTTCCGACTGGAACTCCGCGAGGAACGCGGGGTCATGCTGGTAGCGGGCGTAGGCGTCCCGGAGTTCGTTGATGGCGTGGGTCAGGGTTTCGGAAACAAAACTGCCGCCGTACGGGCCGAAGTGGCCGCGGATATCGGGTTGCTGGTATGCGTACATTCAATCTCTTCCTGCAAGGTGCTGATCAGCCGCGCGGACGGCGGCCACAAATTGTTGGATTTTCTCGGGGTCCTTGATGCCCCGCAGCGGCTGGCCCTGGGTATCCAGGGCCTCGACGCCGGAGCTGACATCCACGGCCAGGCTGTTACAGCGCGGCCGGACCGAGGCGATGCCATCGCCCACGTTTGCAGCAGTGAGTCCACCACTCAAGACGAGGTGAGCGCTGACGCTTGGAGGAAGAAGTGACCAATTGAAAACCTTGCCGCCACCGCCGTACCCCTCGACATGGGCATCGAGCAGGATCGCCTGGGCGTTTGAAAATGCGATGGCGTAGTTTACGAGATCAAACCGGGCCGCGTCGGCGCCCAGGGGAATACGCGCTGCCCGCAGGTAAGGCCGGGCGCCCCGGGCGGTCAGGCTGCGGCACTGTTCGGGTGTTTCATCTCCATGAAACTGGACGGTAGCCCCCGCCACCATTGCGCATGCTGCTTCAATATTTGTAGCACTCTCGTTGACAAACAGCAGCACGGGGGTGACAAAAGGTGGCAGGCGCGCTGCGAGCTCCGCCGCGCGCTGCGCGCTCACATAGCGCGGGCTGGCCGGGTAGAGCACAAAACCGACCGCATCCGCGCCGGCGGCCACAGCCGCATCAAGGTCCTGTTCGCGCGTCAGGCCACAGATCTTGATCCGGGTGCGTTGGGTGGCTGCGCGGTTGTGGGGGGCTTGCAGGGTCATGGCAGTGCATCATACGCAGCGGTGCGCTCCGGGATGCCCCACTGCGGGTCATAGCGTGGCCCCAGAAAATACAGTCCATCGGGTGCAAAGGTGGGCGCTGCGGCACGGCGGTTGCGCGCCGCAAGTACCTCGGACATCCAGGCGACAGGCTTCTTGCCCTGGCCAATCTGCACCAGACAGCCCATGATATTGCGAATCATGTGGTGCAGGAATGCGTCGGCCTCGAACTCCAGGCGCCAGTAGGCGCCACGCTTGTGGATGTGGATGCCGATCATGTTCTTGACTGGGCTGCGCGCCTGGCACTGCGAGGCCCGGAAGGAACTGAAATCGTGCTCGCCAATCAGCAGCGCCGCAGCCTGGCGCATGGCATCCAGGTCGAGCGTCTTGAAGGTCCAGCCGACGCGGCCAATCTCCACACTGGGCCGGATCGGCGATTCCAGCAGCACATAGGCATAACGTCGCGAGGTGGCGCAGGCGCGGCAGTGGAAGGCATCGCTGGTGAGCATCGCCCATTGCACGGCAATGTCGCGCGGCAGGTTGGCGTTGGTGCCCCGTGTCCAGGCGTGGGGGTCGCGCACGCGGTCGGTGTCAAAGTGCACCACCTGCATCAGCGCATGCACTCCCGCGTCGGTACGTCCCGCGCACAGCGTGGATACGCGTTGTGCGGTGAATTTGCCCAGCGCCGTCTCGAGCCGGTCCTGGACCGTGATCCCGGACAGCTGGCTTTGCCAGCCCTGGTAGGCCTGTCCGCTGTAGCTGACCCCCAGGACCACCCTCATGCCCACCCCCAAAGCAGTAAAGCAAGCAAACCGTGTCGGCGCCTGGGCCGGCTAGCCCAGGCCCAGCAGTGCACGTTGGGCCCGCTCCTTGAGCTCCCCCCGCGCCTCGGCGATCACTTCTTCCAGCAGGCCGCGTGCGCCATCCTGGTCGCCGATGGCGACAAATTCTTCAGCCAAGGCAAATTTGGTGTCCAGGGACTCCTGCGCCTTGGCCGATTCCGCGTCCTCGGCTGCCGTGGCAGGCGAGTCCAGGTCCAGGGACAGCGCGCTCAGGTCGAATTCCAGCATGCCATCGTCGGCGCTGGCAACCGGCACGGCCTCCTGTGCCGGTGTGACGATGTCGGGCACTTCAAAATCGATACCCTCGACCGCGGCAGGATCTTCCAGCGAGAAAACCTCCGCCACGTCTGACGCTGCTGCTCCGTCCAGCGCTGGCGTTGGCGGGTCCTGCAGGTCAGCGATGTCAAAGTCGAAGCTGCCGTCTTGTTCGCTGGAGAAAACCTGCTGCCCGTCGGCGCTGTGTCCCGCCGGCGGTGAGTCCAGAGCCCCCTGCAAGGGGTCCACCGCGGCCGTTTCGGCCTGATCGGTCGAGAAGTCCAGGTCTAGGTCAATTTCCAGATCGACCGGGGTACCGAGTTCGGGCAGGGTGGCGCCCGGCGGGGTGACCGCGGCCGGCATTGATATGGCCGCAACCGCGGCAGCGTCGGGTCGTTGTTGCACCGTGGCCGAGGCATCCGGCGCGGTGCCGCCGTAAAGTGGGTTGCCCGGGTCAATGCTTCTGCCCATCTCACAGATGACGGCCCATTGCGGCGACTGCTCGCCGGCAACAGTCAGGGTGTCGCTGGCGAGGGCAAAATACTCGGCTGCATCACCGTGTTTGGCCACAATTTCCAGCAGCTTGACACGCACGTCCAGGCGCTGCGGTGTTTGACGGATCGCCTCCCGAAGAATGTCCTGGGCCTCTGCGTGGCGCCCGTAGTTGAGGTACACATCCGCCTCGGCGATCGGATCGACCACGTCGTCCGCGTCGATCTGGTTCACGGCGTCGGCCACCTGGGTGGAGGCCTTGGCGTCGGCCAGGTCGTCCGGGCCCTGGACGGAGTCTTGCTGCAGGTGGCTGTCCAGGAAGGAGCTTTGGGGCTCCTCTGCAGCTTTGTTCTTCTGTCGCCGGCGCAGCCACAATCCAGCACCGAGCAGGACGGCGACGCCCAGCCCGGCTGCCGGCAGAAGCGGATCGGCCAGCCATTCGTCCAGCAACCCGGGCGCCTCTACGGGTGCTGGCTTGACCACGGTTTTGGGCTTGGCCGGGGCTGGGGATGACGCCGGAGCCGAGGCTGCTGGCAGGGGTGCCGCGACCGGAATATCTACGCCAGGGGGCTGCGCAGTGGGGGCGGATGTGCCGGCCTGGGGCACCGAGGCGGCTGCCTTCGCGGTGCCGGCGCCGAGTTTGTTGAGGTCACTGATATTCTTGGCAATTTCGGCCTCGCGCGTGCTGGCCTCCTTGCTGGCACGTTCGCGGGCCAGGGCATCGACGTCGACTTTCGATGGGGCAGTGCCCTTGGAAAGCGTCAGCTTGTCGGGTGCGGCGCGGTCGGGCTTTTTCCCCGGGGCTGCTTCCTCGACGGCACCGGAGGCGGCGCGGTCACCAGCCAGGACCTTGGCCGTGGGCGCATTGGCCGCCACATTGCGGCGCAGTTCATTGAAGTCCTGGCTATGAACAATGACTTCTTGTACGGCAACGTTTCGGGGGGTGGCGCTGGCCAGCGACTCGCCGGGCACATGGAGCACGGCACCTGCGCGCAGTCGGTTGAGATTGGACCGCGAGAAGGCCTGAGGATTGGCCCGCAGCATGGCGATCAGCATCTGGTCGGTCGATACGCCCGCCGCTTTGTAGCGCAGTGCGAGCTGTCCGGCGGTGTCACCTGGTTTGACGATGATCCGCGTTGCTCCGGCAGTTTCCCGGGCAGCCGCGGCTTTGCCCCCAGCGGCCTCGGCAGCGCCGCCGTCGGCCACCGGATTCGGTTTTTCGGCTGCAGCCGGGGTGGGCGCAGGCACGGGCAGCACTGGTGCAGACGCCACGGTCGCAGGCGCCTTGATTTGCGGCGGGTCCATGAGCACCGTGTAATCGCGCATGATGCGGCCGGACGACCAGCTGACTTCCACCAGCAGGTTGACAAAGGGTTCGGTGATCGAGCGGCTTCCGGTCAGCCGCAGGTAGGCGCGTCCGTTGTCCCGGCGCAGCAAGTTGACCTGCAGGTCGGCGACCGCAGCGCTGTATTCCAGTCCGGCCGTGGCATAGGCCGCAGGGGACGCCAGAACGGCCCGCAGGGAGGCTGTTTCGTCGTCGCTAATGTCGGGGACTTCCACTTCGGCCCGCAGGGGCTCGCCCAGGGTGGACTGGAGGGAAATCCGGCCCAAAGACAGCGCCATGGCCGGGCCGGCGGCAATGCCGAAAAGTGCCCACGCGCCAATCGCCAGGACCAGCCTGCTGCCACCACGTGTTTGGACGTTCAATTTCATACGCTCCGATGCTCCGTTGAGCGGATTGTTACGAATCCTGCAGCCGTGAAACTACCACAACATCCGGCGCTGGGAACGGCGCGCCGGATAAAAGCATGCATTTGCCGGCATTGCGTGCACGGAAAGCGCACAGGCTCAGGCTTCCAGAAGGATCCGCAGCATACGCCGCAATGGTTCGGCCGCACCCCACAACAACTGGTCACCCACGGTGAAAGCGCCCAGGTATTCGGGCCCCATGGCCAGCTTGCGGATGCGCCCCACCGGAATGTCCATGGTGCCGGTCACGGCCACCGGGGTCAGGTCACGCAAGGTGTCCTCCCGGTTGTTGGGCACGACCTTGACCCAGGCATTGTCGGCGGCGATCATGGCTTCCACATCTGCCAGCGGAACGTCTTTGCGCAGTTTGAAGGTGAGCGCCTGGCTATGGCAACGCATGGCGCCGACGCGCACGCAAAAGCCGTCCACCGGTGTGGCGACCGAGCCGAACGCAGGCCCCTGGCCCAGAATCTTGTTGGTTTCGGCCATGCCCTTCCACTCTTCCTTGGACATGCCGTTGCCCAGGTCCTTGTCAATCCACGGAATCAGGGAACCACCCAGCGGCACCCCGAAGTTGGTAGTTTCGCTCGCTTCCATGCTGCGCTGGCGGGCGATGACCTGCCGGTCGATTTCCAGAATCGCGCTGCGGGGGTCGTCCAGCAGCGCCTTCACCTCGGCGTTGAGCGTGCCGTACTGGGTCAGCAACTCGCGCATGTGCTGGGCACCCCCCCCCGAGGCCGCCTGGTAGGTCTGGGTACTCATCCATTCCACCAGCCCGGCCTTGTACAGAGCACCCACGCCCATCAGCATGCAGCTCACCGTGCAATTGCCGCCGATCCAGTTGTTCCCGCCTTTGGCCAGCGCGTTGCGAATGACCGGCATGTTGACCGGGTCGAGGATGATGACGGCATCGTCCTGCATGCGCAGGGTGGACGCGGCGTCGATCCAATGGCCCTTCCAGCCGGCTGCCCGCAGCTTGGGAAAGACCGCAGAGGTGTAGTCGCCGCCCTGGGCACTGATGATGGTGTCGCAGCGCCGCAACGCGGCAATGTCAAAGGCGTCCTGCAGCGTGGTTTCGTTCTGGGCCCAGGCCGGGGCTTGGCCGCCCGCATTGGAGGTAGAGAAAAATAACGGCTCAATCAGCGCGAAGTCGCCTTCGGTCTGCATGCGGTCCATCAATACCGAACCGACCATGCCGCGCCAGCCTACCAACCCCACTAATTTGTTCATGTCGATGCCCTTTCTCTAAAGTTAAACAGCACCAGACCGGACTGTTTGCCCCGGCTCGTCTGGCCGGGGGGCACACGACGAAACCGGAGCTGGATCAGCCCTTGGTGGTCGTGGTTTTAATGATGAAAGCGCGCAGCACAGCTGCCACCCAGGAGGTGGCCGCAAGGTTCAGCGAGAAGCGGCTGGCGTAAATCATGCGCACTGATTGTAAGGCACCCATCCTGAGCGCTGACTGACAGATGCTGCCGCACCCCGCCGCCGACACGGCACCGCTTCAGCGCAGGGCCTGGAGCACCGCATCGCCCATGGCGCTGGTGCTGACCTGGGTCGTGCCCGCACTGTAGATGTCCGCGGTGCGCAGGCCTTGTTCCAGCACGGTGCGAACGGCGGCTTCAATCCGCAGCGCAGCCTCCTCCTGGTTCAGACTGAAGCGCAGCATCATGGCAGCGCTCAGGATCGTCGCCAGCGGATTCGCAATGCCCTTGCCAGCGATGTCCGGCGCGCTGCCATGGCTGGGTTCGTACAGTCCCTGGTTACTGGAGTTCAGGCTGGCCGACGGCAGCATGCCGATGGAGCCCGTCAGCATGGCGGCTTCGTCGGACAGGATGTCGCCAAACATATTGCCAGTGACGACCACATCGAACTTTTTCGGCGCCCGGACCAACTGCATCGCTGCGTTGTCCACGTACATGTGGTCGAGCGCCACGTCCGGGTACTGTGTTCCGACTTCGGTGACGACGTCCTTCCAGAACTGAAAGGTCTCCAGCACGTTGGCCTTGTCCACGCTGGTCACACGCTTGCTGCGTTTGCGCGCTGCCTGAAACGCGACGTGGGCGATGCGCTCGATCTCAGGCCGGCTGTAGCGCATGGTGTCAAAAGCTTCTTCGGACCCGGGAAAGTGACCGTCCACCGCGGTGCGGCGCCCCCGCGGCTGGCCGAAGTAAATGTCGCCGGTGAGCTCGCGGATGATCAGGATGTCCAGGCCGGCAATCAGCTCCGGCTTGAGGCTGGACGCATCGACCAGCTGGGCGTAGCAGATGGCAGGGCGGAAGTTGGCAAACAGTCCCAGGTTCTTGCGCAGGCCCAAAATGGCCTGCTCGGGCCGCAGTGCGCGCTCCAGCGCGTCGTATTTCCAGTCGCCTACGGCGCCGAACAGCACGGCGTCTGCTGCCTGTGCCAGCTTGAGGGTGGATTCCGGCAAGGGATGGCCATGGGCCTCGTAGGCAGCACCCCCGACCAGGGCCGTTTCCATTTCGAGCGGCAAAGCCAGCGCGTTCAGAACCTTCACGGCTTCAGCAATGATTTCGGTGCCAATGCCGTCACCGGGCAATACTGCGATTTTCATGTTTTTCTCGGGAGAGTGGAGATCTGTTCGCTATTAAAAATAGAGCAAACTACGAAGGCATGGTGCGGGCTAGCCACGGTTTTTCTGTCAGCCGCTGGCTTTCGAAGGCCTTGATCCGATCGGCGTGGCGCAGCGTCAGACCAATGTCGTCAAAACCATTGAGCAGACAGTACTTGCGAAACGCCTGGACGTCGAAGGCGATTTCCTCACCCTGGGGCTTGACCACCACTTGCCGCTCCAGGTCGATGGTCAGGCTGTAGCCGGGGAATGCGAGTGCGTCGCTGAACAATTGCTCCACCTGGGTTTCGCTCAGCACGATCGGCAGCATGCCGTTCTTGAAGCTGTTGTTGAAGAAGATGTCAGCGTAGCTCGGTGCAATCAGCGCCCGAAAACCAAATTGCTCCAGCGCCCAGGGCGCATGTTCCCGCGACGACCCGCAGCCAAAGTTTTTCCGCGCCAGCAGGACCGATGCGCCCTGGTAACGCGGCTGGTTGAGCACGAAGTCGGGGTTGGGCTTGCGGCTGGACGGGTCCTGGCCCGGGAAGCCGGTGTCGAGGTAGCGCCACTCATCAAACAGGTTCTGCCCGAACCCGGTCTTGCGGATGGATTTGAGGAACTGCTTGGGAATGATGGCGTCGGTGTCGACGTTTTCCCGG
>Ga0007795_10000404_pt1 | contig 13512 bp, 13 predicted proteins | sample CryBogmetaGMA1M_FD_60369 | JGI IMG/M metagenome (GOLD analysis project Ga0007795, IMG submission 60369) | Freshwater microbial communities from Crystal Bog, Wisconsin, USA - MA1M | ecosystem: Environmental > Aquatic > Freshwater > Lake | place: Crystal Bog, Wisconsin, USA | collected 2009-07-06
ACTGTTATTAGAAGAGATGGTGCAAAAGGCTTTATCTGCACCTTTTCACCTGCCCCAATCGCATTCGATGTTTCTTGTGAGGGATACTCTCACAGCAAGGTAATTCTTACGCCGCAATTCGGTCACTCTGGAAGCTGGGGGGAGCCTCCACAAGAAATCCTTCTAAAAAAGGTTCCTGTCGTAATCAGCAAGTGACTCTTCGCCTCCCCATCCTACTGACGGCGTCCTCACAGAGTCATGAGGCGTTTGTTCTCCTGGCCTTCTGCATCCTGATTTTCTCGGGGATCCTTATCGAAGGACTCATCAAGGGGAGGTTTTTAGGCAAAGCCATCGTGACTCGGAGTAAAAACCCGGTGTTCTACTATCTGACTGTTGCGCTACTGGCCTATGTCATCGTTCGGGTCTCGCTGTTTATCAAGGAGCTGATCCAAAACTCCCCATGAACCGCTCTACCATCCAACCCTGCTCGGTCTTCTGCCGGCAGTACTGACTTAGTGCGGCTGGAAATACGATCTCCAGAATCAACTGGGATTCTTATTTAGGAAGAACCAAGTAGCACGCTTGAGTCCACGTCGCGAGCCACAAGACTCGATCATTCAGTTTCTGCCAAAAGAAGATTTTCCCATCATTGGTTGTGATTGCACCTGTAGCGACAGCATACATTCCGGCAACTTCTGTCAGAGGCCCTTGTTTCTTCCATGAATCTTCAATCCGTCGCTTTTGAAATTCAGTCAGTTTTTTTGGAGGCGTCCATCCAGACAAATCGAATAATTTCTGTCTCTGATAGTCGAAAGGCAGAACTTTACCGTTTTTGAGATAACGAATCACATCCTCTCTAGGCAGCTTAAACTTCAATTCGTCAGTGCTATAAAAATAAATCGGCGAATTTTCAAATCCAACGATGTCTGTAATCCGTGGAGGAACCAGCGTAGACGTAATGTCCTGCCCACACACCGTGTAAGCGGCTCCCAAAAGGCAGATCAAACAACGAAGGAAGTTCATATCTTCACCGGCGATCGTATTATAGTGTGAACCATCAATCCACCTCAACACTGGACAACGCTCGAATCCACTGACATTACTGACCAGATGGGATTGCCAGAGTGGATCATTCGTCGATCACTAAGCTCAAAGGCTACTGATACGGAATGAAGGTCGTCCTCGTTCATGGGTTCCTCGACAGCGGGCGGATCATGGAATCCATGGCTCGCCATCTTGCCGGGGATGGTCACCACTGCCTCGTTCCCTCCCTCAAGCCGAGTGACGGAAGGAATGGTCTGCCGGCGATGGCCCGGCAGTTGCAGCAGTTTTTGGATGGGGAGCTGGAGGAGGGGGAGCGGTTTGTTCTCGTGGGATTCAGCATGGGAAGCCTGATCTCCCGATACTATCTGCAGGAGCTCGACGGGCACCGCAGGGCGAGGGCTTTTTTCTCCATCAGCGGACCGCATGACGGCACCTGGACGGCCTATCTCTACCCCGGCGAGTGTGTGAGGCAAATGCGTCCGGGGAGTTCCTTTCTGCGGAGTCTCGACAGTTCCGTCCATCGTCTGGAGTCACTCCCCGTGACCTGCTACTGGACGCCCTTCGACCTGATGATCATCCCCGCCGATAGCTGCCGATGGAACAGGGGCGATGAGGTGCGCATCCCGTCATTGATCCACCGCTGGATGGTCTCGGACCGCAGGCTCCTGAACGATCTCTCCGACCGCCTGAGGCGTAACTTGGATCCTGCTAGTTGAGTTGTCTGATCATGAGTTCCGGCGGCAACGATGAGAACGAGGAGCCACCCGACTGGCTGGCAATTATCCTGCAGTTCCTCTTTGGGGCTCTAGTCGGTGGTGGGATCGTCTTTTATGAGTTTCTCCGCTATGGCCTGGGAAGAGGGGCGGGGAACATCTTCTTGATGATCTGCACGATGTCCGGGGCCATCGTCTTGGGTACCATTGCAGCCCTCTTCGGGGATGAAACCTGGGGGGTGTCCTTCCGCGTGATCCCGAACATGCCGATCAGGCATTCCCGCGTCAGCCGACTGCTCTTCATCATCACGATGGTCATCGCGGCCATGACGCCCTTGATCTATTGGTTCATGATCAAAAAGCCATGACCTCATACAGCAGACCAACTAAGTCGATGCACGGGGGCTTCCTGTTGGTCTTCTTTGGCATTCTTGGATGGATCTACTCGCTCCTTGCCGGGTATGCCGCATGGCTGGTCTGGCATAGGCAGGCTTCAGGGCATCCCCTTACGGATCAGGATTCCATGCGATTTAATCAGCGGTTCCTTAGAACCGGCATCGGCAGGCTGTTAGCGGAAAAGAGACCCGATCCAGAAATCAAGAGATGCAGACCCCGACATCTTGGACGATGCTTTCCTCCTCAATCATCCGCCTCTGACCTAACAGTCTAACAGCCTTAAGCCTAAAAACCTCCTCATCCCCGCATGTTCGAAATCAAACGCCGCGAAAAAATGGTCGAGCGCGCCCTCCTGGTCGGCGCCTACACGGCAACCGACGAGAAGGAGGATGCCGATGACCTGCTCAACGAGCTCGGGGAACTGGTTCGCACGCTCGGGATTCCGGTGATCGAGAAGCTGCTGATCTACAACCGCGAACCTCAGGCCCGCCTCTTTGTGGGATCGGGCAAAGCGGAGGAGGTCTGCGAGCGGGCCCGTGAACTCTCGTGCGACGTGATCATCTTCGACAACCAGCTCTCCCCCGCGCAGCAGCGCAACTGGGAGGAGCTCGCCAAGATCACCGTGATCGACCGCCAGGAGATCATCCTCGATATCTTCGGCTCACGCGCCCAGACCCGCGAGGCCAAGATCCAGGTCGATCTCGCCCGTATGTCCTATTCGCTGCCGCGCCTCACGCGCGCGTGGAGCCACCTTGGCAAGCAGGGCGGCGGCATCGGCTCGAAGGGCGAAGGCGAGAGCCAGCTGGAGCAGGACAAGCGGAAGATCCGCGGCCAGATGGATCGCCTGAAGCGCGACCTTGTGGAGGTTCGACGCAACCGCGCCAACCAGCGCAAGGACCGCAAGCGCGCCCCCGTCCCGAATGTCGCGATCGTCGGGTACACGAACGCAGGCAAGTCCTCCCTCCTGCGGCGACTCACGGGCGCGAACGTCCTCGTCGAGGATGCCCTCTTCGCCACGCTCGACACGACCACCCGCAAGATCGACCTGCCGAACAAGCAACCGCTCCTGATGACCGATACCGTGGGCTTCATCCGCAAGCTCCCCCACCAGTTGGTCGAGTCCTTCAACGCAACGCTGGAGGAGGCCGTCATGGCGGACTTCCTCGTCCACCTTCTGGACGCCTCCCATCCGCGCGTTCTCGAGTTTTACAACACGACGATGAAGGTCCTCACCGATCTGGGCGCCGACACCAAGAAGACCATCACGGTCTTCAACAAGATCGACCGCGTCGAGGATCCGATGACCAAGGCGATGCTGAGGAACGCCCATCCCGACGCTCTTTTTATCTCGGTCCACTCGGGCGAGGGGCTCGACACGCTGGTGCGGCATCTCGGCGATCTCGTCGGCGACGGGAACAAGGAGATCGAACTGCTTCTCCCTCACGATCGCACCGACCTCATCGCAAGACTGCACCGCGAGGGAGTCGTGCATGCAACCGACTACGAAGAGGATGCCATCCGGATCCGTGCAACTGTTCCCGAACGTTTCCGCGAATCGTTGGCCCCGTTCGTTGCCGCGTGAGCGAAAGCATCTTTCCTGCTTTCCCAAGACACTACTCCTCGTGATAGCGTGAACGTTCCATGAGCGACGATTCCACAGCACCAGCAGATCTTTCCAACATCGGGATCGACCTCACCCAGATGTTCCGTCCTGCCTGGACGACCGAGACCACCGACACCTCAGCCCGCCTTGCGGCGAAGTTTGACGAAGGGGACCGCCCCGAGCGTCGCGGCGGAGATCGTGGAAGGGATCGTCATCAAGGCCGTGATTCCCGTGGCCCACGCCCCGAGCGCGGCGCCGGTGGATTCGGCGGACAGGGTGGACAAGGTCGTCAAGGCGGCCCCCGTCCTGAAGGACGGAGTGGTGGCCTCGGCCAGGGAGTAAGAAGCGGAGGCCCACGACGCGAAGGCCGCCCGGAGGGACGTTCCGGAGGACGCGACCGCAATGACCGCGGCGGATCACGTGATGAGCGCCGCCCGGAATCCGTGGCCAAGCCCCTCCTCGAGGGATGGAAACTCCAGTTGGTTCCCGAGGCTCCAGCTATCGAAGGGATCGCCAAGCAGATCCGCTCACGCGCCAAGGCCTACCCTCTCTTCGAGTTGGCACGACTCATCGTGCAGCTTTCCGATCGCTACAGCGTGAAGCTGGAAGCGGAGCCCGAGAAGACCACCGAACTCTTCCGCGCGAAACTCGACGACTCCGTTTGGACCTCCCGCAAGGAAGCGGTGAACCATCTCCTCGCCAAGCATCTCGGAAAATTCTACCGCAGTTCCTCCGTCACGACCGAGGCTCCCAAGGGAGCGTTTGCGGTGGTGGCCCAGTGCGGCATGAGCGGCGTCCTGCTCGGCCCTCCGAATCATCACGAGTACACGACCCGCCTGATCGCCCTCCACGCCTCGCGGTTCAAGAACATGCCGTTCGAGGTCTACAAATCACGCATCCGCATGATGCGCGACGAGACGCTGATCGAGCAGTGGAAGACCGAGCAATCCACCAAGACCATCTACATACCCCTCACCCCGGGTGAGGTCGGTGCAGAGGAGATCACGGCGGCAGCTCCCGACATCCTTCCGACGGAGGTCACCGAAGTCACCGAGGAGACAGTCATCGCGGAAAGCGTTGTGTCAGAGACTGCCCCGGAAGCTGCCGAGGAAGCATCCCCCGAGTCTTCCGCCGAATCTGCAGCGGAAACTCCTGATACCGCATCCGCTGACGAACCATCAGCCGATGCAGAGGCAAGCTCTCCTGACTCCCTCTCGGAAGAGGTGGCTCCCGAGAGCGCCTCGGAAGTTCTGGAGGGCCTTTCCCTGGAACAGGCCACCGCGCACTTCCTTGAGCACCATGCAGCAAACGAAGTGGAGTCCGTCGGCAAGGAAATCACGCTCGAGGGCCGCGTTGCGCTCCACGGATCCACCCCCCTGCTCCGCGAACTCCTGCTGAAGAACCTCCAGGAGATGGACCGCTTCCCCCTTCCGCTCGCGCAGGTTGTCGGCAAGGAACTGACCAACCGCGGCCTCCAGCTCTTCAAGTCCCACAAGAAGATCATCAATGTCTCCGTGGCGCGACCACGCTACCTGGACCGCGAGACCTCCGTCATCGCCGAGGGATTCCGTTCCATCCTCGAGTACCTCGAGGCTCATCCCAAGCAGCACCGCGACAAGCAGTGGGCGGCATTGCTCGCTCTCCGGACCGAGACCGCCGAAACACCTGTCGTTGAAGCGGCGGAAGCAACCGAAGGCTCCGAGGCGCCGCAGCCCGCCACCACTCCTGACGAAGAGACGCTCAAAAAACGGGAGCAGGCTCTCGGGGCCGACCTCCTCTGGCTCCTCCATCAGGGCCATGTGATTGACTTCGCGATGGGGAACCTGCAGGCGGCGACCCGCCCCGCACCGAAGCAACTTTCCAAGAAAGAGGCTGCAGCCGCAGCGGCTGCAGCCGGAGCGACGATAGCCACCGGTTCGGAAGCTAGCGCCACGCAAGATGTGGAAAGTGCGGATAGCGTCGAAGGCGCTGGAGAGTCCTCAGAGGAAGAAGTGCTCGTCAGCGAGGAAGAGCCTGCGGTCCCTGTCGCAGAGGTCCCAGACGTCCCAGATGTCACGGTTTTGACCTCGGCAGAAATAGCAGCAGCGGAGCCTCTCCCAGAGACAGCTAAGGAGTAAAAGGTGACGGTTCAGCCCCCGATCTCGGGAGCAGGTCTCTACGAGTCGCCCAAGCTCCTCGGGGAATACCTCCTCCTCCACTACGGAGGAGATGCGGAGCTGCGTCACCCTGCCCTGCCCGTCGACTCATCGATCTTGGACATCCCCTTCCCCGTGCGGTGCGTTCGGGAGTTGCTCGATCTCTTCCTGCTCCCGCCCGACGCCACGGCTTTGGAGGTCGGATGCTCCGTCGGAGCCTCCGCTTTTGAGCTGGCCCGCACCTGCAGCCGCGTGGAGGCCAGCGACTATTCCCAGTCCTTCATCACCGCCGCACAGACCCTCGCACGGGATGGCTGCCACGCCGCGAGCCGTATCGTGGAGGGTGTCATCACAGCCCCCTTTGAAGCCCTCGTACCCTGTGAGATCGACCGCGACCGCGTCTCCTTCTCCGTGCAGGATGCAACCAACCTGCCCCCCTCGACCGGCGCTCATGATGTCGTGCTGGCGGCGAACCTGATCTGCCGACTTCCCGATCCCGAGGCTTTCCTCAGCCGCGTTGCCTCCTTGGTCAAGCCCGGCGGCCAGCTCCTCCTTACCACCCCCTTCACGTGGCTGGAGGAGTACACGCCCCGCGATCGTTGGATCGGAGGCATCGATCCCGAGCGACGGAGCGAAGAGGAACTCACTCGCCGGCTTTCCGGAGAGTTTCGGTTGCACCGGCGCCGTGATCTGCCATTCCTGATCCGTGAGCATGAACGCAAATACCAACTCGGCATCGCACTCGGGACCTGCTGGATCAGGCGCTGACCTGCCTCCTAATCCGGCCGATCCCGTGGACTGGGAGGCCCGCTATGTGGCCGGGGATACCCCTTGGAACAAAGGATACGCGGCACCGGCGCTGACGGCTTTTCTTTCCACTCATCCGATCCAGGGGGAGGTGCTCGTGCCGGGGTCGGGGCCGGGCCACGATGTGCGGGCCTTGGCCGCGCAGAGCGCAATGGCGAGAGTGACCGGACTCGATCTCTCCCCCAGCGCCATCGCTCTGGCTAGGTCTTTTCCGCCGGCAAGCAATGAACACTACGAGCAGGGTGATCTTTTTGATCTTCCGACATCGTGGGTGGGCCACTTCGACTGGGTCGTGGAGCACACTTGTTTCTGCGCCATTCCACCGACGCTCAGGGCGGAGTATGTGCGCGCGATCTCCAGAGCCCTCAAGCCAGGAGGTCACTATCTCGGGATATTTTTCATGAATCCCGAGATACTCGAGGGTCCTCCCCACGGAACGACCCGTGAGGAGATCGCCTCCCTCTTTGATCCGGGCTTCGACCTGCTCGAGGAATGGAGTCCCGCTGAGGCATTCGAAGGGCGCGAGGGCCGGGAGCTCTGTCAGCTGAGACGAAGGAGGCTGTTAGACTGTTAGGAGGGATTTATGCGAGACCACAGAAGACTACGGGCATTCGTCATGGCCGATGAACTCGCCATCCAGATCTATCAACTGACGCAAAAGTTCCCGAAGGAAGAAATGCATGGTCTCACATCCCAGATGCGCAGAGCTGCAGTTTCAGTTCCCTCAAATATCGTGGAAGGATGCACCCGCGAAGGTGAAGTGGAATACCTCCGCTTTCTTGAGATCGCATTCGGCTCGTTGCGGGAGCTGCACTACCAACTAAGTCTGGCAAATAGGCTCAGGTATTGTAATCCGACCATCTTTCTCGCATGTGATGCAAAAAGTGAGGAAACAGGAAAGGTGCTCGCTGCACTGATCCGTTCGATCCGCAAAACCTAACAGTCTAACAGACTACAACCTAATAGCCTCACTTCCCCCCATGAGCGACTGCTGCCACCACCGCGCTCCGGCGAGCAAATCCACTCCCCATCAGGCTCCAGAGGGCTCTCTTTACACCTGCCCGATGCACCCTGAGATTCTGCGGGACAAGCCGGGCGACTGCCCTAAGTGCGGGATGGCTCTCGAGCCCCTGCTTCCCGATGCGGATGAAGATGAAGAGAACCGTCTTCTTTCGCGCAGGTTCCTGCTTGCAGTGATTCTCGGGATTCCAGTTGTCGTGCTGGCCATGGCTCCGATGGTCGGCATCAGCTTTCCGGATGCCGGATGGCGAGGCTGGCTGGAGTGCCTGCTTTCTCTTCCGGTGCTTTTGTGGTGCGGCGCAACCATCTGGATGAAGGGGATGCGCTCTTTTGCCAGCGGCCACCTGAACATGTTCTCTCTTATCACGCTCGGGACCGGAGCGGCTTTTCTTTACAGCGTGACTGTCCTGCTCTTCGGCACGCGCTTCGCGACCGGCGCATCCTCCGACGACCTCTACTTTGAAGCAGCGACCGTCATCATGGCCCTGGTTCTCATGGGCCAGTGGCTAGAAGCAAAGGGGCGCGCGAAGGCTGGCGCGGCATTGCGCGAACTCCTGGATCTGACGCCTCCCACTGCTCTCCTCATCGGCAAGGAGGGAGTGACGGATCACAGGATTCCCGTGGGAGAGCTCAAGGAGGGAGACCTCGTAAGGCTTCTTCCCGGGGAGAAGATCCCCGCGGACGGCGTGGTGACGGAGGGATGGAGTTCGGTGGACGAGTCGATGCTCACCGGAGAACCCCTCCCCGCGCAAAAGTCAGCCGGCTCAACCGTCGCGGCCGGAACACTCAATGCCTCCGGATCGCTTGTGGTCCGCGTCACCGGAACCGGGGCCAAGACGGCGCTCTCGCAAATCATCAGCCTCGTGGCCCAGGCCCAGAGGAGTCAGGCACCCATCCAACAACTGGCCGATCGAGTCGCCTCGGTCTTCGTCCCGATCGTGATCGGCATCAGCATCGTGACCTTCCTCGCTTGGATGATCCTGGGTCCCGCGCCGCACCTCTTCCATGCACTCACCGCGGCCGTGGCCGTCATCATGATCGCCTGTCCCTGCGCCCTCGGACTCGCGACGCCGATGGCGCTCATGGTCGGTGTCGGCCGCGCCGCGAGCCAAGGCATCCTGGTCAGGTCTGCAACTGCCCTCCAGAACCTTGCCTCCACCAACCTCCTCGCCCTCGACAAGACTGGCACCCTCACCGAAGGGAAACCGAAGGTGACGTCCATCCATTCCCTGGGAGCTTTCGACCAACAGCGCCTCCTCTCGCTCGCCTCGGGTGCAGAACTCGGGAGCGAACATCCCCTGGCCAGAGCTCTCCTCCTGCATGCCCGGCAGCAGGGTATCTCTATCCTGAAAGCCACCTCTTTCGAGTCCTTTCCTGGCGGCGGCATCTCAGCCGTTGTGGAGGGAGTTTCCCTCTTGCTGGGGACACCCGCATTTCTCTCCGCGCACGGGGTGATGGCAGCTACCTTCGACTCCATCACTCTCCAACCGGGCGAGGGAATGGTCGCCATGGCCGCGGACGGTTCCCCGGCGGGAGCCATCGTCTTCCGAGATACGATCAAACCCTCCGCTGGAAAACTGATCGAGGAACTGAAGCTTCTCGGCGTCCGCGTGGCCATGCTCAGCGGGGATCGCGAGAGCACAGCCAGATCGGTGGCCAATGAACTCGGCATCAGTGAATGCCATGCCCAGCTCTCACCCGCCCAGAAGGCCGGCCAGTTTGCCATCTGGAAATCCGAGGGGTACCACACCGCCATGGCAGGTGACGGGATCAACGACGCCCCTGCCCTGGCCGCCGCAGAAACGGCGATCGCGATGGGGACAGGGTCGGATATTGCCAAGGAGACGGCGGGCATCATCCTCCTGAAGCCCTCGCTCGAGGGCATCGTCTCCTCGATCCAACTCAGCCGAGCGATCCTCAAAATCATCCGGCAGAATCTCTTCTTCGCCTTCGCCTACAACATCCTCGGTATCCCGATTGCGGCGGGACTGCTCTACCCTTTCTTTGGCCTCCTCCTGAGCCCCATGATCTCGGCGGCAGCGATGAGCCTCAGCTCCGTCTCCGTGATCGCTAACTCGCTGCGGCTAAGACGGATGAAGTTAAAGGGTTGAAGGGCTAGAAAGTTAAAAGGTGAAGCAGAGGAAGAGATTCTCGCGCGGAGGCGCAGAGAGGCGTTACATCTGTAAAAGGTGGCAGCGGGGCGAATATTTAAGCCTATAGCCTAATTATACGGTTCTAATTTTAGACTATAATCTAACGATACGAGTCTCATTTTAGCGAAAAAAGTGTTCCCTTCTTACCCCGAGTCGGCAACAGCTTGAGGAATAGCCGACCCCTTGACAATGCGAACGCCATCACGCACGTTTTGACTATGACTTCTCTGCCAGTAACTCAGGCGCGTTCAAGGCTCTACCAGCTTCTCGATGAGGCGTCCGACTCCCATGAACCGATCCAGATTACCGGCAAGCGATCCAATGCCATTCTGGTCTCCGAGGAAGACTGGCGCAGCATTCAGGAGACACTGCACCTTCTTTCCATGCCGGGGATGCGCGACTCCATCCGAAAGGGTATGGCCGAACCGCTCTCCAAATCTTCCACCAAGCCCGGCTGGTGAGTTGGTCCATCGTCTTCACAAAGCAGGCGCAGAAGGACGCCAAGAAGGTTGCGTCCTCAAATCTCAAACCTCAGGCCCAACGTCTTCTCGACGTCATAGCCGAGAAACCTTTCCAAAATCCCCCTCCCTACGAAAAACTTATCGGGGACTTGGCTGGGGCTTATTCACGCCGCATCAATATCCAACACCGCCTTGTCTATCAGGTCTATGATGCTGAAAAGACGATCAAGGTCATCAGGATGTGGACTCACTACGAGTAAAGCGAGTTAAACGAGTTGAAGGGTTAAACCGTTAGAAGGTTAAAAGGTGGAAAGATGGTTAACACACATTCAGCCGCTATATTGGTTCGGTAACATGCTGAGCACGATGATCTCCGCGGCGGCCATGAGCTTCAGCTCCGTCTTCGTGATTACAAATTCGCTGAGATTGCGATCACTCAAAATCTAGCCGATCAGGTCTCCCGCAGCGGCGCGGCGACGCAGAGAGGGTGCAAGTGATGGAACCATTAAGTCACCCTGCAGGTGTTTCTGTTGGCTGGGGCGATACCGTTGGTAAGGGAGACGCAGATGGTTGAGGAGATGGGCTTGAGTAAGGAGCTGGGGTCGGAGCCGGTGTAGCAGGAGCCGACCTCTTTCGCTGCATTTCTTCCGCATAGGCCTTACGCTTGTTGACAAACGCACTGAGGGATTCCCAATTCTTGTATGGCCCTGAATAAAATGCGGTGATGCCGTTGGTGGCACTGGACTCCGCAATGGCGATGTATTGCCGCCTAGCCTCTTCACTCACAGGAGTATCCGCATAGGCGAGATCGTTAATCACACTACCATTGAGAAATGCCGTGAGGTCATCCATGGAGATGTTGTTGCTAGAGCAGTAATCCGGAAGCTGGGCCAGTTGTTTAAGTCCTGCGGCTAGCGCGAAGGATGCCTCCACCTCTTTGCGGTAGTTCTTCATCTGCGGGAAGAACTCATTCGTCCTAAGCCCCTCGTACACTGGGGAGAGCTTCGCGAGGAAATAAGAACCGATTTTGTCGGCTTCGGCGGGATTATTCGTGGAGACGCCAAGGCCTCCTAGGAGCTTGGCATCCACGGCATCAAGGGTCTCCTTGACCCCTTTACGCTGTTGGATCTTCTCGGCAATGCGCGCCTTAGCCTTAAAGGTCTCCTCTCCGGGCGGAGTCGTGATAGCGTAAATCAGGGCATAATTAAACGAGGAGGTCTGCCAGGAATTGAGGGCGTTTCTGCGGATATTGGCCGCCTTAGCCGACTGTCCGTCCATCTGGGCAAAGAGGTAGGCGGAGAGCGCCGTCACCATTCTCGCGTTCTCATCCCCCATGGACATGAGTTGATCACGGGGCGGACCATCTCCCTGGATGAGAGGGGCGGACTTGTAGTTTTCGGTTAGGATCTGCTCCAGACGTGACCGGAGTTCCTTTGCCTTGTCAGGCTTGGACTGCCGTATGGCGGCGAGCATCTGATAGAGCGGTCCCTCCCCGCGCTTAGGTTGGTGCTGTTCATACCTCTGGGCGTAGGCCGCACTCTGATCCCAGTCCTCCAGGAGAGCCGCACTCATGGCGAGTTCCCATGCCATGGCCTTGTTGGCATTCTCCGGTGTAGGCGGATTCTGCCCGAAGAGCATAGCCTTGGCCTGATCATCCAATCCCATGCGGTGAAGTAAACCAGCTAAGGGATAGGCATCCCGTCCGCTACTCTTTTTTCCACCGGAAAGGCTTACAGCGGACTCCTCAACCTTGCCATGGCGCTCCAGGGCGTAACCGTAAAAGTAGGGGATACCGAATTCCCCGTAAAATCTTGAGGCAATCCCCAAATCCTGGAATTCCTGGTTGCTGAGTTCATCGGGAGTCTTCGTCAGCGTCAGGAGAGCGGAGGAGAGGTACTTGCTATCCGGATGGGCGCCCTGAAGTGATGCCAAGGTCTTGGCTCCCTCCGCCGCTTTACCATTCCCTTTCAGTTGGTAGGTGGCCTGAAAAAACTTCAGGATATCCGGTACTCCTTGGGGGAATACCTTGAGCTTCTCATCCAGATCCTTGCACGCATTCATGTAGCCTTGGGCCCAGGCGATGCACCGGGCGTGCTTGGCGACGGCAAAGGGATTGGCGGGATTATCCTTCAGCACTTCATCCCAAGCGACCGCCGCCTCCTTCCATTTTCTCTCCTGGTTGAGGGAAACGGGCGCCAAATACCGTTGATCCTCTTCAGAAATAGTCGGTGAGATGCCGGAGAACCTCGGATCTTGCTTTAGCACCCCAAGAATATCGTCCCTCAGGGCCTGGGGTTCTTCATACTGACCATCGAGGCGTATCACTCCCTTGGGATCGATCAGATACCACACCGGGATGGATCCTATCCGATAGAATTCCGGCGCCCCATCCAATCCCGCAAAAGCACGGATCCCGTGAAAATCAGTCAGACTATTGAACACGGCATCCGCAAGAGAGAGATCTTCATAGATCTCGACGAACTCAAAAGGCTTCCCCTCAAGATCCTTCCTGATGAAGGAGAAATACTGCGCTGTGGTTTCCGAGGAAGGGCACCAGCTTCCGCCGATCTGGAGCAACAGCCAACGACCTGCGAAATCCGAAACCCTGTACGTCTTCCCATCGCTTGCCGAGAAGCTGAAGTCTGGAGCCTTCTGACCGATCGCCGCCTTGAGCTTGGATGCAGCCTTCCTCTCGGAAGCAGAATCAGAGCCCTCCTCAGGGTCCCGGGAACCCGGATCATACTGAGCAAGGACAGATGGCTGAGAGAACAGCGCCAGGAGAAGCAAAGCTCCCAGCCCAAGGCGACGGAAATAATTATTCATTGGGGATGCCACCCTTCTGTCATGCGAAGGTTTCGGAAGCAACACAATCCGAAAAGTGTAGAGAAGCCACTGAGAGGCGACCTGTAACCGACTCGGTTGATCCCACTTGTCTTCGGATGAACAACGGACTACCAAGAGGCAAGGTTTCCTTACTCCTATGAGAATCAAAGCCGCATTCTGGAAGACCGAGCTTACCCCTGTATTTAGGCCGCGGCTGAGTTAAGGGATAGGTTATGTGTTGGGTATTGGAGTTTTTGTGGCGTGGGTCAGGACATAGGTAACACTTGTGGTTCAAGACATAGGTAACACATGCCGTGAGTGTTTGATCATGGTGTTGGTGTTTTGGGTGTTGGTCAATGGCAGGGAGATTGGGGTAGC
>Ga0007795_10000407_pt1 | contig 13452 bp, 13 predicted proteins | sample CryBogmetaGMA1M_FD_60369 | JGI IMG/M metagenome (GOLD analysis project Ga0007795, IMG submission 60369) | Freshwater microbial communities from Crystal Bog, Wisconsin, USA - MA1M | ecosystem: Environmental > Aquatic > Freshwater > Lake | place: Crystal Bog, Wisconsin, USA | collected 2009-07-06
TCGCTACGCCATGTTTGGCAGCGAGCGCCACGAGGTTTGCGACTTCTGCGGTGGTGCTGGGACGCAGAACAAAGGCCGATTGTCCGGCATATTGCTTCCAGAAATCCACGTCATAGGGCGACGTGTCGTCGCCCGATAGGACATGCGCCAAGCCAATGAGGGCAACGGCTTCGGATTTAAAGGCTGAAAGAGCCGCGTCGGTAGGGTTTAACATCGCAATATCCTTCGGCGTGCGGCGCGTGTCGTCAAGCCAGTTTCTGCATCACCGCGTTGGCGATGGCTAAGGAGGAGGTTAGGCCCGGGCTTTCCATGCCGAAGAGATTGACGAGGCCGGGGATGCCATGGACCTCGGGGCCGTCGATCCGGAAATCGGGTGCCGGGTCGTTGGGCCCCGAAATTTTTGGGCGAATGCCGGAATAGGCGGGAATGAGTGCATGATCGGGGAGGCCAGGCCAATAACGCCGGATGGCGTCGTCGAACCCTTCGGAGCGGGCGGGATCGACCTCGTAGTCGATGGTCTCGACCCATTCGACGTCTGGGCCAAAACGGGCCTGCCCGCCAAGATCAAGGGTGAGATGGACGCCAAGCCCATGGGTGTGGGGCGCGGGGTAAATCAGATGTGAAAAGGGAGCGCGACCGCGCAAGGAGAAATAGTTGCCCTTTGCATAGAGCGTTTCAGGAATATGTGCCGAATCTAGCCCATCCATCGCTTTGGCGGCGCTTGAGGCGGATAGCCCGGCGCAATTGATGAGGATCGACGTCGAAACCCGCATCGGCTCAGATCCGCCGGTTTCGACATGGATTGCGTTTCCTCCTACCTCGGCGCGCAAGAAAGGGGTGTGAAAAGCGAAAGCCGCGCCATTGGCTTCCGCGTCGCCTTGCAACGAAAGCATAAAAGAATGGCTGTCGAGAATGCCGGTAGAAGGCGACAATAGGGCACCAACGCAAGACAAAGCGGGTTCAAGCCGCATCGCCTCGCCCGCCGAAATCATGGTCAGATCCTCAACGCCGTTTCGGTGAGCTTTCTTCTCGATGGCCGCGATGGCTACAAGCTCCGCCTCATCTGTCGCCACAATCAGTTTTCCCGATCGGCGATAGGGAACGCGATGTTGATCGCACCAGGCGTAAAGCGCGTGGCGGCCTTCGACGCAGAGCTGCGCTTTAAGGCTGCCTTCGGGATAATAGATGCCCGCGTGAATGACTTCGGAATTACGCGACGAGGTGACGGTACCGATGCCCTCTGCCGCATCCAGCACAATCACCGACCGCCCCGTCCGCGCCACAGCACTGGCAATGGCAAGGCCCACAACGCCCGCTCCGATGATGATCGCGTCTATGTCTGGCATGACTGGTTTTATTTAATTTCTACAACGGGGCAACCTAATATGATTGCACTTTCTGCCATTTTAACATCAAAGGTCGCTAATGTCGTTCCAATTCGCATGGCGGCAGCAATATGAATCGCATCTTGAAGTCGCAGGTTTAAGTCAAGGCGACGTATAAAATGGGCGGCGTCTGCGATGTCACTCGGCTGAATTGCAATAAGATTGGTAAACTGCACCGTCCATTCATCCAGTTCAATAAACGCTTGTTGGGCTTCTTCTTTCGTCAATTCAGACATTCGAACGCGTCGCGCAAGAACTGATGCGCATTCGGCCAAGGCCAAATCGCTCACAAACACCAATAAAGGATTGATCGATAACACGGTTTGAGCGAGGGCAGATAAGGGATCAACTGTAAGCAGACCGATGATAACGTTAGCATCGAGGTAAACCTCAGTAGCGCTCATTTTCATCCCGTAATTGGCTGACCAATTCTGCAGCGTCTAAAGAGGGCATGATACTGCCTACACGATGGCTCTTTAGCCATTCAATACCGTCTTGCGTCATCCGCTTCAGCGGCTTTTGTAGCGGCTTAATCTCCACCACCGGCTGACCATGCCGCGTGACAATGACTTCCTCGCCCGCGAGCGCGCGGTCGATCACTTCTGATAAATGATTGCGCGTTTCCGCTACACTAAAAGCTGCCATAATTTTTTTATAGCCATTCTATGGCTATATTTCAACCTATTTTATTTATCGACCAAAATTGGCATTTGTCTCACCCTTGCATCATCCAAGCATTAAGGTGAAGGTAAGGCTCGTTCTTAACCATTTCTCACGAATGAGCTTATCATGTCCCTATCCCTTTTCGACCTCTCCGGCCGCATCGCCCTCATCACCGGATCGAGCCAAGGCATTGGCCTTGCCATGGCGGCTGGCATGGCGCGGGCGGGGGCGCATGTTGTGCTCAATGGGCGCGATACGGCAAAGCTCGCCAAGGCGGCGGATGCGCTGAGGGCAGAGGGGCTTCCAGTATCCGAAAGTGCGTTTGATGTGACCGACTCAGGAGCTATTGAGGCAGCTATTGCCGAGATTGAAGGCAAAACGGGCGCGATCGATATTCTGATCAACAATGCTGGCAAGCAGCATCGTGGGCCTGCCGAAACATTTGAGGATGAGCATTGGCGCGACCTGTTCCGCACCAATGTGGAGAGTAGTTTTTTCGCAGCGCGCTCGGTCGGGCGGCGGATGATTGAACGCAAGCGTGGTAAAATCATCAATATCGGCTCGGTGCAGAGCGAATTAGGTCGGCCAACGATTGTTCCTTATACGGCGACCAAGGGGGCCGTTAAAATGATGACCAAGGGACTGGCAGCCGAATGGGCCAAGCACAATATTCAGGTCAATGCGATTGCGCCGGGTTATTTTGTGACAGAATTGAACAAAGCGCTGGTCGAAAATGCTGAATTTTCGGACTGGTTGTGTAAGCGTACACCGGCAGGGCGCTGGGGCGATGTTGAGGAATTGGTGGGGGCCGCGATCTTTTTGGCGTCCGAGGCATCCAATTTCGTCAATGGTCATATCCTCATGGTCGATGGCGGATTAACCGCAAGCGTGTAGAAGTAGCGGCATTAAACACCCAACACGAGAGCCGCTTTCCGGGCGGCCAAGACATATAAAAATGAGGGAGACGAAGATGAGCAAACCATATGATGATATTTTGCCAACGCCCTATGAAGTGCTCGATAAGCGCGCGGCAGGGCTTTTTAATGGAACGGCCAAGCTCGACCGGCTCTATGTCGGCGGTTGCCGCTGGGCCGAAGGTCCTGCCTATTTTCCCGCTGGGCGCTATTTGGTTTGGTCCGATATCCCGAACGACCGGATGATGCGTTACGATGAAACGGATGGCAGCGTATCGGTTTTCCGTTCGCCCTCGCGTTATACCAATGGCAATACGGTTGATCGCGAAGGTCGCTTGATCAGCTGCGAGCATGGCGGACGCCGGGTCTCGCGTACGGAATTTGACGGGACGATAACCACGCTTGCCGAGCATTATGAGGGCAAGCGTTTCAATTCGCCCAATGATGCGGTGGTAAAGTCGGATGGCTCGATTTGGTTTACCGATCCGGCCTACGGCATCGATTGGGACTATGAAGGTTTACGCTCACCGATGGAGCAGGACGGATGCCATGTCTACCGGATTGACGGACAGAGTGGCAAAATAACGCGCGTGGCCAATGATTTTGCACGCCCGAATGGCCTCGCCTTCTCGCCCGATGAGAAGAAGCTTTATATCGTCGATACCGGTGCAACGCATGTCGAAAATGGTCCCCGCCATATTCGTGTGTTCGAGGTCGATGGCGATACGCTCAAGAATGGTAAGTTGTTCGCAACCTGCACCAATGGGTTGTTTGACGGTCTGCGGATCGATGAAGACGGTCGTATCTGGACGTCAGCGGCTGACGGTGTGCATGTGATCGATCCAGACGGCACCTTGATTGCCAAGGTGCATGTGCCGGAAGTGGTGGCCAATGTCTGCTTCGGCGGTATTCATCGCAATCGGCTCTATATTTGCGGCACAACCTCGCTTTACGCCTTTTACGTGTTGGTGCGTGGCGCAAAGACGTTCTGATTGGAATTCCAATCGTGCAGTGAAGGCCGGGAGTTCGCTCCCGGCCTTTTTTCATTTTATTGTGGATGGGGTTGGTTCGACGTTGAAAAGCCAAGCACCGTGTAGAGCGGGCAAAAGCTGAATACCGCCGTTAGGATTGGGACGATGCCAACCCAGCCAACCCAGTTCCAACCGGTTTCTGGAAATCCAATCGGGATGGCGTAGGCGAGCAAGACAAGCCCGATGATCAGGCGAGCTGCCCTGTCGAAAGGGCCAATATTCGGGTTCATGGAGCTTACTCCTCTTTTTTGCCCGATGAGATAACGGGCACGAAGACGCAAGCACGTGCTTGTCGAGGCCGCGATGATTCAGATCAAAGTGTGCGGCTCAGGCGTATTCCGATGAAAAGGGCGAGGGAATAGATCGCCCCTCCTGCCATTCCCAAGACGATGAGGAAGAGGGCAGGGGCAAGGCTGCCGTAAGCCACTGTCAGTGCTTGGGTAGGCTTGATCAGGTAAGGTGTAGTGATCGCGAGCAGCAGCGTAGCAAGGGCGATCGCCACACCTGTCTGGCCAAGGCCAGCATCCCATTTCATCCAGCCTTTTCTGAGGGCCAAAACCAGAAGCATGCCGCCATTGATCCAAGCCCCGATCGCGGTCGCAAAGGCGAGACCCGGTGCGCCAAAGTCTTTAAACAAAGCGAGTTTAAGCGCCACATTGACGGCAATACCCAGAAAGGCGGCGATCAGAGGGATTGTCGTATCCTGTCGCGCATGGAAGCTTGCGACGAAGGAACGGATCAGCACGATGGGTAAAATGCCAATCGCATAGGCGGAGAGCACCGAGGCCGAGGCAGCCGCATCGGAGGCGGAAAACTTACCCCGCATGAACACGCCTTGCATGATTTCATTCGGGATCATCACGAAGGCCACGAGAAACGGAGCTGCCAGCATAAGCGTAAGCGCAATCGAGCGGCTTTGTGCCTGATGCGCGCGATCTTCCCCGCCGGACGCCAGATGGCGGCTCATTTCGGGCAAAAGAACGGTTCCGGCCGAAATACCAATAAGACCTACGGGGAGTTGATACAGCCGATCCGCATAGGAAATGGCCGACACGGCGCCTGTGGGCAGTAGCGAGGCGATGATGGTATCGGCAAAAATTGCAATTTGGACGCCGGCTGAACCGATAACAGCCGGACCAAGTGCGCGAAAGAAGCGCCCCATTGCGGGGGAGAGGCTCGGGCGTTCAAATGTTGGCAGAACGCCTCGACGTTTTGCGTCGAGACCGACGAGCGCAAGCTGAAGGAACCCCGAAAGCGCAATGCCCCAGGCAGCCGCATGGGCGGCAGAGGGAAAGAGAAAGGCGAGGTAGAGTGCACACAAAATCGCAAGGTTTAAGAGCACCGGCGCGCCTGCCGCAATGGCAAATCGGTTATGAGCGTTGAGAATGCCCGAGAGCAGCGTGACGATGGAGATCAACAGCAAATAGGGGAAGGTGATCCGCGTCAGCGTTACCGCTAGCGCGTATTTATCCGGCTCATCCGTAAAGCCCGGTGCAAGGAGATCAATGACAAAAGGCATCTGCCACATGGCCAACGCGGTAAGGGGCAAAAGCACGAGCGTCAGTAGGGTAAGAATTCGACCGGCAAACAGGCGCGCGGCATCGGGGCCTTTTTCACCCAGCTCGCGTGCGTAGCTTGGCACAAAGGCGGAATTGAACGCCCCCTCGCCAAAAATCGCGCGGAAATGATTGGGCAGGCGTTGGGCGATGAAATACGCATCCGCCATAACGCCTGAGCCCATCATCGAAGCAATCACGACATCACGGAAAAAGCCGGTCAGCCTTGAGAGCAGTGTGAACCCACTGACGGAAGCAAATTTGCGGAGCATCAGGCCTTATCACCCGCTTTGGGTTTTCGCGATTTTGGTTTTAAGGCTATGGGCCGCTCAAAGCCGATCAAATCGCCTATAATGTAGAGGGGACGGCGTTTCACCTCGGCGAATATTCGGCCGATATATTCGCCGATAATGCCGAGCGATAACATCTGAATGCCGGCAAAAAAGGTGATCGAAACCAGTAAAGTGGCGTAACCCGGAACATCAGAGCCATAGACCAATGTGCTGACAATCACTTGAATGGCCATGAGCAAAGCAAGGCCAGAGATCAGCGCGCCGATATAGGTCCAAAGCCGCAAGGGTACGGTCGAAAAGGACGTGATTCCATCCAGCGCAAAATGCAGAAGGCGTCTTAAGCTGAATTTGGAGGAGCCTTGCGCCCGGTCGGCGACATCAAAGGGAATACCAATCGATTTGAAGCCGACCCAAGCATAAAGCCCTTTTGAAAAGCGGGCGCGCTCGCCCATAGAGCGCAGCGCATTGACGGCCTTGCGGTCGAGCAACCGGAAATCGCCCGCGCCATCAGGCAGCGGCGTTTCGCCGAAGGTTGCAAAGGCGTGGTAAAAGATCGAGGTGAACAGGCGGCGAAACAGGCTATCGGTATGCCGGTCAACGCGTTGGCCGTAGACGACATCATAGCCTTCGCGCCACAGCTCCATGAATTTTTCGATCATTTCGGGCGGGTGTTGGAGATCGGCATCCATGATCACCACCGCGTCGCCGCGTGATGCGTCGAGGCCTGCGGCTATGGCAATCTCTTTGCCAAAATTGCGGCTGAAAGAAACGCCGCGAATGCGAGCATCTTTTTGATGGGCTGCTGCAATCCATGCCAGCGTATCATCGGACGAACCATCATCGATAAACACCAGCTCCCAATCTTTGGAGAGGTGATTAAGCAGCGGAACAACCCGATCCATCAGGGGACCAAGATTGCGGCCCTCATTGAAAGCAGGGATAACCAGCGAAAGCTCGCAAGGGTTTTCGATATCGGGTACGGAAGTTTGTGATAAGAACGGCACTTCATCAGTCCCTAGCGGCGCACTGGCAACGCCAGAGCGATGATGTCGACGGTTTTGATACTCATACAGGCGCTTCTCCGATCATGCCACCGCTTCCTTTCATTCTCATTGCCGATGACTACGCCCTTACCGATGGGGTTAGTCGCGCCATTGTCGAATTGCTGGCGGCTGATCGCCTGTCTGGCACAAGTGTAATGACCAACCAACCCAGATGGTCAGGATTGGCTGCGGCTTTGGCGCCCTTTGCTGCGCATCGGGAAATTGGCCTGCATATAACGCTGACTTTGGGTTCGCCGCTTGGTTCCATGCCAAATTTTGCGCCGGGCGGCGTTTTGCCATCGCTCGGGCAGGTTTTGCAGCGATCGTTTACAGGTCAGCTCGTTCGTGAGGAAATAACGGACGAGATTGCTCGCCAGATTGAAGCCTTTCAAGCCCATTTTGGTCGATTGCCTGATTTCATCGACGGTCATCAGCATGTGCATGTGTTGCCCGTGATTCGGGGCGCGCTGTTTGATGCGGTCGAGCGGACGAGGCCCGGCTGGCGGCCGTGGCTTCGCGATCCATCGGATCGTTTGGGTGCTATCCTTGCGCGTGGCGTATCGGTTGGAAAATCGCTTTTTATCGCGGCTTTGGCGCAAGGGTTTGCATCTGCAGCACGGAAGCGGGGATATCGATTAAATGACAGCTTTTCCGGCGTGAGTGCGTTTGATCCCCAAGGCGATTTTGCGGCTGACTTTCGGCGCTACATCTTGGTGTCGGGCAAGGACCATCTGGTGATGTGTCACCCGGGGCATAGCGACGAGGCTCTGGCTGCACTTGATCCGGTAACGGATGCACGTGATCTGGAATACGTATTTCTGCGATCCGATGCGTTTACCGAGCTACTCAAGAGCATGAATATGCGCGTCGGGCGCTTTGGCGATAGCGCTTAGGCCTCGCATTGGGCGAGGAGCCAGTCGCGGAAGGCTTTGAGCGCGGGCCGGTCTTTTTTCTGTTCTGGGTAGACAAACCAATAGGCCTGACGGCTTTCAATCGGTTTGGCGAGCGGGATCATGAGTGCCCCCGACTTCAATTCATCTTCCACCAGAAAGCGCGGCACGATCGCTAAGCCGAGGCCCGCGGCGGCGGCTTGAGCCACCATTGCAAATTGTTCGAAACTCGGACCATTCAAAGCGCGTTCGGGATCGAGCCCTTGGGCGGAGAGCCACTCGCCCCATGCATGCGGTCGTGTCGCCTGCCGCAGCAGCGGGGCTTTCAGAACATCTTCGGGTGCATGAAGGCCTAAGCGGTTGACGAGAGTGGGGCTTGCAACGGGGATAATCGCCTCACCCATCAGCCGATGCATGATAGCGCCCGGCCAGACCGCATCGCCGAAATGGATCGCGGCGTCGAGCGGTTCGCGCGAGAAATCGAATGGCACGATGCGGGTTGAGAAGTTCAACGTGACTTCTGGATGCTTTTGCGAAAAATCCGGTAGGCGCGGGATTAGCCATCGTGTCCCGAACGTCGGCAAAATGGCGAGCGACAGCGTGCCGACAGCCCCTTTGAAAGCGATAGCATTCAAGGTCGCTGCCGAAATTCGGCCAAGCGCCTCTCGTACATCATTGGCATAGGCATCGCCTGCGGGCGTTAAAACGATCCGCTGTCGGACGCGTTCGAACAGGGCGACGCCAAGCATCTCCTCGAGGGCAGCGACCTGCCGGCTGATCGCGCCTTGGCTCAAATCCAGCTCTTCCGCCGCACGGGTGAAGCTCAACAGACGTGCGGATGCCTCAAACGCTTGGAGAGCGGTTAGCGAAGGGAGGAGCGAGCGGGGTAGGTTCATGAGCATTTCTCATGATGTCTTGCAATATTATGGTTTGCAAGCGGGTTGTTGCTTGGTGTTCATGAGGGCAACGGTGAATCGCGCTGGTTTTGGCCGAGGCTGGCTTTGGTCCTTGTCAGGGGTTATGGTCTGCTGATGGAAGCCGATTTGGTTGGTGAGTAGGGGATCTTGATATGACGCAATCCGCAAGCGCCGAGGCGCTCGACATTTTGAAACGCCTTGGCGTACCGGCTTCAGCCTTTGCTAAAGGTGGAATGCCCGCGCGCTCACCGATTACAGGCGAAGTGATGGTCGAATTGGCCGCGCATTCCGCAGCTGACGCCACCGCGGCCATTGGCCGTGCGGATACAGCGTTCAAAGAATGGCGCAAGGTTCCGGCCCCGCGCCGTGGCGAACTCGTGCGATTGCTTGGCGAAGAACTTCGCGCGGCTAAGGATGATTTGGGTCGCCTTGTGACGCTTGAAGTCGGAAAAGTGACGTCTGAAGGTTTGGGCGAAGTCCAAGAAATGATCGATATCTGCGATTATGCCGTGGGTCTTTCGCGCCAATTGTTTGGCCTGACGATTGCAACCGAGCGGCCATCCCATCGCATGATGGAAACCTGGCATCCGCTTGGTGTTTGCGGCGTGATCTCGGCGTTTAACTTCCCCGTTGCCGTGTGGTCTTGGAACGCGGCGCTCGCTTTTGTTTGTGGCGACAGCGTGGTGTGGAAGCCTTCGGAAAAGTCGGTGCTTACCGCGCTTGCAACGAAGGCTATTTTGATGCGTGCGGCCGATCGCTTTGGGGGCGTGCCGGATGGTTTGCTTGAAGTGCTCGTTGGTGGTCGTGAGGTCGGCGATGTGCTTGTGTCCGATCACCGCGTGCCGGTCGTCTCGGCGACAGGTTCAACCGCGATGGGGCGTCAGGTTGGACCTAAGCTCGCCGCGCGGTTTGCCCGCGCTATTTTGGAACTTGGTGGCAACAATGCCGCGATTGTCGCCCCGTCCGCCGATTTGGACATCACGCTGCGCGGCGTGGCTTTCGCCGCGATGGGAACAGCAGGCCAGCGCTGCACGACGTTGCGGCGCTTGATCGTGCATGAAAGCATCTATGATGCGTTCGTTCCGAAACTTCGCGCGGTTTATGGTAGTGTGAAAGTGGGTGACCCGCGCGATGCTGGCGTGTTGGTTGGACCACTCGTCGACAAAGCAGCGTTTGACGGAATGGAAAAGGCGCTTGCCGAGGCGAAGGCCGCTGGTGGTACGGTGACGGGTGGGGCTCGCGTTTCGGTGGGTGGACATGCGGATGCCTATTACGCAGCTCCTGCGCTGGTTGAAATGCCAGCCCATGTTGATCCCGTAACGCGCGAGACCTTTGCGCCGATCTTGTATGTGATGAAGTACAAGACGTTTGACGAAGCCGTTGCGATGCAAAATGCGGTGGGTGCGGGGCTTTCCTCCTCGCTCTTTACGCTCGATATGCGGGAAGCAGAGCGGTTTGTGTCCGATGAAGGCTCGGATTGCGGCATTGCAAACGTCAATATCGGCCCATCGGGTGCCGAAATCGGCGGAGCCTTTGGCGGCGAAAAAGAAACAGGCGGCGGCCGCGAGGCGGGCTCGGATGCGTGGAAAGCCTATATGCGCCGCGCCACCAATACGATCAATTACGGCACAACGCTTCCGCTCGCTCAGGGCGTGAGCTTTGATATCGGATAAGGAATAGACAATGGCTAATCCCTCTCAATCTCCCAAGTTCCAGTGGGACGATCCCTTCCTGCTCGACGAACAGCTCACCGAAGATGAACGCATGATCCGCGATACCGCGCGTGATTACGCGCAGGAAAAGCTGCAACCGCGCATCGTCAAGGCTTACGCCAACGAATCGACCGAGCGTGGTATTTTCAATGAGATGGGAGCGATGGGACTTTTGGGCGTTACGCTGCCGGAAGAATACGGTTGCGCTAACGCTAACTATGTCTCTTACGGTCTGGTTGCCCGGGAAGTAGAGCGCGTTGACTCAGGCTATCGCTCAATGATGAGCGTGCAATCTTCGCTCGTGATGTATCCGATCTACGCCTATGGTTCGGAAGCGCAACGCAAGAAGTATCTCCCCAAGCTCGCCTCGGGCGAATGGGTGGGATGTTTCGGGCTCACCGAGCCCGATGCCGGGTCCGATCCTGCGGGCATGAAAACCCGCGTCGAGAAGGTGGCAGATGGCTACAAGCTCAATGGCGCAAAGATGTGGATCTCGAACTCGCCAATTGCCGATGTGTTCGTTGTCTGGGCTAAATCAGCGGCGCATGACAATGAGATTCGCGGCTTTGTGCTTGAAAAGGGCATGAAGGGCCTCTCGGCACCGAAGATTGAAGGCAAGCTGTCGCTGCGGGCCTCCATTACCGGCGAAATCGTAATGGAAGACGTCATTGTTGGTGAAGAGCATCTTTTGCCGAACGTATCGGGATTAAAGGGGCCGTTCGGCTGTTTGAACCGGGCACGCTACGGCATTTCATGGGGCGTTTTGGGAGCCGCAGAAGACTGCATGCACCGCGCGCGGCAATATACGTTGGATCGCGTGCAATTCGGCAAGCCGTTGGCGCAAACGCAGTTGATTCAAAAGAAACTCGCCGATGCAATGACGGAAATTGCGTTGGGCTTACAAGGCTCGTTGCAAGTGGGCCGTTTGATGGATCAGGGCAAATTTGCACCTGAGATGATCTCCATCGTTAAACGCAACAATTGTGGCAAGGCGCTCGATATTGCCCGTGCCGCACGCGACATGCATGGCGGCAATGGCATCAGCCAAGAATATCATGTGATGCGCCATGCGCAGAATTTGGAGACGGTAAACACCTATGAGGGGACCCATGATGTGCATGCGCTGATCTTGGGCCGCGCTATTACGGGACTTCAGGCGTTTTTCTGATTTTTTCAACCGTCATTGCGAGCGGGAGCGTAGCAGCCTAGCTGATGATCTATAAGAGAGTGCAGCGTTTACGCGGCACTTTATCCGGAACCATCGGCTGGGTTGCTTCGCATTCGCTCGCAATGACGGATATATTTCCGAATGGAAGTGGCTATGTCCGTACCCAAACCCCTTTCCGGCATCCGCGTTTTAGAGCTCGCGCGTATTCTGGCCGGTCCTTGGATTGGTCAGACTTTGGCTGATCTGGGCGCGGATGTTGTGAAGGTGGAGCGCCCCGGAGCGGGCGACGATACGCGAACTTGGGGACCGCCCTTTGTTGCAGCAGCCGATGGCGGTGATCTCTCGGCCGCTTATTTCCATGCGTGCAATCGTGGCAAGCGTTCGATAGCGGTCGATTTCGAGACTTCGGAAGGGCAGGCAACGATCCGTCAATTGGCAGCAAATGCTGATGTGCTCATTGAAAATTTTAAAGTCGGGGGCCTGAAAAAATACGGCCTCGATTATGAAAGCCTTAAAGCTGTTAATCCAAAACTGATTTATTGCTCGGTAACGGGCTTTGGCCAGAATGGCCCTTATGCCGAGCGGGCGGGCTATGATTTTATGATCCAAGCCATGGGCGGCATTATGGATTTGACCGGCGCTCCCGATGGCGAGCCACAGAAAATTGGCGTGGCGTTTGCCGATATTTTCACAGGCGTTTATGGCGTGATTGGCATTCAGGCCGCCCTGCGGCAGCGCGACATCACCGGGCAGGGTGCACATGTCGATATGGCGTTGCTCGATACGCAAGTGAGTGTTTTGGCCAATCAGGCGTTGAATTTTCTGGTTTCCGGCAATTCACCACGGCGGCTTGGTAATGCGCATCCCAATATAGTGCCCTATCAGGTGTTTCCAGTATCAGACGGGCATATCGTGATTGCAGTGGGGAATGATGGGCAGTTCCGTAAGCTCTGTCATGCCTTGGGGGAGCCCGCTTTGTCGGATAATCCGGATTATGCCACCAACCCGCTCCGCGTGAAGCATCGGGGACCGCTTTGTGCGCGGGTTGCCGGGTTAACAGTTGCGTTTACTCGGGATGAATTGCTTGCTTCGCTTGAGCGCGCGGGTGTCCCTGCCGGACCGATTAATACGGTGGCGGATGTGTTTGCCGATCAGCAGGTGATCGCGCGGGGCATGCGGGTTGATTTAGCCAATCCTGAGGCGGCTGCAGGCAGCGTCCCGAGCGTGCGGACACCGATCGTGATTGACGGCACCCCCATGGTGGCGGATCGTCCATCGCCGCGCTTGGGCGCGGATACGGAAACCGTTCTGGCAGATCCAGCTTGGGGCGGATAGCGTTTTAAAAACAGGATAACACAATGACGGATCAAACCTCGCGCACCGGCGGCCAATTGATTGTCGATGCTTTGCAAGCCCAAGGCGTCGAACATGTGTTTTGCGTGCCGGGTGAGAGCTATCTCGCTGTTCTTGACGCGCTGCATGATGCCTCGATTAACGTGACCGTGTGCCGTCAAGAGGGCGGCGCGGTGATGATGGCAGACGCTTCCGCGCGCCTCACGGGTCGTCCCGGTATCGCCATGGTGACGCGCGGGCCGGGAGCTACCAATGCCTCGCCCGGCATCCATATTGCCGAGCACGACAGCGTGCCGTTGATCCTGTTTGTCGGACAAATCGAAAGCGGCATGAAGGAGCGCGGTGCGTTCCAAGAGATGGATTACAAAGCGTTTTTCGGCTCCACCGCCAAATGGGTGACCGAGATTACTGACCCAGCGCGGGTGCCGGAAATCCTCTCCCGCGCCTTCCATGTGGCGATGCAGGGCCGCCCCGGTCCGGTGGTGATCGCGCTGCCCGAGGATATGCTGACGGCAGTTGCCTCCGTT
>Ga0007795_10000408_pt1 | contig 13432 bp, 11 predicted proteins | sample CryBogmetaGMA1M_FD_60369 | JGI IMG/M metagenome (GOLD analysis project Ga0007795, IMG submission 60369) | Freshwater microbial communities from Crystal Bog, Wisconsin, USA - MA1M | ecosystem: Environmental > Aquatic > Freshwater > Lake | place: Crystal Bog, Wisconsin, USA | collected 2009-07-06
TAGTAGCCGTCCTTGTCCTGGCGGGCGTTGTCGCCGGCGAGATACTTCCCCGGCACTTTCGACCAATATGTCTCGACGAAGCGATCGTCATCCCCCCAGATGCCGCGGAGCATGCCGGGCCAGGGCTGCGTCATCACCAGCCATCCGCCATGGCCCGGCGTCACCGGAGCCCCGGCGGCATCGACGATCTCGGGGACGACGCCCGGCAGCGGCAGCGTGCAGCTGCCCGGCTTCGTCGGCGTGCAGCCCGGCAGCGGGCTCATCATGATCCCGCCGGTTTCCGTCTGCCACCACGTGTCGACGATCGGGCAGCGCTTGCCGCCGATCACCTCGTGGTACCAGATCCAGGCCTCGGGATTGATCCCTTCGCCGACGGTGCCAAGGAGGCGGAGGCTGGAGAGATCGCGGCCTTCGATGTGCTCCATCCCCCACTTCATGAACGAGCGGATCGCCGTCGGGGCGGTGTAGAAGATCGTCGGCTTCTCCGCTTCGATGATCTCCCAGAAGCGCCCCTCGTGCGGAGCGTTCGGGGCCCCTTCATAGATGAGGAGGCTCGCGCCGGCGGCGAGGGGGCCGTAGGTGACGTAGCTGTGGCCGGTGATCCAGCCGCAGTCGGCCGTGCACCAGAACAGATCGTCGTCGCGGAGATCAAAGACCCATTCAGAGGTCGTCTGGGCCCAGAGGATGTAGCCGGCGGTGGTGTGCTTGATCCCCTTCGGCTTCCCCGTCGAACCGCTCGTGTAAAGGATGAACAGCGGCGCTTCGGAATCCATCGGCTCTGGCGCCGTGTCCGTGGGCATCCCCTCGATGAGGTCGTGCCACCAGATGTCACGGCCGGCGACCATCTCCACCGGCTGCCCGGTGCGCTTCAAGACAACGACATGCCGCACCGTTGGGCTCTTCTCGACGGCGATGTCGACGTTCTTCTTGAGGGGGAGACTCGCGCCGCGCCGCCATCCGCCATCGGCCGTGATCACGGCCACGGCGCCGGCGTCCTGGTTGCGGTCGGCGATCGCTTCGCTCGAGAAGCCGCCGAAGATCACCGAATGAACGGCGCCGATGCGGGCGCAGGCGAGCATCGCGATCACGAGTTCGGGCGTCATCGGCATGTAGATCGACACCACCTCGCCCGGCTTGATGCCGAGCTTCCGCAGCCCTGCAGCCACCCGGCAGACTTCCGCATGGAGCTGCCGGTAGGTGTATTCGCGGCGTTCGCCGGTCGGCTCACCGACCCACACCAGCGCCGTCTTCTCCCCCTTGCCGGCGGCAACGTGCCGGTCGAGGCAGGCGGCCGAGGCATTGAGACGCCCCCCCACAAACCACTTTGCCGCGGGGGGATGCCAGTCGAGGACCTTCGTGTACGGCGTCGTCCAGGGGAGGGCCGCCGCGCGTTCCCCCCAGAAGCCTTCCGGGTCGTTCTTCGCCGCGTCGTAGAGCCGGCGGTATTCCTCGAGCGAGCCGATCCGCGCCTGGGCGGAAAACGTCGCCGGCGGCGGAAACATCCGCTCTTCGGTCATGACGCTGGCGACGGTCCCGGCCGGCCTCTGTGCTTCGCTCATCAATACTCCCCCGATGGCGCGGAAATCGTCCGCGGAAACTCGAGCAAGAAAACCCCGAAAGCTGGTGATTGTACCTCATCGAAGGCCGCTTCGTACGGCCCCCGATTCCCGCCGAGGACGGGCCTGGCGACTGACGATCAGCCGGCAAACGACCCGGTCGCGGGAGGGTCGTCGCCGAAGGAGATCCCCAGAGCCCGGGCCGCGAGCACCGCCGAGCTCCCCACGTCGACCTGCGACAACCGGCTCACCGCCTCGGCGATCGGCACGCTGGCGATGTCGGGAGGGCGGTAGCAGACCATCTCCCCGAAGCGCCCTTCGTGGACGAGCCGGACAGCATGGGCACCGAACTGCGTCGCCAGGACGCGGTCGAACGTCGTCGGCGGCCCGCCGCGCTGGAGATGGCCAAGGACAACGGCGCGGACCTCACGGCCGAGCCGTCTGGCAATCTCGCCGGCGACCACTTCCCCCACGCCCCCGAGGCGCACCTGCCGGCGCTGCCCGTCGTCGCCAGCGTGGACTGAGACGCCCCCCGGCAGCCTCGCCCCCTCGGCGACGACCACGAGCGTGTAGCGCTTTCCCTCCGCTTCGCGCGCCTGGACGGCGCGGCAGACATGCCCGAAGTCCCAGTCGATCTCGGGCAGGAGGATGACGTCGCCCCCGCCGGCAATGCCGGCATGGAGGGCGATCCATCCGGCATGCCGCCCCATCACCTCGAGGACCATCACCCGCTCATGGCTGGCAGCGGTGGTGTGGAGCCGATCGAGGGCGTCGGTGGCGGTCGCCACGGCCGAATCGAAGCCGAAGGTGAACGCCGTGGCGCCGAGGTCGTTGTCGATCGTCTTTGGAACGCCGACGACGGGCATGCCTGCCTCGTGGCACTGCTGCGCGATCGACAGCGAGCCGTCACCGCCGACGCACACCAGGCCGCAGATCCCCAGTTGCTCGAGGGTCGTCGCCGCCGCCTTGAGGAGCTGCGGGTCGATCGCCACCCGGTCGTTCTCCCCCACCAGTGCCGTGAATCGGCCGGTGTTCGAGGAACCGAGGATCGTCCCCCCCTGGGTGAGGATGTTGGCAACGAGCGACGGATCGAGCGGCATCCAAGCGACCGGGTCGACGAGCCCCTCATACCCACGGAGAAAGCCGAGGCTCTCGTAGCCGAGACGATGGGCGCTCTTCACCACCGCACGGATGACGGCGTTGAGGCCAGGGCAATCCCCGCCTCCGGTGAGGATGCCGATGCGCGGCCTGCGGGCGGGCATGATGGGATGCTCCGGAAAAAGCGGGGCCGGAAAAGTGGCGGGAAAAGAGGAGGGTGAGTGTAGCGGCCGGGCGATTCAAGGTCGCCAGGCGCGGATCGCCATCCGCAGCAGGGCCAGGGCCGCGTCGCGGCGTTGGCGGAGGCCCGCCTTGCTCTCGCCGACGGTGCGATCGGTGAACGTGATCGGCACCTCGACGATCCTCCCCCCGGCGCGGTGCACCTGGATGAGCATGTCCTCGAGCACGGCATACCCCTCGTCAAAGGGGCCGGCGAGGCGATCGAAAAACCCGAGATGCACGGCGCGGAAGCCGGTTGAGGAATCGCGCACCGGCAGGCGGAGCAACCAGCGGGCATACCAATTCACAACCGCGCTCGTGACACGCCGCGACAGCGGCCAGCCGACGATCCGCCCTCCGGCCACCCGCCGCGATCCCAGCGCCACGGCCGCGGGCCGGCCGCCGACAGGCTCGAGCGCCGCCAACAGCCTGGGGATGTCGTCGGGATCGTGGCTGAAGTCGGCATCCATGTTGAGAGCGACCGCGAACCCGTGGGCGCTCGCCGCGCGGAAGCCTTCGATGATCGCGGAGCCGAGGCCGCGGCGACCGCGGCGCACGAGCACGTGAAGGCGCGGCCGCGTCCGCGCGAGGTCGAGGACGAGCGTTCCCGTGCCGTCGGGGGAGTCGTCATCAACGACGAGCATCTGCAGCCCGGCATCGACCCCGAGGACACGATCGATAAGCTCTCCGATCGATCCGCGTTCGTTGTAGGTCGCCGTGACGACGAGCACGCGCCCCGGTGGCCAGGCCGGCGCGGAGGCCAGATCCCCACCCGGCTGCGGTGGCGCGTCCGCCCCTCCGATCCCTCCGGGCAGCACGCGGCTCATTCCGCCGACCCACCCCGACGCATCCGGGCAAACAGGCGCCGATAATCGCCGAGGCGCACGGGAATCACCCGCCGGTCCGCCTCGACCGGGGGCATCCACAGATCCTCCTCGATCACCACCATGTCGGCATCGTCCGCTGCGTCGACCACGACCGGCGCTGCGGGCGCGACCGGGGCGGATCTGGGGCGCGGTTCGGCGGCGACCGGAGGATGGTCTGGGGTGGGAAGCTGACGGGAGAGCGATGCCCCCTCGCGGCTGGCGACGTGGCGGCGATCGCTGAAGTCGGCAGGCCCTCGCACGACATACCGTTCCACGACCCGCTCGGCGTCGGCGAAGTACTCCGCGAACGGGTCCTCGATCCCGTCGAACACCAACTCAACCTCGGGGCCAGACCACGGATTGCCGCCGGCCGGCATCGTCGCCGGCTCACGGCCGGAAGGGGCGTTCCCCCAGGCCGGCTCGATCCCGTCTTCAACCCCGTCCTCGCCCCCGTTCCCCCCCTCGGCATGCTCGTCGCCGTAGCCTTCGGCCCCGTCGTCGAACGGGATGCCGTGGGAGATCGGATCGTCGCCAAGGAGCCCGGAAAGGGCATGGCCATCGGCCGGTTCGTCATCGAACGATCCAAACTCGACGATCGTGCCGCAATCCTCCGGCTCCCGGTCGGCTGGCGCCCGGTCGAGCGTCGGCAGGGAATCGGACACCGGGGGCATCCGATCGACGACATGCCCAAGCGACGTCGCCGGCAGACGCTGGATGTCGCGCCACGCGCTTGTGATGTCGGCAGGCCCGACGCGCTTCCGGCCCGCTTCACCGGCCTGCACGAGCGCCAGGTCGCAGAGTTGGTTCACCAGCCGCGGCACCCCGTCGGTGGCTGCGAACACCGCGTCGTCGCTCCCGCGCTCGAACACGGCTTCCCACTGCAAACCGGCCACCTTCATCTGTGTCCGCAGATAGGCCATCGTCTCCTCGTGATCGAGCGGCTCGAGATAGAACCGGGCCCCGATCCGCTGGGCGAGACTCTCCATCCGCGACGTGCCGAGGCGCTCGTCCATCTCGCGTGTGCCGGCGAGGACGACGTGGACGGAGGGGAGCGGCGTGGGGATGTTCGTGAGGAGGCGCAGCTCCTCGAGAAGGCGCGTGGGGAGCGTGTGGGCCTCGTCGACGAGGATCACCAGGCCCGACCCACTGGCGGCGAGGCCGCGGACGCGCTCGACGACACCGATCCGCAACTCCCCCTCGTCGATGCCACGGTAGGGTTCGCCGATCTCGGCGAGCACCGCCTGCCAGAGGGCGCGGCGGGTGCAGATCCGGGCACCGGAGAGGAGGGCGACATCGAAGTCGTCGCGGACATGCTCCGCCAGCTTGGCCAGGAGCAGCGTCTTGCCGGTCCCGGGGGGGCCGACGATCAGACCGACCCCTTCAGACCGACGGATAGCCCGCTCGATCCCGAGCAGGGCGGCATCGATGGCCCGCGCCGGATGGTAGAAGTCGGGACGCGGGGCGGCGAGGAAGGGGCGGCTCGACGGCGGGCGACGCGGGGCGATCATCGTGCGGGTCAATTCCTGGTGGTGTGCACCGGTCAGGCCGTTGTCCTCCGACACCCGGCTCCCCCCTTGTTTCGACCAGCCAGCGCGGCTTCCTCCACCATCGCGCCCCGGCGTAGACTCTCCCGGTCGTCCAAGTCGCAGCAGCCCTGCCGATCCTGACGGTTCGGCGGATGGTACGGCTGTGCCCAGACGTCCGGCCGCCCGGCGTCCGGCCGACGGCCTGTTCCACCGTCACCGATTCCGAGACCGAAGACTGCCACCATGTTTCGTGTGAAGATCTGTGGCGTGACGACGCCTGACGACGCCCGGATGGTGGCAGCGGCGGGAGCCGATGCGGTGGGGCTCAACTTCGTCCCCGGCTCGCCGCGCTGCCTGACCGTGGAGTCGGCCCGGCTGGTGGCAACCGCCCTCCCCGCTGGAATCCTCCGCATCGGGGTCTTTGCCGGCATGGATCCCGCCGCGGCGCGGGGGATCGCCGAGAGCGTCGGCCTCGACGCCATCCAGTTCCACGGGCATCTTGCCCCTCCGGTCGCTGGCGTCCCGAACCCCTGCTGGGATCCCCCTGGGGTCTGCCGCGACGTCGCCCCGATCCCGGTGATCCGGGCCTGCCGGTTGCGGAGCGATGGCCCGGCGACTGCGGCGCTCAACGAGGCGCGGGGGTGGGTCGCCGCAGCGATCGCCGCAGGACAAGCTCCGGCGATGCTCCTCGTCGACGCCGGGGCCGCGCCTGGCGCAGCACCTGCGAGCCTGGGTGGAACGGGTCTGGTGGTCGACTGGGAGCGATTCGTGGCGGCAGGCGACACCGGAATCCCGGTGGTCTTGGCCGGAGGCCTGACCGCTGACAACGTCGCCGCGGCGATCGAGGCCACCGGGGCAACCGCCGTCGACACGGCCAGCGGCGTCGAGTCGGCGCCGGGGAAAAAGGACCCCGAGCGGGTGCAGGCCTTCGTCAGCCGGGCCCTCCGGGCATTGGCCGCCAGAGCTGACCGCTGACCGCCGCGGGGCGGGCTGGGGGGGAAAAGCACTCTTTTCCATTCCTGCCTGACGGCTAAGATGCACGGCCTCCCGTCGGCCGTTTGAGCCGGCCCGGCTCATCGCCCTCCGCCAGACCCGGCCGTGTCTTTATCCCGGCCCGGTTCGATGGGGGGCGAATCCCTCAGTCCGCCCAATCTGTTCCAGCACTCCCTGAAGGAGATCTCCCTTGGCCCAAGTTGAAACCCGCCTTCCTTATAAGGTTGCCGATCTGGCGCTCGCTGACTGGGGCCGCAAGGAGATCATGCTGGCCGAGAACGAGATGCCGGGCCTGATGGCGCTGCGTCAGAAGTACGGCCGGAGCAAGCCGCTGGCCGGGGCTCGGATTGCCGGCTGCCTCCACATGACGATCCAGACGGCCGTCCTCATCGAGACGCTCAAAGAGCTCGGTGCCGAGGTCACCTGGAGCAGCTGCAACATCTTCTCGACCCAGGACCATGCCGCTGCGGCCATCGCCAAGGCCGGCTTCCAGGTCTACGCCTGGAAGGGGATGACGAACGAGGAGGCCGATTGGTGCATCGAGCAGACACTGTTCTTCTCAGATGGCCAGCCGCTCAACATGATCCTCGACGACGGCGGCGACCTGACCTCGATGGTCCACAACAAGTATCCGGAACTGCTCGGCGGGATCCGCGGCCTCTCCGAGGAGACGACCACGGGGGTCCACCGGCTCTACCAGATGCACGAGAAGGGCGAGCTCAAGCTCCCCGCGATCAACGTCAACGACTCCTGCACGAAGTCGAAGTTCGACAACCTCTACGGCTGCCGTGAGAGCCTCGCCGACGGCATCAAGCGGGCCACCGACGTGATGGTGGCCGGCAAGGTGGTGGTGGTGTGCGGCTATGGCGACGTCGGCAAGGGCTCGGCCCACTCGATGAAGGCCCTCGGGGCCCGCGTCATCGTCACCGAGGTCGACCCGATCAACGCCCTCCAGGCGGTGATGGAGGGCTACGAGGTGACGACGATGGAGGAGGCCGCCCCGCGCGGCCAGATCTTCGTGACGGCCACCGGCTGCCGCGACGTGATCCTCGGCGAGCACATCGCGCGGATGCCCAACGACGCGATCATCTGCAACATCGGGCACTTCGATCTCGAGATCGATGTGTCGTGGCTCGAGAACACGAAGGGGATCAAGAAGGTCGAGATCAAGCCGCAGGTCGACCGCTACACCCTCCCCTCCGGCAACTCGGTGATCTTGCTTGCTGAAGGGCGGCTGGTGAACCTCGGCTGTGCCACCGGCCACCCGTCGTTCGTGATGAGCACGAGCTTCACCAATCAGGTCCTCGCCCAAATTGCCCTGTGGACGGAGACCGACAAGTACGACGTCGGTGTCCATCTCCTCCCCAAGAAGCTCGACGAGGAAGTGGCTCGCCTCCACCTCGAGAAGCTGGGGGTGAAGCTCACGAAGCTCACCAAGCAGCAGGCCGAGTATCTCCACATCCCGGTCGATGGCCCGTTCAAGCCCGAGTACTACCGGTACTGAGCCCTGTCGCCGGGGGACCTCCCGGCAGCAGCCTTCGTTTCACTCCCGACGGGGGTGTCGCCCAAGCGACGCCCCCGTCGGCTTTTTCGGGGAGTCGGTTCCGGTTCCACGTGGAACGGCCTCTGGCCCAGGCCGCTCCCGCGCAGCCGCCTTGGCGGGTGGGATTTGCTACGATCCCAGGACACCCTTTTCCTTCCCCCCGCACCCGAGGAAGCTCCTTCCGCCATGCCCCACGTCGCCCCGCTCCGCGGCCTCCGCTACGACCCCAAGCACGTCGGCGCCCTGTCGCAGGTGATCGCCCCGCCGTATGACGTCATCGACGCGGCGCTCCAGGAGTCGCTCTACCAGCGGCACCCTGCCAACGTGATCCGGATCGAACTCAACCGGGAGGAGCCGGGGGATGACGAGCGGACGAACAAGTACACCCGGGCGGCGAAGTTCCTCCGCAGCTGGCGCGACCAGGGGGTGGTGATGCAGGAGCCGGCAGCGGCTCTCTACGTCTACCATCAGGAGTTCGAGGTCGAGGGCCGCACGTTCGTTCGCCGGGGGGTGATGGCACGGGTCCGCCTCGAGCGGTTCGGCACCGGCAACATCCATCCCCACGAGGAGACGATGTCGGGCCCGAAGCAGGATCGGCTCCTGCTGACGCGAGCCTGCCGGGCCAACCTCAGCCAGGTGTTTGGCCTCTATCCCGACGCCGAAGGAGAGGTGCAGACCCTCCTCGATGCGGCGGTAGCCGGGCAGCCGCCGCTGGAGGCCACCGACCACCTCGGCGTGAAGAGCTGGATGTGGCCCCTCACCGATGAAGCGGTGGCGGCCAAGGTGGCCGGTCTGATGGGGCCGAAGCCGGTGTTCATCGCCGACGGCCACCACCGGTACGAGACAGCCTGCAACTACCGGGATGAGGTGGCGGAGGCCAACGGTGGCACGCTCCCCTCCGATCACCCCGCCAATTTCGTCCTCATGATGCTCGTGGGAATGAGCGACCCGGGGCTGGTCGTCCTCCCCACCCACCGGCTGTTCGTCGAGCCTTCGGTGGCCACCGCCGCCGAACTGGCGGCGAAGCTCGGCGACTGCTTCACGACCGAGAAGGCGGGCGTCGGCCCGGAAGCCGCCGCAGACGTGTGGGAGCAGATCGAGACCGAGGACGCCCAGGGGACGCTCGGGCTCTACACCGCCGGCGACCGCACCTGGACGCTCGCCCGGATCACCCCCGCAGGCGTTGCCCGGATGGAGCAGATCGCGGCCGAGCATGGCCCGGCATGGCGGGGGCTCGGGGTCTCGATCCTCCACCGTCTCGTGATCGGCGACTTGCTCGGCGCCAAGCAGATCCCCACCCCCGGCTACGTGCACCTCGTCCGCGAAGCGGTCGAGGGGCTCGAGACCGGGAAGTACCCCCTCGCAGCCCTCGTCATGCCGGCGAGCGTCGGCGACATCAAGAGTGTCAGCGAGACCGGCGAACGGATGCCCGCCAAGAGCACCTACTTTTATCCGAAGCTCGCCAGCGGTCTGGTCTTCAACCCGCTCGAGTGACGCGCCCGCAATCTTCGGCGGACGCCTGCTGTTACGTTTCGATCGAGCGTGACGGAGCGCCGTTCGGTGTCTCGGCTGAGCCCGAGCCGCGCGGCGTTCCACGTGAAACCGTGCCGTCCCGGAAGCCTGCGTGGATTGCGGGAGCGGGGCGTCATGGGTAACCCTGCGCGGTCGCGCGGTTTCACGTGGAACGCCGCCAGGGTCGATCGGCGGCTCGCCTGACGTCTGCGGCAACCTTGCACGGCGAAACGGTTGGAACGCCCCCCGCTCTCCGGCATGACGATCGTGCCGGCGGAAGCCGATAGTCCGGATATTCCCAGAATGCCCTGGGAAACATCTGGAAGGGATCTGCGTGTGGGAAGGATTTTGTGCGTGGCCAACCAGAAGGGGGGCGTGGGGAAAACCACCACCGCGACCAACCTCGCCGTCGGCCTCGCCAAGGGGGGGCTGCGGACGCTCCTGGTCGATCTCGACCCGCAGTGCAATGCCACTTCCGGGCTCGGGGCCGTCCCGGCGGCGATCCACCCCCTCGTCTCGGAGACACCGCTTTCCGGCTCGGTGATCGAGACCAGCGTGGCCGGCCTGTCCCTCCTTCCGGGCAGCCGGAGTGTCCGCGACGTCGAACGGCTGGCGACGCTCGCCCGCAACGGCAGTCTTGTTCTCGAGACCCATCTTGCCGGCGGGCTCAATGCCTGGGACTACTGTCTCATCGATTGCCCGCCCTCGATCGGCGACCTCACCCGGACGGCCCTGGCCGGGAGCACGGAGGTGCTGATGCCGATCCAGTGCGAGTACTTCGCCCTCGAGGGGCTGACGCAGATGATCGAAGTGATCCGCGACGTGATGGACGAGCGCCCCGGCCGGCTGCGGTTCGGGGGAATCGTCCTCACGATGCACGACGACGATCTGGAACTGACCCGCGAGGTGGAGAACGAGGTTCGGGACTTTTTCGGGGAGATCGTCTTCGAGACGGTCATCCCGCGCGACGTCGCGGTGTCGGAGGCTCCCAGCCACGCCCGCAGCGTCCTTGATTACGCGCCGCGCTCGAGGGGAGCGCGGGCCTACACGGAATTGTGCATGGAGGTTCGGGACTGTGAGTAAGGAACGACGTCTCGGTCGGGGATTGGAAGCGCTGCTCGGCCGTGCGGGGCTCGACCCGCAATCGACCCCCGCCCCTCCGCAGACCGACGGCACCGGCGCCCTCGCCTCGCAATCCGCTCCCCTTCCGGGGCGGCCCTTGGAGATTCCCGGCAAGGGGATCGGTGGCCTCGGTACCGGTGCCGCCCGCCTCATCCTCCACGCGCCGGAGGAGGTCGAGCAGGCGGCCGCGACGCTGCCGGTGAACGAGGTCGATCCGGCGCTCGTCGATCCGAATCCCTGGCAGCCCCGGTCGGTCGTCGACGACGGGGCCCTCGCCGAGCTCACCGCCAGCCTCGGGGAACACGGCCTCGTCCAGCCGATCGTCGTCCGTGCGCGGGGCGACCGCTACCAGCTCATCGCCGGCCAGCGCCGCCTGGCGGCAGCCCGTCGGCTGGGATGGGTGAAGCTCCCCGTCCGCGTCCTCGACGTCGACGACCGGCAGATGTCGGAGATCGCGATCGTCGAGAATCTCCAGCGCCGCGACCTCGATGCCCTCGAGAAGGCGGCGAGCTTCAAGACCTACCTCGCCGCCTGGGGATGCACGCAAGACGAGCTCGCCAAGCGACTCTCGATCGACCGCTCGAGCGTCACAAACCTCATCCGTCTCCTTGAGCTTCCCGAGGGGGTGCAGCAGCGCCTCCGGGCGGGCGAAATCTCGATGGGGCACGCCCGCGCCCTCCTGCCGCTCGGCGACGAACACGAGCAGGTGAAGCTCGCTCAGCGGATCGTTGCCGAGGGGCTGTCGGTGCGGGCGATCGAGGGGCAGGTGCAGGAGATCCTCCGCGCCGACGAAGACGATCCGGCGCTCGCCGACGACGACGGCGTCTCGACCGCCGTGGCAGACGGCGAGGGGGACGACGACCTTCCCTCTCCTGCCGCGCCGACCGCGACGAAGCGAAAGCCGGGGCGGCCGGCGACGAAGCGAACGGCGCAGGTGCAGGCCGTCGAGGCGCAGTTGCGCCGCGCCCTGGGGACGAAGGTCGTCGTCCATGCCAACGGCAAGGGGGCCGGGCGGATCGTGATCCCGTTCGGCGATCTCGACGAATTCCAGCGCCTTCTTCGGCAAATCACTGGCTGAGCCACAGGGAACGCGGGTTGCGGCGGCTCGTGGCCGGGAAACCTGCCTCGGACTGGTTTCCGGCCGATTTCGGGTAGACTTTCTCCGCCGGGCCAAAGGGCCTGGCGACGGGGCGTAGCTCAGCCTGGTTAGAGCGCCTGGTTTGGGACCAGGAAGTCGAAGGTTCGAATCCTTTCGCCCCGATTCGGTTTGAGGCTTGAAAACAAGGCATTGCCGCGATCGACCCGGGTCGCCGCGATCGACCCGGATCGGCGGGATCGCTCAGAGCGCCCCCGGCGCTCCCGCAGGAACGATTTTGGACGGGATGGAAGTGAGGGGGCGGGTGTCCGCACGGCCTTCCTGGTTTTCACGCCAAATCTCTCCCTGGTTCTCCGATCCCTGGAGGCTCCGTCTCCTCCGGGTGCTCATCGGACTGACGCTGCTCGCCGTGGTGTGGGCGGCGGAGCGCTACGGGTTTGTGGGGCAGGTGGCCCCTGAACCGATCCCTGTCGATCGGCAACCCGAGCCGGCTGCGCCGCCGCCACTGACAGACCTCGCGGCCGCCGACGGCGCTGGTGCCGCAGCGGAAGCCTCGTCGCTGACGGAAGCTCCATCAGACGTGGAAGCCGCCCCGCGCGCGGAATCGCGGGGCGATCGAGACAGCGCCGGTTCAGCCGCGCCTCCCGCGCCGCGCCAATCGAAGCCGAAGCCGACGCCGCAGGCAGCACCGAGGGCTCCACCGACCGCAGCCGATCCGCTCGTGATCGACGGGCTCTCCTTGCGCGATTCGAGCGGCCGCACGATCTACCGGGGCCAGATCGATCTGGCCCCGACGCTCGAGCGGATCGCGGCCGGCCGGCGGTTGCGATTCCCCAACGACGGCACCACGTTTCAAAACCGCGAGAATCGCCTTCCGCGACGCCCGCCGGGATACTACCGCGAGTGGGTCGTGCCGACACCAAAGGAACCGGGGCCGGGCCCGCAAAGAGTGATCACGGGCGACGCGGGGGAAGTCTGGTACACCTCCGACCACTACCGCACGTTCCGCCGCATCCCCACGGAGATCCGGATCCGATGAGCAACGCCCCAGACGCCCCTGGCCCGTTCCTGTTGAGCGCGGATCCGGCGGCATATCGGGCCGAGGGTGCCTTCGTGGTGCGGATTCCCGCCAAGGCCAGGGGGAAGGAGAAGCTTCTCAGCGTGCTCGCCGCAAAGCTCCGTTTCCCGAGCTACTTCGGGCACAATTGGGATGCCCTCGAAGAATGTCTCCGCGATCTCTCTTGGCTCAGTGATCAGCCGCGGGTGGTGATCGTCCACGAGGCGTTCCCTTTTTCGGCGGCCGGTGATTCGCTCGCGATCTACCAGAGCATTCTCGCCGATGCCGTGGCCGTTCATCGCGCTCGCGGCACGCCCCCCCTGCTGGAGGTCGTCTTTCCTGGCTGAGCGGGCAACCAGCCTCGTATGCCGCCGGATAACAAGGGCTGAACGGCCCACGCTGCTCTCTTCTCGCGAACGAAAGATTGACCGTTGGAATGGCATCCAGATAGACTTTCTCCGGCTTCAAGGGGCCGTTTTCATGGGTCGCCCGCTTTCGAAAGCGACCCTTCCAAGGAGAGGAAAAGGTTCATGCTCAAAACCCTGGCACGCTGTGCCTGGATGGTGGCCGTGACGGCGGCAATCGGGGGTCTCTCGACCACCCACGCCTCACCGGTCGGCCCGATCGATATCTATGGCAACCTGGGCTCCGTCAGCTCCCAGGTTTATAGTGCCACCGTCGGCTACCTGGGCAATGATAAAGCAACATCTTTTCTGTAATTCGCGGTTTTCAGAGGTGGGTCATCTGGCTTCCATGGTCAGGTAGGCACGTTCAGTTTCCCAGTCATCGCTGATTTCGGAGAGGACTGCAGAGGCAAGGCGCAGGAGCGAGGCCTCGTTGGGGA
>Ga0007795_10000413_pt1 | contig 13345 bp, 12 predicted proteins | sample CryBogmetaGMA1M_FD_60369 | JGI IMG/M metagenome (GOLD analysis project Ga0007795, IMG submission 60369) | Freshwater microbial communities from Crystal Bog, Wisconsin, USA - MA1M | ecosystem: Environmental > Aquatic > Freshwater > Lake | place: Crystal Bog, Wisconsin, USA | collected 2009-07-06
GGAGCTTTTCCACAAGGTCAGCAGGAGCCTGATCGTGAACAGACGATCCGTGGAACGATTGCTTCAAAAGGACAAAGCCGCCTGGGAACTCCACCTTAAGAAAACCACGGCCCCGATCATCCTGAGTAATCTGGAAAGCAAACGCCTCCGCGAAACCCTGATGACGGGTTCCTAGGACGCTCCTGAAATCCCTTTCACGATTCCTCCTACGACTCCATCAGGCATGGAGTCGTTCCCTTAAAAGTCTCGTTCAGGGAAACAAACTTCCAGTTGTTGGAATTGACTCCTGTCTTGATGATGATGCCGGTTTTAGCCGTGACTTCACTTATCTGCGTTAGCATTGAGGCGAGGCAACTGGCCCACCAACTGCTACATCTTAACAACATTTCTAGAACTATCGACAATCGTCATCCCGGATCGTTTCCCGGTGATGAGCCAATACAGCCACTTGAGGAAGGTTCCAATGCGATTTTCCGCAGAGGGCAGAAACTGGATATGGACCACGACCCAGATCAGGAAGGCAAAGAAACCAGAGGAGCGGACACCCATCGCATCAACCACAGAATAGAACCTGCCAATCACGGCGAGATTACCTTTGTTAAAATATGCAAAGGGCTTGGGAGGTTGTTTCCCCTCAACTTTGTTTGCAATCAGCCTGCCAACATAGGTTCCTTGCTGCATCGCGACCTGGGCCACTCCGGGCAGGGTGCCCCCCTTGCCATCAGGGTAAGTGGCTGCATCACCGATCACGTAGACATCGTCAAGACCGGGCACGGAGCAGTCTGCATTCACCTGAATTCGCCCCCCTTTGTCAGTGGGAGCACCTAGTTGCCGGACAATCGGGTTGGGTTGGACGCCGGCTGTCCAGAAAACATTCTTGGAGGCAATCAATTCATCTCCGATCCAGACACCGCTGGAATCAACCTTCGTAACTCGGGTGTGAAGACGGACCTCGACGCCGTTTTTTTCGAGATGCCGTTTTGCATCTTCGGAAAGATTTGGTGGAAATGAAGCGAGAAGCCTGTCACCTCCATCGAGGATGATCACACGAAGTGATGCGGGATCAAACCTCCTGTATTTCGAGGCCAGGGTGGTTCGTGCCAGTTCGGAGATCGCACCTGCAAGCTCCACTCCTGTCGGTCCTCCGCCAACCAACACAAAGGTGATTAGTTCAGGATGCGCAGTCGGCTCCAACTCGCACTCACAGGTCTCGAATGCCATGAGGATCTTGTCCTTGATTTTTTCGGCATCCTCCAGGGTCTTGATTCCGGGTGCGTAGGGTGCGAATTCATCATGGCCGAAATAGGAGTGCCGTACTCCGGTAGCCAGAATCAGGTAGTCATAGGGATAAGTAATCTCTTCCCCATTCACGCAGATTGTTTTTTTACGAGGATCGATCGCGGTCACCTCACCCAGAAAAACCATGACGTTTTTCTGCTTACAGAACTTTTCACGCAGAGGGGTCGCAATATCTGGCGGAGTCAAGGAAGAGGTGGCCACCTGATAGAGCAGCGGCTGGAACACCATATGGTTCACCTTGTCGACGAGGGCCACTCTCACGGGGGCGTTCCTGAGTTGATGGACCAAAGCTGTTCCTCCAAATCCACCACCCACTACTATCACAAGAGGATCATTTGATTCAGTAATTTCAATCGCCATAAAATCAGGCGCAATGATGAGAGCATTTTTGTGGATTACTAGTCAGAACTGGGTGCTTCCAGACACGCCCAGAATTTCCTAAGTAAAGGTGATCATCACCGTCTTCCCAGCCTGGAGTCTAGAGACGAGCGATCCCCTGCCTACTCTGAATATCAAGGCTGTATCCAGAGTAGTGAAGAGGGATCAAACAACTTGGGAACTCCACTTCGAGGACCTCAAGACCCCTATCACTCTTAGCAATCTGCAAAGCAAGCGCCTTCAGGAAGTGCCTTAGGACTGCTTAAGATTCCATCAACTTCGGAATGGCCCCCTCAAAGGTCTCGTTGAGCGAAGCGACTTTCCAAGCATAGGCATTCTCTCCCATCTTGATGGAGAGGTCTGCCTTGGCGGTGACTTCGCCGATCTTGCGGAAGGGAACGCCCGAGGCGGCGAGTTCCTTCTCAAGTGCGGCCACATCGGAGGCCTTCACCGAGATGACGATACGACCCTGGGTCTCATTGAAGAGAACCACATCAGGACGCTGGTCGGTGGCGCCGAGGTCGATGGCGGCACCGAGCGAGTTTCCGAAGCAGGACTCGGCAAGAGTGACGGCAAGGCCACCCTCGGAGCAATCATGGGCGCTGCGGACAAGTCCCTTGCGAATGGCACCGAGCAGCGCGGCATGGGTCGCCTTTTCCTTCTCGAAGTCGAGCGCAGGAGGAGCACCTTCCTTGCGGCCATGGATGGCGAGCAGGTAGTGGGAGGCACCCAGTTCACTGCCGGTCTCGCCGATCAGGAAGATCTGGTCACCGGCTTCCTTGAAGGCCTGGGTGGTGATATGCGCCGCGTCGTCGATGCGACCGACCATGGAGATGGTCGGTGTGGGATCGATCGCTCCGGCGGGGCTCTCGTTGTAGAGGCTGACGTTGCCACCGGTGACCGGGACGTTGAAGGCCCGACATCCCTCGGAGATTCCCTCCACGGCGGCGCGGAGTTGGTAGAAGTTCTCGGGCTTGTGGGGGTTGCCGAAGTTTAGGTTGTCGGTGACACCGAGAGGCACGGCTCCCGAGCAGGCCAGATTACGGGCGCACTCGGCAACGGCGATGCGGGCGCCGACCGTGGGATCGAGCTTGCAGTAGACGGCGTTGCAGTCGGTGGCGGCGGCCAGGATCTTGTTCGCCTCGCGGACGATGAAAACCGCCGCGTCGGAACCGGGCAGGACTGCCGTACCGGTACGAACCATGTGGTCGTACTGGCGCCAGACCCATCGCTTACTGGCAATACTGGGATGGGAAAGAAGCTTCGGCAGGACAGTAGTCGGATCGGCCTGAGGGACGCTCGAGAGATCGAGCTGTGCGGGAGGGGTGAAGGGAGCAGCCTCACGGAAATAAAGCGGGCCGTCATCGGCAAGCGCTCGGGCGGGAATCTCGACCACAACATCCTTGCCGTTACGAACACGCATCATGCCATCGTCGGTGACGGTGCCGATCTCCGCGTAAGGAAGATCCCACTTCTCGAAGATCCGCTTCACGACATCCTCCTGACCCTTCTTGACGATCACGAGCATGCGCTCCTGCGATTCGCTCAGGAGTACTTCGTAAGGGGTCTGTCCCTTGGCACGCTGGGGCACAAGCTGGATGTCGATCTCTACCCCTGTGCCACCGCGGCTGGCGGTCTCGCAGGTGGAGCAGGTGAGTCCGGCCGCACCCATGTCCTGGATGCCGGCGACGGCGTCGGTAGCCAAGAGTTCCAAGCAGGCCTCGAGCAGAAGCTTCTCGCGGAAAGGATCACCCACCTGGACGGCGGGACGGTCGGCCTTCGATTCCTCGGTCAGCTCGCGCGAGGCGAAAGCGGCACCGGCAAGCCCGTCGCGCCCGGTCTCGGCGCCGACGTAGAAGACGGGGTTCCCCACACCCTCGGCGGCGCCGCGGGCGATCTGCTCGTGGCGGAGGATGCCGAGGCAGAAGGCGTTCACCAGCGGGTTGCCGCTGTAGCTCTCGTCGAAGTAGACCTCGCCGGCGACGGTGGGAAGACCGATGCAGTTGCCATAGTGGGCGATGCCGGCGACCACGCCCGCGAAGAGGCGGCGGTTGGTCCTGGCCTGCTCCGAGTTCCCCTCGATGGAGCCGAAGCGGAGGGAATCCATGAGGAAGACGGGACGCGCCCCCATGGTGAAGATGTCGCGGATGATGCCGCCGACACCGGTGGCCGCGCCTTGGAAGGGCTCGACGGCGCTCGGGTGGTTGTGACTCTCGATCTTGAAGGCCACGGCCCATCCGTCGCCGATGTCGATGACGCCCGCATTCTCCTCGCCCGCCTTGACCAGAACGCTCGGTCCGGTGGTCGGGAACTTGCGGAGCTCGGGACGGGAATTCTTGTAGGAGCAGTGCTCGCTCCACATGACGGAGAAGACGCCGAGTTCCTCGAAGCTCGGCTCGCGACCGAGGATCGAAAGGACCTTCTCGTACTCCTCGGGGGAGAGTCCGTGCTTGGCGATGAGTTCGGGAGTGATCGCGGGATTGGACATGGGTGAAAGGCTATTGGACTGAAGGCTGAAGACGTTTAGAAAGAGAGGCGGCGGGGTTCAGGCTTTGGCCTTTGTCTTTTGAACCGCTTCGATCATCGACTGGAAAATACCGCGTCCGTCGGTGCCTCCGAGAAGGGGATCGCAGACACGCTCGGGGTGGGGCATGAGGCCGAAGACATTGCGCCCGTGACTGCAGACACCGGCAATGTTGCCGAGGGAGCCGTTGGGATTGGCCTCCGGGGTCACCTTCCCCGAGGCATCGCAGTAGCGGACGAGGATCTGTCCGTTGGCCTCGAGCTGTTTCAGTGTTTCCGGTTCGGCAAAGTAGTTCCCCTCGCCATGGGCGATCGGGATGTCGAGGACCTGCCCCTTGTGAAGAACGGAGGTGAAGGGGCTCTCGGTGTTCTCGACACGGAGGTGGAGATGCTCGCAGCGGAAGAGCAGGCCGTTGTTGCGCAGCAGCGTTCCGGGAAGGAGTCCGGCCTCGCAGAGGATCTGAAAGCCGTTGCAGATACCGATCACGAGCACGCCGGCATCGGCCGCGCCACGGACGGCTCCCATGATCGGGGAGAAGCGTGCGATCGAGCCGCAGCGGAGGTAATCACCGTAGGAGAATCCGCCGGGAAGAACCACCGCGTCGTATCCGGCCAGCGAGGTCTCCTTGTGCCAGACGATCTCGGCCTGCACGCCGGGGAATGAGAGCAGGGCAGCCTGGCAGTCGGTGTCGCAATTCGACCCGGGGAACTGGATGACGGCCACCTTCATGACCGAGGGCACTTTAGAGATAGTGGCCACCGGACTAGGAAAGGATCTCGAGCTTGTAGTCCTCGACCACCGGATTGGAAAGGAGGTCGTGGCAAATCTCGTGGAGCTGTTTCTCGCTGGCGCCGTCGACTTCGATCTCGATCGACTTGCCGATGCGGACGGAGCGGACTCCCTTGAGTCCCAGGTGCTCCATGGCGCGGCCTGCGGCCACTCCGGCCGGGTCAAGGATGGCGGGTTTCGGCATGACGGTAACAACAGCTTTCATAAAGGGTGGAAAATCGGGCTTTGGAAGCGGAGGGACAAGATGAAAAGTATGAATTATGAGGGATGAGGGATGAAACAGGCCAAAAATGCCGAATTCATTTGAAAAAACACAAAGCGAGGGGAGCTCGATTCCAAGAAGCCGGGTGAAAATCCAAACAACGCTTTTCCCTCTTCATAATTCATCACTCATCCTTCATCATTTGCGGATGAAATCCGCGTCCTCCCCTTACGAATTCCTCAAGACCCTGCTCAACACCCCCTCCCCCTCCGGATTTGAGACACGGGGTCAGAAGGTCTGGGTCGACTATGTCTCCCGCTTCGCCGACTCGGTGGAGGTCGATTCCTACGGGAATGCCTACGCGACGCTCAATCCCAAGGGAGACCCGACGGTGCTCATCAGCGGCCATGTCGATGAACTCGGCTTCATGGTCTCCCATATCTCGGACGACGGATATCTCTCGATCAAGGGGATCGGCGGCATCGACAACACCCTGGTCCGCGGTCAGCGCGTGACGATTCATGGAGCCAAGGGTCCCGTTCCCGGGATCACGGGACTCCTCGCCATTCACCTGCAGGAACCGGATGACCGGAAGAAAGTCCCCGACCTCCACACAATGCACGTCGACATCGGCGTCTCCTCCCGCAAGGAGGCGGAGAAGCTTGTCGCGATCGGTGATGCGATCACCTACTCGGCGGAGTTTCAGGAACTGGCGGGCGGGCGCTTCGCCGCGCGCGGTTGCGATAACCGGATCGGCTCCTGGGCCGCGGCCGAGGGACTCCGTCTCGCCTCGCTGAAGAAGGGATCTCTGAAGGCAAAGCTCGTCGCCGTCTCCACGATCCAGGAGGAGAATGGTCTCTACGGGGCCTCGATGGCGGGCTACAGCGTCCACCCCGATGTGGCGCTGGTGGTCGATGTCACCCACGCCACCGACATTCCCAACTGCTCAAAGGCGAAACACGGCGAGGTCTCGATGGGCAAAGGCCCGGTGATCAGTCTCGGAAGCGTGAATCATCCCGTCGTCAACGCGCGCCTCCGCGAAGCGGGGAAGAAAGACGGGGTCCCTCTTCAGGTGGAGGTGAACCCCCGCTGGACCGGCACCGATGCCGACGCGATCTTCAAGCAGAAGGGGGGCATTCCGACGGTGTCGATCGGCGTTCCTAACCGCTACATGCACTCCCCTGTCGAGATGATCCAGTACTCCGATCTGGAGCAGACTGCGGAACTTCTGGCCGCCTTCGCCCTCTCCGCCAAAAAGGGAGAGCGCTTCGGAGTGAAGCTTTAGGCGGGTGATAGAGGATGGGGAATAGGCAATGGAGAAAACAGGAGGGCTTCTTTCCCTCTTTCCTCACACATCCTTTTTATCTCATCCTTCCCCCCGTGACTTCCTCCCACTCCCCCCAACACATAGGCTGGCGCGTTGCGCTGGCAGGTCTCGGCATCAACCTCGCCCTCGGCGTGCTCTACACATGGAGCATGTTCAAGGGTGCGATCGAGAAGGACTTCGGCTGGAAGGGTTCCCAACTCAACGATCCGTACGCCCTCTGCTGTCTTGTCTTTGCCTTTGCCATGATCCTTGCGGGACGCTGTCAGGACAAATTCGGCCCCCGGATCACGGCAACGATCGGCGGCATCATGGTGGCGGCCGGGTTCGGCCTGATCTCGACGACCAATAGCTACACTGTCTGGGTGCTCGGCTTCGGCGTGCTCGCCGGCGCGGGCATCGGCTTCGCTTACTCCTCGGCCACACCCCCCGCGCTGAAGTGGTTCCCGCCGTCGAAGACCGGCCTCATCGCGGGCATTGTCGTGGCAGGATTCGGACTCGCGCCGGTCTATCTGGCCCCGGCCTCCGATTTCCTCCTTCGGCATTTCGGCCTTCTCAAGTCGATGCTGATCTTCGGCATCGCCTTTGCGGTGATCGTCTGCGGCTTGGCGCAGTTCCTCGTCAATCCACCCGCCGGTTATTCCGCGGCGTTGAACGGAACCTCATCCACGGCAACCACCGCGGGCAACACGGACCTCTCCCCCGGCCAGATCCTCCGCACTCCCTCATTCTGGCTGCTCTGGGCGCTCTACTTCATCGGGGCCGGAGCGGGGCTCATGGTGATCAGCAGCATCAGCGGGATGGCGAAGAAAACGATGGGGGAAGCCGCGTTCATCGCCGTGGCGGTGATGGCCATCGGCAATGCGGCGGGCAGGATCGTTGCCGGTCTCCTTTCCGACAGGATCGGACGGCGCTGGACCCTGATGCTTGTCCTCCTCCTCCAGGCTGGCCTGATGTTTCTGGCCATTCCGGTCACCGCCTCGGCGGGTGGCGCCAAGTTCCTGATCGTGCTGCTCGCGACCTTCATCGGATTCAACTACGGCGCCAATCTCTCGCTCTTCCCCTCCCTGACCAAGGATCTCTGGGGATTGAAAAACTTCGGAATGAATTACGGATGCCTCTTCACGGCATGGGGTGTCGGCGGTTTTGCACTAAGCAGGCTCCAGCAGATGCTCAAGGCCTCCAGCGGAAACTTCGAATCCAGTTTCCTGACGGCGGGGATACTCCTCGTGATAGGCGCCGCGCTGACCCTGTTGGTGAAATCCCCCGCTCCCGGGAAATCCTGACCGGGCGGATCAAGTGGCGGGCGCTTCGGTCTCACCACCATCCCTCTTCCGGTACGCGATCCGCGCGTGATGCATGCTGCTGAGGGAAGCGATGAGAGAATCAGCGATCGTGTGCAACTGGCAGAGCGTGACAGGAGCCTCGTCGTACTGACCCTCCTCGATCCGCTCCTGAAGGATATCATGAACCAGGTCGTCGAGTCGCTGGGGAGTGGGGCGCTCGAGACTGCGTGAAGCGCTCTCGGCCGCATCGGACATGCTCAGGATGACTGCCTCGATGGTCTGCGGTTTCGGACCTGGGTAACGATAACTCTCCTCGTTGACTTTCGGTATGTCCTCGGGGCGGATATTCAGGAGACTCCCACCGGCACGGGCATCCCTCTCCTGCCTGCAGGCGCGCTGGTAGAAATACTCGACCAGTGTGGTGCCATGGTGCTGGCGGATTAGGTCGACGAGGCGCCCGTTCAGCTTGTGCCTGAGGGCGAGATCGACCCCGTCCTTCACGTGGGAAAGGATCACCAGCGCGCTCATCGTCGGAGTGAGCTCGTCATGGGGGTTCTCCCCGGCGGGGACGTTCTCGGTGAAGTACTCAGGCTTCGCGAGCTTGCCAATATCGTGGAAGTAGCATCCGACGCGGCAGAGGGTGGCGTTGGCCCCGACATTCTCGGCGCACGCCTCGGCAAGGTTGGCCATGGCCAGCGAGTGATGGTAGGTGCCGGGGGCCTCGAGGCTGAGACGGCGAAGCAACGGGTGGTTCAGATCGGCCATCTCCAACCAGGAGATTTCGGTCGTAATCCGGAAAAGCTGTTCGAGCAAGGGAAGCGATCCGCTCACGATCACGGCGGTCAGGATGCCGGTGCCCACGGCGGCCGCGCACTCAAGGGACACCTTCCAGCAGTCGGTTGCACCCAAGGACTGCCACAGGATGGGACCGATCAGTCCGATGGCGAGAGCCAACAGGCAGACGGAGAGGCCTGAATAAAACCCGGCACGGAGCAACCGAGAGCGGCGGCGGACGCGCAGGGTCGAGAGAACGGCGGCCATTCCTCCCGTCAGGGCGAGCAGGAGCGAGGCGGGATCCGACTCCCCGCGAAGGATCGTCCACCAGAGGGCGGCGGACAGCGCGGCCCAGAATCCGGTCTGGGCTCCGAGCAGAACGGAGAGGGTGAGCGGCGCGAGGGCGTACGGAACGAGAAGCGGAAGGAACCGTGCGTCGAGATTCCCGGCATCAGCCTGACCGAGCAGGAGCGAGCCGATGCCAAGCTGAAGCAGGATCAGTGAGAGGAAGAGCAGTAGGCGGGAGTTGTCATTGAGAGACCCGCCGCGTGCGATCATCGGGTGGATCGCAACGATTGCCAGGATCAGCAGGGCGTAGAGGAGGTTCTTGAGCGGCTCGGCCGGCTCTCCCAGGAAGCAGAGGAGGGTGAGAATGCCCGCCGCCGCCAGAAGGACCGCGGCGCGGATGATGAGGCTCTCCTCGAGTCCGTCCAGCAGGGTGGCCTGATCTGCGGCGCGACGGGTCTTGCCACAGCTCAGGCCGCGGGCGGCGAGGCGCTGTTTCTTGAAAAATCCGATCGGGGACATGGGTGAGTGGAGGAGACTGAAGGAGTTTGGACTGAACTCTGTGAGGTGCCGAGTGGTGGATCCTTTTGAAAGTGGTGCTAGGGATTCTTATCTCAAAGTCTGAAAGTCTTCAGCCTAAACAGCTTTTAAAGTCTGCTTTCGCGGTTGCCGCGGTGTTCCTTGTAGGCGGCGATGATCGCCTGGACGAGCGGGTGACGGACGACATCCCGGTCGCCGAAGAGATGGAAGGCGATGCCGGGAGTTCCTTTCAGGGCCCCCGCCGCCTCAATAAGGCCGCTCGGCTTGTTCTTCGGAAGATCGATCTGGGTGCGGTCCCCGGTGATGACGCACTTCGATCCGATCCCGATACGGGTGAGGAACATGAACATCTGCTCGGTGGTGGTGTTCTGCGCCTCGTCGAGGATGATGAAGGCCTTGTTGAGCGTGCGCCCGCGCATGTAGGCAAGCGGGGCGATCTCGATGATGTTCCGCTCGAGAGCGCGCTGGATCTCCTCGGGCTCGAGCATGTCGTGGAGGGCGTCGTAGAGGGGGCGCAGGTAGGGAAGGATCTTCTCCTCCAACTGCCCCGGAAGGAATCCGAGCGCCTCGCCCGCCTCGACCGCGGGACGGGTGAGGATGATGCGGCTGACCTTCTCCGCCTTGAGGGCGGCGACCGCCTTGGCGACGGCGAGGTAGGTCTTGCCGGTACCGGCGGGTCCGATGCCGAAGGTGATATCGTGGGTGTCGATGGCCCGCACGTAATCGCGCTGGGATTCCGACTTGGGAAGGATCGGCGGCTTGCGCGGGGAGCATTGGATCCGCTCGTCGTAGAGTTCCTCGACGGGGGATTTGACCTCTCGCGGGACCCCCTCCTCGGGAACACCGCCGGGATGGCCGAGGGCGAAGAGGAATTCATCGCGACCGATCACTCCTCCGAGGGAGGTCACCTTGCCGAGCTGGGTGAAGATCGCCGCCGCCTTGGAAACAGCGTCGGGCTCGCCCTCGATCCTCATCCATCCGTCGCGGCTGGTGATGTGAACATGGAGCATCTCCTCCATGCGGCGCAGGAGACCCTCGTCACCGGCATGATGCGCCTGGAGGGAGCGGGCGTTCTCGAATTCCAGCGCGGCGGACTTGCCGTCGGGCGAAGCCGTGAGGGAGAACGGGCGGGGTATCTTTGACGAGGTCTTCAACAACAACGGCTACTTGTAGCCGTAAACCAGCGCCCACGGGGTGCGATCCTCGGGGGACTTGAGGATCTGGACAATGGCGAAAAATGTTCCGGTCTTCTTCGGGGAGACGCGGGCTCCGGCGAAGCGGCCCCTCTGCCAGCTCTCGGCGTCGACGAGGTTGCCGTTGTCGTCGTAAATGTGGACGGAAAGAGAGGCTCCCTTCACGTCGCTGGCCATAAGGAACCAGTAGTCGTTCCCCTTGAAAAGCTGGGAGCTGACGGCCTTCTTGTCATGGAGGCCGAGATCCCCTCCCCAAGCGTCCTTGCGGATCGAGAAGCCCTGCTTGTAGTAGGGAAGGGCCGCCTCGTAGGCAAAGGAAAGAGCGTCGTCGACAGTCGCCCTGAGCAGGGCCGGGGAAGCGGCTGCCATCAGGATGAAGGCAATCGCCAGACGCCGGAGGGAGGAGGGCGTATTCATGCTCAGTTTCCTCCGTTGACGATCTGCTGATCCACGTTCTTGGTCAGCTCATGGATCGCCTTGACCTTGTCCGGGGTGATCTGGTCGCCCCCCTCGTTGACCATCGGGCCGATCTTTCGGAGCACCTCGCGGATCTCGGCAACCAAGGGATTGCGGCGCAGGCGCGACGACATGGAGCCGATGCAGCGGTCGAAGTAGTTAACGAGTTCCGGTTGATGGAGGAGTTCGGCGCCATCCTTGGAGAATCCATTGCCGACGATCGAGGTCAGAACCTCGGTGCCGCGGAGCCATCCGCCGAGACTGACCAACTGGGAGAGATCCTGGTCGTTGAGCTCATCCATCGCGCCGCGCACATCCTGAAGGGCTCCGTCGAACTCCGCCCGGACGCCGCGCCAATCACGCTGGTCCGCTTTGTCGGTGATGCTCTTGCTGCGCGCAATGACCGATTTGCGGACATTGATGGCCTCGGCAAGCGTGAGGACTTGGCGGCCCAGTTCCTTGACCCGCTCGGCATCCTCGGCCTCCACGGCGACAAACCCCTCGGCGATCACGTTGCCGAGCAGGAGGGCGGTGCGGGCGCGGTCCTCGGGGGTGTGCGCCTTGCCGTTGCGAAGCTGGGCCTTCCAGTTGGGATTCCCCAGTTTATCGAGCACGATGAAGATTTCGCTCGGCACGGGAACAACCACCTCCTGGACGGCGGCGGCGGGAAAATCGGACAGGGTGATCTTCTTGGGCGGGGCGTCGGCCCGAAGCGAGACCGGAATCGCAGCCATGGCGGCAACGAAAAGGAATGCCGGAAATGCCCTCTTCAGGGAACACCCGGGAAAAATACCCTCGCCGGGAAGGGGCTCGCTGTGGAGCATGGGCGTATCGTAGTTCACACGCTGTTTCTTAAGCTCAATCTGTAATGGACCGTCAAAGATTACAACACATTCTTGAGGAGGCCTCCTCCAAGCGCCTTCTTGTCGTCGGGGACCTCATGCTGGACGAGTTCGTCTGGGGAAGCGTCGGACGCATCTCGCCGGAGGCCCCGGTGCCCGTCGTTGAGGTCCAGAGCGAGTCGAGCTACCCCGGCGGGGCGGCCAATGTGGCCAGAAATCTCAGGGAATTCACTACCTCGGTCACCATGCTGGGAATGGTTGGCGCCGATGACTCGGGAGACAAGCTTACCCGCCTTCTCCGCGAGGAGGGGATCTCCACCGACGGACTCTTCACCGACCCGGCGTTCCCGACGATCGTGAAGACCCGCATCATCGCCCAGCGCCAGCAGGTGGTCCGCGTCGACCGCGAGCGCGGCAGTGTCACGGGCTCCTCCCGCAAGGATATCGTGCAGAAGGCGCGGGAACTGATCGCCGGTTCGGATGCCGTCCTGATCGAGGATTACGGGAAGGGATTCCTCGACCAACCCTTCGTCGACGCCCTGTTGGAGGCAGCGAGAGAGAAGAAAATCCTCGTCACCTGCGACCCGAATCCGAAAAACCCGCTCGAGTGGCCCGGCATCTCGACGATCAAGCCAAACCGCTCCGAGGCGTTCGCCGCCGCGGGGATTCCCCTCACCCCTCCGATCCACCCTGTGGAGAAGGATTCCGCCCTCATGAAAGTCGGCGAGATCCTGCTTCAGCGCTGGAATGCCGGGGCCTTGCTGGTGACCCTGAGCGAGCAGGGCATGATGCTCTTCCGCAGGGATCACCCTCCCTACCACACGCCGACACGGGCACGGGAGATCTTCGATGTCTCCGGAGCCGGGGACACTTCCATCTCCCTCTACACGCTTGGAATCGCCGCGGGGGCGACGCCCGAGGAAGCGGCGGAACTGGCAAACCATGCCGCGGGAATCGTGGTTGGAAAACTTGGCACCGCCACCTGCTCCCGCGAGGAACTCGTCACAAGCTTTCTGGAACATACCGAATCATGAGCAGACGCGCGTTGCGCCCCGCCCTCTTCATCGACCGCGACGGCACCCTCATGGAGGAGGTCGACCACTGCTGTGACCCCGCGCTCGTGAGGGCCTACGAGGGAGCCTCCGAGGAGCTTTTGCGGGCCCGCTCGCTCGGTTGGGCCAACATCATCATCACCAACCAAAGCGGCATCGGCCGCGGATACTTCACGGTCGAGCAGTTCCAGTCCGTGCAGGAGGAACTGATCCGGCAACTCGGCGATGTCATCGACGGCTCCTACATGGCGCCCGATCATCCCGACACTCCGACCCCCCGCCGCAAGCCCGCCCCCGGCATGATCCTTGAGGCCGCGGCCGAGCATGGCCTCGACCTTGGCCGGTCATGGATGATCGGAGACAAGGCGATCGACATCGAGTGCGGCAGGAACGCCGGCGTC
>Ga0007795_10000415_pt1 | contig 13339 bp, 7 predicted proteins | sample CryBogmetaGMA1M_FD_60369 | JGI IMG/M metagenome (GOLD analysis project Ga0007795, IMG submission 60369) | Freshwater microbial communities from Crystal Bog, Wisconsin, USA - MA1M | ecosystem: Environmental > Aquatic > Freshwater > Lake | place: Crystal Bog, Wisconsin, USA | collected 2009-07-06
CGGGAGGGGCGGCCCGCCGGGGAAAGCGCGGTCGAGCTGGCCGTGCCGAAGAGCCGCTATGCGGCCGAGTTCGCCGATCTGGCGGAGATCGTGCGCGGCGGCGGGAAGCTCGCCTGGGACGCCGCCCATGACGTGGCCGTCCACGCGGCCGTGCTGCGGGCCGGCGGCGTCGGTCCGTGAGGCCCGGGGCCCACGCGGCGGCCGCGGGATGGGCTGACGGCAGGCTCTGGGCAACGAGGCGGTCGAGGAACACCTGCCGGAGGCCGTGTTCCGCGGTGTGGATCCACGGAAGGCGGGCGGGGCGAAAAACGCTTTGACCCCGTCACGGGCGGGGGGTAACGTCCGGGGATCGCCCCTGAAGAACGAGGATCTGCCGCCATGCCCCGATTCGACAAGCGTGCCCGCCGTCCCGTCCGCCGCGCCGGCTTCACGGCCGGGTGCGAGCGGCTCGAATCCAGGCTCGCGCTCGCGGCCACCTATCAGCCGGGCGTCTGGCGGATCAGCGGCGACGCCGACCGCGCCCGTCCCGACGACACGATCGTCGTCGATCGCAGTCCGGCCGACGCGCGGCTCCTGCGCGCCACCGTCAACGGCGTGGTCGTCGGCACGCGGGCCGAATCGGCCGTGCGCACGATCGTCGTCAACGGCGGCCTGGGCAACGACTCGATCCGGATCGACATCCCGGGCAACACGCGGATCACGACCGTGCTCAACGGCGGACCGGGGAACGACACGATCCGCGGCGGCGACGGCCGCGACACGATCGACGGCGGCCCGGGCGACGACACGCTCAACGGCGGCAAGGGCGACGACGCGGTGAACGGCGGCGCGGGCAACGACTCGGTCGTGGGCGGGGCCGGCAACGACGCGCTCACGGGTGGCCCCGGCCGCGACACGATCCGCGGCGGCGCGGGGAAGAACACGCTCGACGGCGGCCTCGGCATCGATGTGCTCTACGGCAACCGCGACACCGACAAGGTGCGGCTCGACCCCGGCGAGCGGCTGATCGGCAACGAGAGCACCAACCCCCTGCGGCAGATCAACGATCCCGCCCGGCTCGAGGCGTGGTTCACCGACACGGCCATGAAGCAGTGGGGCGACGTCCTCGGCAAGGACGCGGCCGCGTGGTGGCAGCTGCCGGTCGTGTTCTACGCGGACGGCGGGCCGGGCCGCACGGTCGGCACGGCGGTGGCGGTCAACCAGAACGGCACGGCCGACTTCTCCGGCACCAACAACCAGGTGGCCGGCGTCGACGAGGGCGACATGGTGAAGACCGACGGCGAGCACCTCTACGTGCTCGCCGGCGACGGCGTCGACATCCTCGACGCGGGCAGCGGCGCGGCGCTCGTCACCGCGGCCCATGTCGCCACGCCGGGGCAGGAGCGGGCGCTCTTCCTGCACGGCACGCGGCTGACGGTGATCTCGCAGGAGAACGACTGGTCGCCGATCGCCGCCGACGAGTCGACGAGCGTCGGCCGCTTCGCCTTCTGGAACCACCACTGGCAGCCGCGGGTGGACGTGACGGTGATCGACGTCTCCGTCGCGGCGAGCCCCACGATCCTCGAGACGACGCGGCTCGACGGCTGGTTCGTCGACGCCCGCGCGATCGACGGCCGCGTGATCGTCGTGGCGCAGGACAGCTTCGACATTCCGAGCCCGGCGATCATCGCCGTGCCGGCGACGCCCGGATCGGGGGCGGGCGGGAGTGCCTCCGGCGGTGCCGGATCCGGTGCCGGATCTACCGGCGGCGTTTCTCCCGGGGGCACGTCGGGCGGCACTGGAGGGAGCATCGTGACGGGTGGGATCGGGGTGTCGCCCGGCGTGGCGCTGCCGCCGATTTCGGTCGGGCCGATCGGCGACGACGGCACGCGGTATGTCTATGAGAGCGTGGCCGCCTACCGGGCCCGGCTCGAGAAGGCCTGGGATGCGGCGGCGATCCCCGGCTACACGGTGACGGTGGCGGGCGGCGGCACGTCGAGCGGCGACCTCGTCACGCCGGGCCGCACCTACCTGCCCGTCAGGCCCACCGACAACACGATGCTCGCGGTCGTGTCGTTCGACGTGGACGACGCGAACCCCGGTCCCGACGCCTCGACGGCGGTCGCGGGGGTGTCGGGATCGGTCTACGCCTCGACCTCGAGCCTGTACGTGTCGGCGACGACGATCGGCAACTGGTGGGACGACACCGACGCCTTCGCCACCACGAACCTCTACCGCTTCGACCTCGGCGACGACACGCTGCCGCTCGTGGCGACGGGCGCGGTGCCGGGCATGACGCTCAACCAGTTCTCGCTGGACGAAAGCGACGACGGGCTGCTGCGGGTGGCCACCACGGCCGGCTGGGGCGACGTCTCGTCGAGTGGCGTCTACGTGCTCGCCGCGTCCGACGGCAACCTCCGGACGGTCGGCAGCGTGACACGGCTGGCCCCCGGCGAGCGGATCTATTCCGTGCGGTTCATCGGCGACCGGGGCTACGTGAGCACCTTCCGGCAGGTCGATCCGCTCTTCGTGATCGACCTCTCGAAGCCGACGGCGCCGCGGGTGGCCGGGCAGCTGAAGGTGCCGGGCTTCTCCTCCTACCTGCAGGCCCTCGACGACACCCACCTCCTCGGCGTCGGCCGCGACGTCGATCCCGAGACGGGCCGCGTCCGCGGGCTCCAGCTTTCGATCTTCGACGTCGCCGATCCCGCCCACCCCCGGCGGACGTCCACCTACACCTTCCCGGGCAACGGCTGGGAGTCCTGGTCGGCCGCCCTCTGGGACCACCACGCCCTCGGCTGGTTCGCCCGGCAGGGCATCCTCGCGCTTCCCGTGCAGCAGGGGGACTGGACGACGGGCAGCTCGGGGCTCGTCGTCTTCAAGGTCGATCCCTCGGCGGCTGACGCGTTCACGAACCTCGGCCGGATCGACCACGCCGATCCCGTGCTCCGCAGCGTGCGGATCGGCGGGTATCTCTATTCGGTGTCGGCCGGCGAGGTGCGGGTGCACGCCATCGACGACCCCACCGTGGAACTCGGCCGCGTGCAGCTCGCGCGGCCGGACGAGCCGGGGCCGTTCGTGGTGTGGTGACGGCGTCGCCGCGCACACGATCGCGGCGTCCGAGCGGCCGCCGCGCGATATCCGCGGCGCCGGCATGCCCCGCCCGGAAACCATCCGCGCAGGAAAAAACCCGGCCGGGAATTGCTCCCGGCCGGGCTCGTGCGATTCACGTGACCGTCGCGAGGCGGCGGCTCACTTGGAGGGCGCGACCCCGGGGGCCGCCGGCCGCGGAACCGGCTGGTTTTGCGGCACCACCTGGCCCGGCACTGTCTGGCCCGGCACTGTCTGGCCCGACGACGGGGCCACCTGCTTGATCGGTGCGCCTTCCTTCACGATGGTCGTGCCCTCCTTGACGGGCACACCTTCCTTCACGACCGTGCCCTCCTTCACGACTCCCGGCTGCGGAACGGCGTTGGTAGGCACCGGCTTGCCTTCGACCACGACTGGTTTTCCTTCCGTCACGACGGGCTTGCCTTCGACGACGACGGGCTTGCCTTCCGTCACGACAGGCTTGCCTTCCGTCACGACGGGCTTCGCGTCACTGGCGACGGGCTCCGTCTTCGGCAGCACGAGCGCCGGCTCGACCCGCTCGGTGACGACCGGCCGCTGCGCGGGCACGACCCGCTCGACGATCCGTGTTTCCACGACCGGCACCGGCGCCGGCTTCTCGGGCGCGAGCTGGCCGCCGAGCCAGCCGGAGAGGATGCCCGCCGGCACGGCCATCCAGGGCCAGTTGCTCGTGCGTCCAGGCTCCCCCGACACACCCTTGGCACCGGACGGTCCCGGTTTGCCGTCGGCACCGTTGCGGCCCGGCACACCGTCCTTGCCGTTGATCCCCGGCGCGCCGTCGACGCCGTTGCGGCCCGGGATGCCGTCCTTCCCGGGCTTGCCGGGCTCGCCGCGCTCGCCTCGCGGACCCGCGGGGCCGACCTTCCCGTCGAGACCGTTGCGGCCCGGCGCCCCGTCCTTGCCGTCCGGGCCGACCGCACCCGGAAGGCCGTCCTTGCCCGGCGCCCCGTCGCGGCCCGGCGCGCCGTCCTTGCCGTCGGCGCCGTGCTTCCCGTCGATGCCGTCACGTCCCGGCGCCCCGTCCTTGCCGTTGAGTCCGTCCTTCCCGGGCGCGCCGTCCTTGCCCGGCGCACCATCCTTGCCTGGCGCACCATCGCGTCCCGCCGCGCCATCCTTGCCGGGGAGTCCCTGCTCGCCGCGGTCTCCCTTCGCACCGGCGGCGCCCGCAGGCCCCGCGGGCCCGACCGCGCCCGGCTTTCCATCGACGCCATTCTTCCCGTCGGCGCCGTTCTTCCCGTCAGCCCCGTGCTTCCCATCGAGGCCGTTCTTTCCCGGCGCGCCATCCTTGCCGTGGAGTCCGTCCTTCCCGGGCGCGCCGTCCTTGCCCGGCGCGCCATCCTTGCCCGCCGCACCATCGCGTCCCGCCGCGCCATCCTTGCCGGGGAGTCCCTGCTCGCCGCGTTCTCCCTTCGCACCGGCGGCGCCCGCAGGCCCCGCGGGCCCGACCGCGCCCGGCTTTCCATCGACGCCGTTCTTCCCGTCGGCGCCGTTCTTGCCGTCAGCCCCGTTCTTCCCATCGAGGCCGTTCTTGCCCGGCGCGCCATCCTTGCCGTTGAGTCCGTCCTTCCCGGGCGCGCCGTCCTTGCCCGGCGGGCCATCCTTGCCCGGCGGGCCATCCTTGCCCGCCGCACCGTCGCGTCCCGCCGCGCCGTCCTTGCCGGGGAGTCCCTGCTCGCCGCGGTCGCCCTTCGCACCGGCGGCGCCCGCAGGCCCCGCGGGCCCGACCGCGCCCGGCTTTCCGTCGACGCCGTTCTTGCCCGGCGCGCCATCGTTCCCCGGCGCGCCATCCTTGCCTGGGGCACCGTCGCGTCCCGCCGCGCCATCCTTGCCCGCCGCGCCCGCCGTGCCCTTCTCGCCACGCGCTGCGCGGCCGCCGGTCGCCGCCGTCGCCACGGCCGCGGTCGCCGCGCCGGCGAGATCCATCACGGCGCCGTGCCGCGCCCAGAGGCCGAGTTCGTGCCAGCGGTCGTGCTCCGCGTCCCACACCCAGAGCAGTCCGGTCGATTCTTCGTAGTACGCATCGCCGATGTCCGCCTGCTTCGGAAGACTTCGCCGATCGTCCACCATGCCCAGGATCTGCCTGACCGGGGGGAATCGCTTGATCGCCATGCCGTCACTCCTCGCCTGTGGGAACGCCTGACTGGGGGAGCGTGGCACACCACCCCGAGGGCGGGGCCACGCGGGCCGGGAAAATCGCCGGGCTCCGGGACGGAGACTAACAACGGGAAAATCGGATGCAAGCGGACGGGGACGGGGCGATCGCGGCCGCCGCCAGCCGGCGTCGCGGAGCGTTGCCCGACGCCGGTCGCGACGGTAGGGTGTGAGCCGTCCGGTTCGCGATCGTCCGTCACGGCCTTGCGGTCGTCGTCGGCCTCCGGCCGCGGGCGGCACCGCGGCGGCGGCCCGTCGGCCCGGCAGCCCGGCGGCGGCGCCCGCGACCGGCCGGCCATCCCCGCGCCGCCGGCCACCACGACCATACGCCCAAGGAACACCCATGCTGGGGCTCGAACGGCTCGGAGTGCAGTCGAGGTTCATCCTCCTCATGCTGCTCGTGAGTCTCGGGTCGATCCTGGCGATCGGCTGGATCGGCTACCAGTCGGCCCGCTCGGCGATGACCCGCGCCGTGCAGAATCACCTGCAGAGCGTGCGTCACTCGAAGACGAGCGGGCTGCTCACGCTCCTCGAGTCGCTGCGCGACCAGGTGATCTCGCTGTCCGACAGCAAGCTCGTCACCGAGGCGATGCTCGGCTTCAAGGAGGGCTATCGAGGCCTCGAGGGCACGAAGCTCACGGCCGCCGAGGAGGAGGAACTGCGGCGGCTGTACGCCGACCACTATCTCCCCGCGCTGCGGGCCAATCTGGGCGGATCGCCCGAGGTGGCGCAGTTTCTGCCGACCGATCCGGTCGAGCGTTACCTGCAATACCACTACCTCGCGATCGACGGCGGCGCCGCGGCCGGCCGGCCGGCCGGTGGTGCCGCGGCGGCCGTTCCGTCCGCCGCCGCGAGAGCCTCATCCTACGGGCGGCTGCACGACGCGCTCCAGGAGCGGATCGACCGGGCGGCGTTGCTCTTCGGCTACGAGGACGTGCTGCTCATCGACGATGAGACCCTCGAGATCGTCTACACGCTCCGCAAGCGGCCCGACTTCGCCACGAACCTGCGGACCGGCCCCTACGCCTCGTCGAACCTCGCGAAGGCCGCCGAGGCGATCTCCCGCGCCCGCGACCGCGACGCCTTCAAGGTGGTCGACACGGAGCTCTACCGGCCCGACCTCGGCAAGGCGGTGGGCTTCGTCCTCTCGCCGATCTTCGACGGCCAGGAGATGGTGGGCATCCTCGCGCTCGAGTTTCCGATCGACCGGATCGTCCGGCTGCTCACCGGCAACTTCCAGTGGGAACGCGAGGGGCTCGGGCGGACCGGCGAGTGCTACCTCGTGGGCCCCGATTCCACCATGCGCAGCCGCAGCCGCTTCATGGTGGAGGATCCCGCCGCGTTCGTCGCGAGCCTGCGCCGCTCGCCGCTGACGGCGTCGGTGGTCGAGCAGATCGAGCGGCAGGGCAGCGTGCTCAACCAGCTGCCGGTGAAGACTCCCGGCGTCGAGGAGGCGCTGATGGGCCGTGCGGGGCTCGCGGTGTTCAACGACTACCGGGGCGTGCCGGTGCTTTCCTCCTACGGCCCGCTCGATCTCGATTCGCTCCGCTGGGCGGTGATCGCGGAGATGGACGTGGCGGAGGCCTACGAGCCGATCCGCGATTACGCGCGGCGGGCGCTGCTCGCGGCCACGGCGCTCGGGCTCGGCACCGCGATCCTGGCGCTGCTCAGCTCGTCGCTGCTCGTGCGGCCGCTGCGTGAGCTGGCGACCGCCGCGGCCCGGATCGGCGCCGGCGACACCGCCGTGCGGGTCGACCTCAAGACCCGCGACGAGTTCGGCGAGCTGGCCCGTGTCTTCAACGACATGTCGGCGAGCCTCGCGCGGCAGCGGCAGGAGCTGGAGGAGCGGTCGCGCGAGAATCAGGAACTGCTGCTCAACATCCTGCCGCCGGCGGCCGTCGAGCAGCGGCGTGACGGCGACGAGCGGGCGACGCGGGAGTTCGCCGACGTCACGGTGCTGGTGGCGGAGTTTCACGGGGTGGACGACCTCGGCGGCGTCGGCGGCGGCAGCGGCAGCCGCGGCATGACGCTCATGGGGGAACTGGTGGACGCCTGCGACGAGGCGGCCGAGCGGAACGGCGTGGAGAAGGTGCGGGCGGTGGGGGCGATGTATCTGGCGGTCTGCGGTCTGTCCGTGAGCCGGCCGGATCACGCGGCGCGGGTGCTGGCGTTCGCCCGCGAGCTCGCGCAGATCGTCGCCGCCTTCAACCGCGAGCACGCGGCGGGGCTGTCGCTCTCGATCGGGGTCAATTCAGGGCCGGTCGTCGGCGGCGTGATGGGACGGCAGAAGTTCCTCTACGACCTCTGGGGCGACACGGTCTCGATCGCCGCCCGCCTGGCGGCGCGGGGGTCGCACTCGATCCGGGTCACGCGGCCCGTCCACGAGCGCCTCCAGGATCTCTACCGCTTCTCGGGGCCCGACGCCGTGGAGCTGCGGGGCCGCGGCATGGTCGACACCTGGCAGCTGGAGGCGTGACGGCCGGCCATGGGCGACTCCGTCGATCTCGGTCAGATTCCGTTCGGCCCGGCGGCGGCGCTGGTGGCGGGATTCCCGCTGGCGCTGCTCGTGCTCACGGAGCTGATCAACTCCGGCCGGCGGCGGGGCTGGTCGCTCACGCCCACGCTGATGGTGGTGCGCAGCCTCGTGCTGCCGAGCCTCGCGGCCATGCTCTTCACCACCGTGGTCTGGCGGCCGCCCGCCGAGAGCGTCACGGCCCGGATCGTGGAGACCGTCTTCTGGCTCTGCACGCTCTACGCCGCGCTCTCGTTTCTCAACGACGGCATCTTCGGCACCGTCGCGCCCGGCTCGTGGCAGGAGCGGGTGCCCAAGCTGCTCCGCGACCTCGCCCGGGCCGCCGTCATCGCCGTCGGCCTGGCGATCATCTACTCGCAGGTGTGGAAGCAGGAGATCTCCGGGGCGCTGACGGCGCTGGGTGTGGGGAGCATCGTCATCGGCCTGGCCCTGCAGGAGCCGCTCGGCAACATCGTCTCGGGCCTGATGCTGCTCACGGAGCGGCCGCTGGGGATCGGCGACTGGGTCGTCGCCGACGGCACGACCGGGCGGGTGATCGAGATCAACTGGCGGAGCGTCCACATCGAGACGGTGCTCCACGAGATGCGGATCATCCCCAACGTGGCCCTCTACAAGAACTCCTTCAGCAACCTCTCCCGGCCCACCGACCAATGGACCGACACCTACGACATGGGCTTCTCCTACGACCATCCGCCCAACGTCGTGAAGCGGGCGATGCTCGGCATCCTCGAATCGACGCCCGGCGTGCTGCGGCAGCCGCCGCCCGCGGTCCACACGGTCGGCTACGGCGACTTCTCCATCACCTACCGGCTTTACTTCACCGTCGGCTCCTACGGCGACGTGCTGCCGGTCCGCGACGCGATCATCACCCGGATCTGGTACGTCGCCCGCCGGGAGGGCCTGCAGATCCCCTTCCCGATCGCGATGGAATACCGGCCCCACGAGTCCCCCTCCCCGCCGCCGCCCTCGGTGGAGGAGGTCCTCGAGCGGTTTCCCCGCTACCGGCTCGTGCGGCAGGCGATGCTCGAGGCCGCGGCCGACACCCGGGAGGCCGATGCCGCGGGGGGAACGGCAGGTGCCCGCGTGGTGGCATTCGCCAGCGGGGAGGAGATGCAGCCATTCGGCGACACGATCCCCGACTTCGTGCTCATCGCCACGGGGAAGGCGACGCTCCTGGCGGCCGACGCCGAAGGGCGGCCGGTGCGGATCGCCGAGCTGGGGCCCGGCGACTTCTACGGCGAGGCCACGATCTCGGCCGGGCGGCCGAGCGAGTTCCGGGTGGTGGCCGCCACCGACGTGACGGTGGTGGCCTTCGACGCGGCCCGGCTCTCCGCCCACCTCCAGCGGTCGAGCGGACTGGCCGCGGAGGTCGGTGACGCCCTCGAGTCGCGGCGGCGGGCGGCCCAGGCCATGCGGCGGCGGAAGCCGGTCGACGACCGGGCCGGCGTCTCCTGAACCGGGCCCCGTGGAAAAAGTCCTCCGGACGTTTTTCCACGGATGAAAACCTGCCGGTTTCGCGGGTGCCGCGGTCCCGCGGGCTGATTGTCCACAGCCTGCTGACTGCCGTCGGAGCGCCGTCGGGGCAACCCGGCGACGGGCCGCGCACGATCACTCGAGCGGGATCAGGACGCCGATGTCCTCGTCCTCCTCGAAGGGATCGAAGTCGCCATCGAACGGGCCGAAGGCACCGGGGGTGGTCGCGTGGGTGGGCATGGCGGGAGAACTCCTCTCCTTCCAGTGCAACCACGGGTCGTGACCGAATCAAATCCGGGGAAATCCGGCTGAATGAGCGGGTTTTTCCGCCCCCCCCGCCACCCGAGTCCGACGCCCCGAGCACCCCCGCGGCGGGGTGTGCGGGGGTCGAACTCCCGACGCCCTTCCCTATACTGCACGTTCGACTCCGTGGCGGCCGCACCGCGGCCCGGGGCTCGAGCGGCGGGCGGCTTCATCGCGCCGGCCGCGTGCCCAGACCGTCCACGTCGTGCGGCGGGCCGCGGCGGCCAGCCCGCACCTCCGGACACCACCTCGATCCCTCATTCATGAGCACGCAGAGTCCTTCCACGCCCCCGGCGTCCTCGAAACCTTCACCGGCCGCGGCCGATCCCTGGTTCCAGGACCTCTTCGCGGAGCGGATCGGCGGGGCGGGCTATGGCAAGGGCAACGAGATCTACAAGTTCGAGCTGATCAAGCGGGCCAAGCGGCAGGCGCTCGCCGACCATCCCGAGCGGCGGATGCTCGACTTCGGGATCGGCGAGAACGACGAGATGGCCCCGGCCAACGTCCGGGCCGTGATGAAGCGGGAGGTCGACCGGCCCGAGAACCGGGGCTACGCCGACAACGGCATCGCCGTCTACAAGGAGGCGGTGGCCGACTTCATGCGGCGCGAGTTCGGCGTCGCGCTCGACCCCGCCACCGAGATCAACCACTGCATCGGGTCGAAGACGGCCTACGCCATGCTGCCGGCCGCGTTCATCAACCCCGGCGACGTCACGCTGATGACGGTGCCCGGCTACCCGGTGGCGGGCACGGCCACCCGCTGGTTCGGCGGCACGGTGCACCGCCTGCCCCTCGTGCCCGAGAATGGTTTCTTCCCCGACCTCGCCGCCATCCCCGGCGACGTGCTCGAGCGGGCGAAGCTGCTCGTGCTCTGCTACCCCAACAGTCCGACGGGCCGCACGGCGACGCCGGAGTTCTACGAGCAGGTCGTGGACTTCGCCCACCGGCACCGGATCATCGTGGTGCAGGACGCCGCCCACGTGATGCTCTCCTACGACGACCGTCCGCTCTCCTTCCTGTCGGTGGACGGCGCGAAGGAGGTCGGCGTGGAGGTGCACTCCATGTCGAAGGGCTTCCACATGATCGGCTGGCGGCTGGGCTGGGTGTGCGGCCACGAGCGGATCGTGCGGGCCTTCGCCGACGTGAAGGACAACTGCGACTCCGGCCAGTTCATGGCGATCCAGAAGGCGGCCGCGGCGGCGCTGGCCGATCCGGCGATCCCGCGGCAGGTCCGGGAGAAGTACCGCCGCCGCCTCGAGAAGCTCGTCGGGGTGCTGCGGGCCGTCGGGTTCGACTGTTCGATGCCCGGCGGCACCTACTTCCTCTATACGAAGAGCCCGTGCGGCGCGGGCGACCGCGTCTTCGCCACCGCGCAGGAGGCGAGCCAGTTTCTCATCCACGAGCTGTCGATCTCCACCGTGCCATGGGACGACTGCGGGGCGTTCCTGCGGTTCTCCGCCACCTACGAGGCGGACGACGAGACCGCCGAGGACGACCTGATGGCCGAGGCCCACGCGCGGCTCGCGCGGGCGCGGCTCAAGTTCTGATCACGCTTCCTGTTCTCCCGGGGGTTTCTTCCATGCGTCGTCGCCGTGTCCGTCCTGCGTCGTTCGTGGCCCTGCTCGCCCTGGCGGCGATCCTCGGGGCCGGCTGCTCGTCGACGAAGAAGGCGGGCGTGTCGATCGAGGAGCGGCTGGCGAAGGCCGAGAAGGAGACGGCGCCCGACAAGAAGGCGACGGCGTTCGTGCGGGCGGCCCGCGCGCAGGCCGCGAAGAACGACTGGGACGGCGCCAAGAAGAGCGGCGCGAAGGCCCTCGCGGCGCTCGAGGGGGAGGGGGATGCGGGCCTCTTCGTGCCGCGGCTGGTGGACGTGGCGGCGCTCCTGGCCGAGCTGGGCGAGCGGAAGCCGGCCCGCGAGGCCCTCGCCCGGGCGATCGAGCTCTCCGACGGCATCCAGGATCCGGTCCGCAAGACGGAGCTGCTCGCGGAGGCCGGGGCCGTGTACGGCGACAAGGCCAAGGGCACGGCCGATTCGCAGGGGGCCAAGGACACGCTCAAGAAGGCGGCCGAGGTGGCCTATGGCGTCGAGGAGCGATTCCGGGCGCAGGCGCTCGCCGCCGTGGCGATCGGCTACACCCGCAGCGGCCAGGCCGAGGCCGCCAGCGACGTGGTGGACAAGCTGCTCGAGGCGGCGAAGACCCTCGAGGAGCCGCGGGCCAAGGCCGAGGCGCTCGCCGCCGCGGCCGGCGTGCAGCTCCGCACGGGCAAGAAGGACGAGGCCGAGAAGCTGCTCGCCGACGCCCAAGCCGCCGCCAAGAGCGTGGAGCGGGCCGAGAGCCGGGCCTACGCCCTCTTCGCCGTGGCGCAGGCGACCGAGGTGGGGGGCGATCTCAAGAAGACGCTCGCCCTGCTCAAGGAGGCCGACAAGGCCGCCGACAAGGTGCCCGAGCCGGCGTCGCAGAAGAAGATCGTCGACAAGGTGCGCGCCGCGATGGCGGACGTCGAGAAGCGGATCAAGAAGTGACCGCGTGCGGGCGTCGAGGCGCGTCGTTCGGGCGCTCCATGGTGACGCGCGGGGCCGCCCGTCGCCCCGCTCGCCGGACGTTCGCCTTCGCCCTGTGTTGCTTGATTCCAGGCCCGAGGGGCCTGGAATGTCGCTCCCGCGAATCGAAGTGAATTCGATTCGCTCCGCTGGGCCTACGGCTCGCTCGAAGCCGGCTGCGCTCCGGCATCCTGCCTGCGCTGGCCGCCTACGCCGTCTCACGGGGCAACGGGCAGCCCCTCCACCGGATTGATGCGGAGTGCCGCGGAGTGATGCGGCACTGCATCGTCGGCATTCGAGATCGATGACAGCGTGTTCCTCGAACTGCAGGCGAGGGGGGTCGGCGAACGCTTCCCGAGTGGAGGCCGCCGCGGCCGAACGAGGAGACTTTTGCCGCCCCCCCTCGCCGTGGATTCACCACAGCGGGTCGCGCACGGAGGTGCTCCCGACCGGTTCCATGATGCCCGGGGCCACATGCGTGCGGCGCGATCACCCGCCCTTGCCTGCAGACACGACCTTGAGCGCCGCGAGCGCCTTCAGGCGGGCCTGGGCGTGGTCGACGATCGGCGGGGGGTAGTCGCGTGACGCGGTGTCGACCCAGCGGCCCACGTAGGCCCCGCCGGGGTCGAACTTCTCCGCCTGGCTCGTGGGATTGAAGATGCGGAAGTAGGGGGCGGCGTCGGCGCCGCAGCCGGCGGCCCACTGCCAGCCCAGCGTGTTGGCGGCGAGATCGGCGTCGACGAGCGTGTCCCAGAACCACCGCGCCCCCTCGAGCCAGGAGACGCGGAGATCCTTGACGAGGAAGCTCGCCACGATCATCCGCACGCGGTTGTGCATCCAGCCGGTGGCCCAGAGCTGCCGCATGCCGGCGTCCACGATCGGAAATCCGGTGCGGCCCCGCTGCCAGGCCCGCAGGCCCACGGGGTCGTTCGCCCAGGGAAAGCGGGCGTAGTCGGGGCGGAGCGGCGCCTCGGCCGTGTGGGGGAAGTGGAAGAGCAGGTGGCTGGCGAACTCCCGCCAGCCGATCTCCCGCAGGAAGGCCTCCGCGCCGCCGGTCATCCGCGCCGCGGGCAGGCCCCCCGCGGCGGCCCGGGCGGCGTGCCACACCCGCCGCGGCGAGATCTCGCCGAAGTGGAGGTGGGCCGAGAGGCTGCTCGTGCCGTCGTGGTCGGGCCGGTCGCGCTCGCCGTGGTAGGACGTCACGGGGCCGGCGAGGAACCGCTCGAGGC
>Ga0007795_10000418_pt1 | contig 13309 bp, 8 predicted proteins | sample CryBogmetaGMA1M_FD_60369 | JGI IMG/M metagenome (GOLD analysis project Ga0007795, IMG submission 60369) | Freshwater microbial communities from Crystal Bog, Wisconsin, USA - MA1M | ecosystem: Environmental > Aquatic > Freshwater > Lake | place: Crystal Bog, Wisconsin, USA | collected 2009-07-06
TGTGCGTACCGTTTATACCGAAGGGCCAGACAACATCTATAGGAAACGCAAAACACATAGACATGGAAACAATATCCTTGGCCGCTCACTTCCTGGATCGGATTCATGATCCGCTCGCTTCCTCGCTCAACACCGAGGCCGCCTTGAGCATTATGCGACTCAGAATCGACCCCGAGATCCAGGCAAGAGTGGCGGTACTGGCCCAGCGGGCCAACGAAGGAAACCTATCGCCCGAGGAGCGGGACGAGTATCTGAGCTACGTTGAGGCGGCCGATATGTTGGCCATTTTCAAGCTCAAGGCCAAGCAACACCTGGACGCAAACGGCTAACCCACGAACGGAAGTTGGACTAAAGCCCCCTTCGCACACTTGAAAATGCGCTTTCGGGATGAAGAGAATCGAGAAACAGGCTTTGGATGTGTTTCGACACCATCTTGCTCTGACACTGGTTTCGTCTCAGGATTCATGCTTGCGGTGGGGCGAGGTTCCACCCTCGCCCAAGAAATCTGAGGCATTGGCATGATTGTGGGCTGAACGCGGCGACCTGCTGCTGGTGGTTTTCATGAAACCAAAGGGGGCACTCTTGTCGGGCTCGGGTGGAACCTCGCCCCACCGCAAGCATAGACAGCCTCTCTTGAAGATTGTCAGGCTCGGCCTGGTGGAAACCACGCTTTTTCTGGGAACACTTCACGTTTTATCCGCCTCTTTTTTGATTTCCACTCTCAATTCGCTCCTTTGAAGTTCGCGCACTGCTCCCCTGCTCCCCAAACTCCCGGTTGACCGATTCCTGGATCTAGCCCAGAATCTGAGTAAGAGGTTCATCTTGCTCGCCCAAAGGGCTTGATCGTGATAAATTACTGATATGGAAACATCGACGCTCGCGGCCCACTTTCTGGATCGGATGCTTGATCCGCTCGCTTCCTCACTCAACTCTGAGGCAGCCCGGAATATCGTGGAACTGAGAATTGATCCCGAGATCCAAGCGAGGGTGGCAGTGCTCGCTGAGCGAGCCAACGAAGGGAACTTATCGCCCGAAGAATGTGACGAATATATGAGCTATGTGGAGGCAGCCGATATGCTGGCCATCTTCAAGCTCAAGGCGAAACGGCACCTGGACGCAAACGGCTGATGGATCAGGCAACGAGAATCCTCGTCTGGTCGCGGGCAGATCACCGCTGTGAGTACTGCCGCCTGCATCAAAAACACTGCGAACTCGCCCACCATATCGAACATATTATCGCAAAGAAGCACGGAGGGCCTGACGATCCCTCAAATCTTTGTATTGCCTGCGAACGCTGCAACCTCTTCAAAGGCTCAAACCTCACAGGTATTGATCCGCAAACAGGTGAATTAGAACGGTTATTTGATCCGCGAGGCCAGGCCTGGACTGAACACTTCGAGCTTCAAGGATCAATGATTGTCGGTCTTACAGCCACAGGCCGAACAACGGTGCGGGTACTTTCCATGAATGCTGGAAATAGGCTTCAACTCAGAGCGACCCTTGTCGCCCATGGACTCTATCCATAGAGGCCACGGTCCCCCTTCCGCCCAAACTCCCGGTTGACCGATTCCTGGATCCACTCCAGAATCCGGGTGGGTCAGAGCAGCCCACGTCGAGGGAGCATGGATGCGAACGAGTTTCACCACAAAACCTGGATGGGAATTCGGCGTCATTGCGCTGGCAGTGGCCGTGCGCCTGCTGGCCGTGTTCGTGCTCCAAAGCCACCACGTGCCCAACTCGACCTATGAGCACGGCACGATTGCCGAGAATCTGCTGGCCGGTCGCGGATTCTCGATCGAATTCCTGGGCGGCGAAGGACCAACCTCGCAGCAGGCGCCGATGTATCCGGTGATGGTGGCCCTGGCCTATGCGCTGGGAGGGGTGGCCACGCCTGGATCGCTAATTCTTCTGTTCAGTGCGCAGGCAGTGCTGGGTGGGCTGCTCGCCTGGGGAACCGTGAGGCTAAGCCAGATCTTGCTCCCCGGAAACCAAGGCGCCGGCCTGGTTGCCGGCGTGATCGTGGCGGTTCACCCCACGCTGGTTTATGCGGCCACCCACGTGCAAGTGGCGGGGCTTGCGGCCACGCTGCTGGTGTGGGTACTCGTGTTCGCTATTCGAACCGGGCAAAACCCCATTCCACGGAATGCCCTGACCCTGGGTGCCCTGTTTGCGGGCCTGGTACTCACCGACCCGATCTTGGGGCTGGCCGCGCCTGCCGTGGCCTGGCTGCTGTTCAGAGATTCCACCAGCATCACCCTGGCGCTCCGTGCATCGGTCGTGGCCGGAGTCGCGTCACTGGCCCTGATCTCTCCCTGGGTCGTCCGCAATGCCCTGGTTCATGGCCAGTTCGTGCCCGTGAAGAGCTCGTTCGGCTATGCCTTCTGGCAAGGGAACTGCAACCTGAGCTCGGGGACCGACAAGGTCGTGCGTGCCTCGGTGGACACGGTACTCAACGACCGGCTTTCCGACCAACCTGGCTCGCTCTCCAACTACAACGCCGCGCTCTGGGCCGCGCGTCATGAGGCCGGCTATATCGACGATATCGCACTCACGCCGGCCGACAAGCAAATGCTTGGCAAACTGCCCGAGCCCGACCGTTCACGCGTGCTGTTCGCCCGCGCCCTGATGGAACTGAAGGCCCAGCCTGGCCGTTACACCAGGCTTTGCCTGGCACGCTTGAAAGCATTCCTGCTTTTTGATGAGACGAACCCAAAAACTCGATCGCTCATCTACCGGGCCAGCCATCTGGGGCTGACGCTCCTGGCTGTGCTGGGCTGGTTTATGATTTCCACAAAGGAACGCAGGCGGCTGGCACCCACGCTGCTTGTGTTCGTGCTGATCGTCCTGTTCCACACCTTGACGATTGTCTCGGCGCGGTTTCACATCCCGGTCGAGCCGCTGATGGCGGTGTGGGCGGGCGCGGGGATTGCCGGCCTGGTCCGGCGCACGGCATCGCTCTCATGACCAAATCTGGATATCCTGGCAGATTCATCGACCACCCGCACTGCAAGCCACAAGGGACCGACCATGTCCTTGATCCTGGCCATCGATCAGGGGACCACCAGCAGCCGGGCCATCGTCTACGACGATCGGCTTCAGCCGCTGGGGTTGGCCCGGGTTGAAGTCCCACCCCGCTACCCTCAGCCAGGCTGGGTTGAGCATGACGCCCTGGCCCTGATGCACTCGGTGCGCGCGGTTGTGGATCAGGTCCTGGCGGAAACGGGGATTGCGTTCTCCAGTCTGGCGGCCGTGGGCATCACCAATCAGCGGGAAACGGCGGTGATCTGGGACCGGTCGACCGGCCAACCGATCGGCCCGGCCATCGTCTGGCAAGACCGCCGGACGGCCGGCTTCTGCGAAAAACACGCGGATCGCCAGGAATGGCTGACCGACCGCACCGGCCTTGTGCTCGACCCCTACTTCTCGGCCACCAAATACGCCTGGCTGCTGGACCATACCCCTGGCGCGCATGCTCTGGCCGAGGCCGGCAAGCTGGCGGCTGGTACAATCGATTCCTGGCTGGTCTGGAACCTGACCCGGGGCGAAAGCCACGTCACCGACCGCACCAACGCTTCGCGCACGCTGCTGATGGACCTACACACCGGCCAGTGGGCCGCTGACCTGTGCGAGTTCTTTCGGGTGCCACCGGAGATTCTGCCCCAGATCCATCCCAGCCGCTCGATCTTTGGCGAAATGGGGATCGGTGACACCGGTTCCCTCGCTCGACCGATCCTCGCCGTCGCCGGCGACCAGCAAGCCTCGCTATTCGGCCAGGGTGGGTTCGGGCCTGGCCAGACCAAATGCACCTATGGCACCGGTGCGTTCTTGCTGGCACATACGGGCTCGACACCGGTGCGATCTTCGGCCGGACTGTTGACCACGGCCGCCGCGACCGGGCCAGGCCCGTTCGCCTTCGCGCTGGAAGGGAGCGTGTTCGTGGCGGGTGCGGCCGTGCAGTGGTTCCGAGACGGCCTGCGTGCGATTGGTGCCGCGCCCGAGATCGACCGGTTGTATCACCACGGTAGGAGCGATTCCGGTGTCTTGTTTGTGCCGGCGCTTACCGGCCTGGGCGCGCCCCACTGGTCGCCGGCGGCGCGGGGCACGATCTTCGGCCTCACCAGAGACACCAGCGTGGCCGACCTGGCCCGCGCCACGGTCGAAGGGGTGGCCTACCAGGTGGCCGAACTGATCGACGCCATGCAGGTGGACCTGGAAACCCCGCCGGAATGCCTGAAAGTGGATGGCGGCATGGCCCGCTCCGACCCGTTCCTCCAGTTCCAGGCCGACCTGCTGGGCTTGCCAATCCTGCGCAGCCCGCACACCGAGTCCACCGCACTTGGCGCTGCCCTGCTCGCCGGGCTCCAGGCCGGCGTCTGGACTTCCGACGCCGAGGTCGACGCCCTGCTCGCCGGCCAGACCACTCGCTTCGAACCCCGCCGCAACTCCTCCTGGCGCGCGGAGAACCTGGCACGCTGGCGGCACGCCGTGAACACCATCGTTCGCCATTATGCCTCGGCTCCGAGTTGAACCCTCTATCTCCTCTGTTCCCCAAAATCTCTGGGCCTCTTGATTGCATGCAATGATTTTGAAGAACTCGTCTTCCCCGGTTTGCGGTGTTGGGTAAACTTCCAGGGTACCAGGGCGGGAACTCCTCCTTGGCAATCGGCTCACCGGCGACAGGCAGACTTACACCATTCGATTGTACGATGCGCAGGATGCACCCCATGAAGAAGCGACGATCTCGATCCGCGCTGGCGTTTTCGGTTCCGAATGAGACCTTGGAAAGCCGCGTGGTACCCACGGCCGGCGTGTTGCATCACCATGCGGCGCAGGTTGCTCCGCTGGTCATGCGTCAGGGTGCGACCGTGACCATGATCACCGTAAAGGCCGGCACGCTTGGGCAGCCAATCTCGTTCCACGTCACGGTGCGGGGGCCTGCCGCTGCGGGCGCGCCTCAGGGGGCGGTGAACCTGAGCACACAGGGCCAATTCTTCCAGACGATCAAGCTCACACCGCAAGTCATCCGGGGGCGCATGGCCGTAAGCCAGGGATCGTACACCTTCACGCCGCAACCGGGCGGCGGTTCAGTTTACTTTGGCAACCACCCCATCACCGCGCAGTATGTGAACGTCAGTGGCCAGACCGTGAATTCCGCGACCACCAATTTCACGGTGCGGCAACCGAGGTACCATAACCTGTCGGGGGGCGTGAAGTACGCCACCATCGCCCAGGGTTCTGGCGCGACCGTGGGTTCCGGCCAAACCGCCAGCGTGCTTTACACCGGCTACCTCGCCAGTACCGGCCAGATCTTTGACGCCTCACTACTGCATGGCACCACCCCGTTCAGCTTCAAACTGGGTGCCAATCAGGTAGTCCCGGGCTTCGAGGCGGGCACGAACGGCATGAAAGTGGGCGAGTCGCGGATTGTTCAGATCCCCCCCTCGCAAGGTTACGGCTCCACAACCACGGGCCCGATCCCAGCCAACTCGACACTTGTGTTCATTATTACACTGAAGTCGATCAGTTAAGCCCCGAGGGCACGCGCGGGGTGCCGTCTACACAGGCTTCCAATCTTCCCCGGTTCAAACACCAGGGGTACAGTTCCCGCGCTGAATGACTACAATCGTGCCAGGCTCGCGCTGTGAACTCGCCCCTGAGTCAGGGAGATTACTCGGCTCGAGACTGTACTCCAGTATTCGCACCGCCCCCGGCTGCGAATGGTATCCGATGCCACCCTCCGAGAATCACATTCATGGCTTCCGTTCCTGCATTCGCCCGGCGCCGCTCCAGTGTTGCCCTTGTGGCTGCCCTGCTCGCCGCCACTGCTCCGCTTGCCGCCCGTGCAGAATTACCACAGGTGAAAACCGAGGTCGCGTTCCCGAACCTCAAGTTCGACCGACCGGTTGCGCTCGAAGCGCCCAACGACGGCTCCAACCGCCTGTTCGTGGCCGAACAGCACCAGGGCAAGGTCTGGTCATTCGTCAACGACGCGCAGACGTCTGAAAAGAAGCTGTTCCTGAATCTGCCCGCCGAGATCAGCAAAGATAACGAAGAAGGGCTGCTCGGCCTGGCGTTTCATCCCAAGTACAAAGAAAACGGCCAGTTCTTCGTCTATTACTCGGCCAAAGAGGGTCCCACCGGCCGCCGCTCGGCTGTGTCCCGGTTCAAGGTGAACCCGAACAACCCCGACGAGGCCCAGTCTGGCTCCGAAGAACGGATCTGGACCTCGGCCCCAGACCCGTTCGGCAACCATAACGGCGGCCATATCGCCTTCGGACACGATGGCTACCTGTACATCACCCTGGGAGATAGCGGCGCGGGCGACGACCCACTGCAATCGGGCCAGGACCCGTCCGACTTCTGGGGCTCGATCCTGCGCATCGACGTGGATCACCCGGCCGACGGCAAAGCCTACGGGATCCCCAAGGATAACCCACGGCTCCGCGATGCCGAAAAATTCGCCAAATGGGCACCCGAAGTCTACGCCATTGGTCTGCGCAACGTGTGGAAGTTCAGCTTCGATCGTAAAACCGGCACCCTCTGGGCCGGCGATGTCGGCCAGAACCTCTGGGAAGAGGTCGACATCATCACCAACGGCGGCAACTACGGCTGGAGCGTTCGCGAAGGCCTGCACAACTTCCCACGCAAGCAGAAAGTCGCCGTCCGCAAAGACGAGATCATCGAGCCAATCTTCGATTACCCACACGCTCCCTCCGCCGACCGCAAGGACGACGGCAAAAGCATCACCGGCGGCTTCGTCTACCACGGCAAGTCGGCACCCGGCCTCGAAGGGGCCTACATCTGCGGTGATTTTGACACCGGCCGGATCTGGGGCCTGCGCGAAAAAGACGGCAAACTGGCCGAAGCCGGCGAGATCATCGACGTCAAAGCCAACGGCAAGCTGAACATCGCCGCCTTCGGCGAAGATGCCGCCGGCGAAGTCTACGTCGTCGCCTTCAACGGCCAGATCTACAAGTTCGTGCCCGCGAAGTAAACGACGGGTCGATCTTGAATAGACCAGCCCTCGGTGAGACTACCGGTCTCATCGAGGGCTTTTTGTGTTTGAATGGATGGAATGGACGGGATGGACAAGAAGAAAACACGTAAGCGTTCAGCCGAATGCAGTAACCATCGAAACAGGCTTGCGCTTAGGGCTGAAGGCCCGTGTTAATACAGCCCAGGGCGCAAGCCCTGGGTTAGATTGTCCCCAGAAAAAACTCTTGGGCTCAATGCGTGATTTCATTCCATGATATGGAATGAAATCACGCATTGAGCCGAGGGACAACTAAAAACAAGAGGGATTTGATTGGTTGCCGCTAACCCAGGGTTTGCACCCTTGGCTGCATTAACTCACCCCTTTGGGGCTCCAGACGACCATTTCCCACGGTTTTTACTGCATTCCGCTGAATGAATACGAAAACACAAGTCAGGCCCACCAGGAATCAGTCTGAACCGCATTCCCTTTCCTGGAAAGCCCTGACCCACTAAACTGGTTCAAACATAGACTGGTCCGGCTTGAGGTTCTTGCCGGCCGATTTTGAAGCATCTGAATCCAAAGACCGGTGGCTCTCCATGGCGTCTTCGCTCGATCTCTCCCCGGCCATCTTACTCAGCCCAGACGATTCCGTGGCCGTGGCGGCCCGGCCAATCCCCAAGGGCGCCCAGATCGTTGTGGGGGAACGCACCATCGAAGCCCTCCAGCCGATCGGACTCGGCCACAAGATCGCCGTCCACACCATCGCCGCCGGCGCACCGGTGCGGAAATACGGCCAGGTGATTGGCTTCGCCAACCACGAGATCGCGCCTGGTGCGTGGGTCCACACCCACAATATCAAGGCCGACCTGTTCGAGCGTGACTACGCCCACGCCAGCGAATCTTCCCCCGTGCTGCCCACCAGCCGGCCACGCACGTTCAAGGGGTACCTGCGGCCAGACGGCCGCGTGGGTACGCGGAACATGATCGCCGTGATCAGCACGGTGAACTGCTCGGCAAGCGCATCGCGCATGATCTCTGACCGGTTCCGCGACGAGGCCTGGAAGGCGAAGTTCCCGAACGTGGACGGCGTGTTCGCCATCACCCACAAGGGGGGCTGCGGCTTCCCCTTCGAAGGGCCAGACTTCAAGGTACTGGAACGGGTACTGGCCGGGTTCGCCAGGCATCCCAATGTCGCGGCCTATGTGATTGTGGGCCTCGGCTGCGAAGGGGTGTACGCCTCGCACCTGGTGGAGACTCAGGATCTGGTCCCGCTGGGTGCGGCCCGGGGCTCTGGCCTTTCCAAAAACGACCAGCACCGGCCGCCCATCATCAACATCCAGGACCAGGGGGGAATTACGCGCACAGTGGAGGCCGCCTATCAGGCGGTGATGGAGCTGATGCCGGTGGCCAACACCTGGACGCGGACCGAGCAACCGGCGTCGAAACTGTGCGTGGGCCTGGAATGCGGCGGCTCCGACGGCAACTCGGGCGTGACCGCCAATCCGGCCGTGGGGGTCGCGTCTGACCTGATCGTGGCCCAGGGGGGCACCACCATTCTGGGCGAAACGACCGAGATCTACGGTGGCGAGCACTTGCTCACCAGGCGTGCGGTGCGGCCGGAAGTTGGCGAACGCCTGATTGAGAAGATCAAGTGGTGGGAATGGTATGCCGGCGTGTTTGGCGCGGTGATTGATAACAATCCGTCGCCTGGCAACAAGGCCGGCGGCCTGACGACGATTTACGAAAAGAGCCTGGGTGCACTCGCCAAGGGCGGCAAAGCACCGCTGGCGGCCGTCATTGACTACGCCGACCAGGCGACCATGCCGGGGCTGGTCTTCATGGATACGCCGGGCTTCGATCCACCGTGCACCACCGGCCTGGTGGCCGGCGGCGCGAACGTCATGGTCTTCACCACCGGGCGGGGCAGCGTGCTCGGGCTCAAGCCCACCCCCTGCATCAAGGTGAGTACGAACACACCGCTTTACAACCGGATGCCGGACGAGATGGATCTGAATGCCGGCACGATTCTCGAGGGGGAATCGGTCGAATCGGTGGGTCACCGGCTGTTCGAGATGATTCTGGACGTGGCCAGCGGAACACATACCAAAAGCGAGCGGGCCGGCGTGGGCGAAGAAGAATTCGACCCCTGGCAAGTTGGGCCAAGGCTGTGAGCGCAACGCCGACGGTCACAGGCCGCGGCTCCGGCTCGGGCTGGTTCGCCATCACGCTCGCCGCGATCATCGCGGCCGAACTGCTTGTTCTTGTGTGGTACACCACCACGCCCCTGCCCAACGCCGGAAATATCCAGGTTGCCGCGACGGCGGGTGGCGAAAGCCACACCATGGCAATCAAACGCTGGCATCTGTATGCCCTGGCCATCCCCTATTTCGTTCCGGGCACAGCCTGGTCCAAATCTCTGCTTGGCAACGCGATCGATGCGTTCCGTGAGACCGCGTTTCTCTATCAGCGCGTTCCCCTGCTGTTGGCCGGCCTGCTGATTGCCACCGCAGGGCTGGGACTCGGTTTGATACTGATACGTGCGCTAAGGGCGGATCGGTGGCTGAACCGCGCGGAGCGGCTGGTGCTTGGGTTTGGCCTCGGCCTGAATACCGTGGCCTCGCTCACATTGCTGGCCGGCAGGCTGGGCCTTTTATCCCCCTGGCCCGTGCGGATCACGCTTGCCGGCCTGGCCCTGGTCGGGCTGACAAGCGAATTCTGGCCCAGAAAAACGTCGGCAAACTTGGCGAAAAGCACGCACGTTCTCAGCCGCGGTCAGTGGGTAGTGCTCACCCTCGTGGCGGCCCCGTTCCTGCTAATCATGGCACTCGGTTCGTTTCAGCCCTCGGTTGATTTCGATGCACTTGAGTACCACCTGCAAGGCCCCAAGGAATGGTTTCTTCAGGGGCGGATCGGGTTCCTGCCACACAACGTTTACACCTCGATGCCGTTCAGCATTGAAATGCTGCACCTACTGGGCATGGAGGTCTTGAACGACTGGTGGAGCGGGGCCCTGGTCGGTCAATTTCTGATCATGCTGCACGCCCCCATGGCGACCCTGGCCTTGATCCTGGTCGGCACACGGATCGGCTCGCCGCGTGTCGCGCTGGTCGCCGCGCTCGTATACATTTCAACCCCCTGGGTCTATCGTCTGTGCGTATTCGCTTATGTCGAAGGACCACTCGCCTATTACCACGCCGCGCTCCTGCTAGCCGCCGAGCGAGCCTGGACCCTCTCTGGACTCTCAGGTTCCATCACAAACCAAACGCGGGTGACGGAACCGGGTTCGGCCGACGGGGCAACAAACACCCTGGGGCTCTGGGCGATCGTCGGCTGGCTCACCGGTGGGGCGGTCGCCTGCAAGTACCCTGCCCTGATCTCAGCGGGCATCCCGTTCACGCTACTTGCGACCCTGACCTGCTTCAAGGCAAAACGACCAGCGATCTTACCGGCGATACTGGCCGGCATGGCGGTTGCGATTGGCCCCTGGCTGATCAAGAATACCCTCGATCACGGTAACCCGGTGTATCCGCTGGGCGACTCGGTCTTTCACGGACACCCCTGGAGCCCCGCGCGTGAAGCCCAGTGGAAGAAGGCGCATGGCCCGCGCGCGATCGGCATGCCAGAGCTTATGGACAGTGCCTCGGAAGTGGCCGGCCGGAACGACTGGCAGTCGCCACTTTATCTGGCACTGGCTCCGCTTGCATTCCTGCGCGGGGAGCGGCGGCGGATCGCCTGGCTGCTGGCCGGCTTCTCGCTTTATATCTTCGCCACCTGGTGGCTTTTCACGCACCGGCTCGATCGATTCTGGCTGCCGATCCTACCCTCGCTGGCCCTGCTCGCGGGCCTGGGGGCCGATTGGTCTTGCCGGCAAGGGTGGAACTTTGTCCTGGGCGCGACTCTGGGGCTCGGTCTCCTTTTGAATTTCGTTTTCGATACCTCGGAGCTGGCGGCTTATAACCAGTGGACCAATGACCTGACCGAGCTGGAGCGTGAAGCACCTGCGCTCGCCAACCAGGGTCTGGCCTGGCTAGACACCGTCTTACCCGCAAACAGCCAGACGCTGCTCGTGGGGCCGGCCGGCGTTTTCCACATGAAACACAGAATCCTTTACAACACGGTCTTCGATGACGATCGGCTTGAGGCCCTGGCGGCTAACCGCCAACCCAGTGAGGTGCGCGAAGCCCTGAAACAGCAGGGAATCACCCACCTCTACGTCGACTGGGCCGAGATCCACCGCCATCGGAAACCCGGTGGATATGGATTCACCGATTTTGAACAGCCAGAACTCTTCGAGAACTGGGTCAAGGCCGGCATCCTGACCCGCATCCCGGTCCCCGCGCCCCTTTCTCGAAAAGACTTCTACGAGGTGCGGTGACACGCCTCACCAACATGCTTCGTTGATTCAGGAGTTCATAAGATTCATGGATGATCTGACCGTGGTGACCGGCGGCGCCGGCTTCATAGGCAGCCACCTTGTCCAGCAGCTCGTGGACAGGCAGGCGGTTGTGCGGGTGATCGAACGCCCAGGTGCGCCTTCAACGCACCTTCCGACCCAGGTCGAGTTCGTGGAGGCCGATATCCGCGACCGCGCGGCGATTACCAACGCCCTGGCCGGCGCGAAAATTGTTTACCATCTGGCCGCCAACCCCAACCTGTGGGTACGAGATCGGCGCGAGTTTGACGCGGTGAACCACGTGGGCACACGGCATGTCCTGGAAGCCGCCGTGGCTGCCGGCGCGAAGCGGATCGTCCATTGCAGCACCGAGAGTATCTTGACCTGCGCCCGCGCCACCGGCCCGATCTCCGAAGACGTGGTTATCACCGAAGCCGATGCCGTGGGCCCCTACTGCCTGTCTAAACTGCGGGCCGAGCAAGTGGCGCGCGAACTGGCCGCGGCGGGCCACCCTGTCTTGATCGCCAATCCAACCATGCCCGTGGGGCCAGGCGACCGGGGAACGTCGCCCCCAACCCGCCTGATCCGGGATTTCTGCCTGAAACGCCTGCCGGCGCGCATGGATTGCACCCTGAACCTGATCGACGTGCGCGATGTGGCAGACGGCCTGATCCGGATCGCCGACCGCGCCCTGCCAGGCCGACGCTACTTGCTGGGCGGCGAAAACCTTACTCTCCTGAGCCTGCTCGAGCGCATCTCCCAACTCACCGGCGTGCCTGTCCCCCGCCGGCGCGTTCCCTACTGGCTCGGCCTGAGCGCGGCCTACGCCAGCGAGTTCTGGGCCGATCACGTCTCTGGCCGCTCGCCCCAGGCTACGGTCACCGGCGTACGCCTCACTCAGCGCACCATGCATTTCAACGCATCGCGTTCGCTTCAGGAACTCGGGCTCACAACGCGCCCGATCGACGCTTCACTCACCGACGCCGTCCACTGGCTTCGCGCACAAGAGATCATCCCGGGCCCGGCCAACGCCTGACCACTCCCTCGCGACCATAACCCAATATCCCACCTTATCTCACACTTTGTACCCCCCTAGACCAGGCTGGCCCTCCACTGCTCCCGTTTTTTTTTGTTGACTCCCACTTCCAGCCAGGGGAAACTCAATTCGTCGTCTGACCGAACCAGACTTTCTCTCCGCGAAACGCCTTTTATGGCAACAAGTACGTTCCATCCGAGCATCAAGGCTGGACAAACGCACAAAAACGCGATTTTTTGAGGGAACCAGGGTCTTCATTGCTGGTTGAGACGCGAAAGAAACGATAGAGTTCAAGTGCGACTCGATACCTGTCGACTGTCACCCGCAGTTCTTTCAGGGTCTGTTCATGTCCCTACGCCTTGTTGCCCTTGATGAGGGCTCTGACATCCCGATAGATCGCGACCTGATCATGGTCGGTCGACATTCCACGTGCGATGCGCGTCTGGAATCGCTCCGGGTGTCGCGGAACCACTGTTGTGTGGTGAACCGGCGAGGCAGCCTTGAGGTACGGGATCTGGGCAGCACCAACGGCATTCGTATCAATGGGCGACGCGTGGATGTTGGAACACTCCGCCCGGGAGATGAATTGACGGTTGCCCATATTCGTTTTCGGCTAGAGGATTGCGGCACGACCAATGACAACACGGTGATGGCCACAATCTCGACGGCCCCCAGCGACGATTTGCGTCGTCCTGGGACGGGTGATCCCGATCCTTCAGGTTCAGAACTGAAGGATCGAGCCAAGCGGGGCAACCAGCCCCTGGTTCGAGCCGACGCTCCTGAGGACGACAGCCCGCTCGCGGCCGCGGTACGGGGAGTGTTGCCGGCGGAACTGGCCGGCTACAAGATCCAGGTCATTGTCCAGGCCCCTGAAAACCCAGGTGCCCTACCCAAGGATCACGAT
>Ga0007795_10000421_pt1 | contig 13283 bp, 11 predicted proteins | sample CryBogmetaGMA1M_FD_60369 | JGI IMG/M metagenome (GOLD analysis project Ga0007795, IMG submission 60369) | Freshwater microbial communities from Crystal Bog, Wisconsin, USA - MA1M | ecosystem: Environmental > Aquatic > Freshwater > Lake | place: Crystal Bog, Wisconsin, USA | collected 2009-07-06
CTACTAGTTCCAGCATCCGACCCGCGTGAAACGTGCCCGCAGGACGAGCCGCGCCCGCATGGGTGCCGTCGTCATGCCCGCGTCGTATCGCACAGGCGTCACGGGAGCCGGGAGGCGTCAAGCTCCGGCTCCCGTGATCGTGCTATCATGATTTCGTTCTTCTGATCCCCACTCCTCTTTCTCGCGTCAGCGTCCACGCAGCAGGATTCCCGATGAGCTTTGCAGGTCCCCGTCAAAAGTTGGCCAAGACCGCCCGCAAGAAGGCGAAGCCCCGCGCCAAGGTCAAGCGGCGCGATCCCATCTTCATCGACGGCGCGCGGCCGCGTCCGATGTACGTCGACTACAAGGATCTCGAACTCCTCGGCAAACTCGTGAACCGGCAGGCCAAGATCATCGGCCGCCGCAAGAGCGGCTGCACCGCCGCCAGCCAGCACGCCGTGACCAGCGCCATCAAGCGGGCCCGCTTCATGGCCCTCCTTCCGTACGTGGGCGAGTAACCGGCCCCGCGGGCAAGTGCCGCGCTGGACTCTCGAGCCTCATGGGGCTGTTCACGACCCGCCGACGCGTCGAGTTTCGCGACACCGACGCCGCGGGCATCGTTCACTTCTCGGCCTTCTTCTTCTGGATGGAGTCGGCCGAGCACGAGTTGCTGCGGGCCGCCGGTGTCGCCGTGGTCGAGCGGGGAGCCGACGGGATCGACACGAGCTGGCCGCGGGTGTCTGCGTCGTGCGACTACGTGTCGGCCGTGCGGTTCGGCGAGGAGATCGACATCACGGTGGGCGTCGAAGGCCTCGGCAGGGCGAGCGTCACCTATGCGTTCGCGTTCAGCCAGGCGGGCCGCGCCGTCGCCCGCGGTCGGGTCGTCGCGGTCCGCTGCCTGATGCGGCCGGGCCGCAAGCCCGAGGCCGTGGCCATCCCGGACGAAATCGCGGCCCGGCTCGCGCCCTACCGCGCGGCCACGTGACGGAGGGCGGCCGGTGCTCGACGTCGACCGCATCACGAAGACCTATCCCGGCGGTGCCGGTGAGTTGAGGGTGCTCGACGGCGTCTCGTTCACGCTCGACCCCGGCGGACGACTCGCGATCATGGGGCCGAGCGGATCGGGCAAGAGCACGCTCCTGTCGATCGTCGGCGCCCTCGAGGAGCCGACGACCGGCGCCGTGCGGCTCGATGGGTTCGATCCATTCGCCGCCGCTGCCGCCGGCCGCGCCGCATTCCGCAATCGCCGCGTCGGCTTCGTGTTCCAGGAGCATCATCTGCTCGACGGCTGCACGGCGCTCGACAACGTGCTCGTGCCGGCGCTCGCGACGGGAAGCGTGCCGATCGACCTGGTGGCGCGGGGCACGCGGCTGCTCGAACGCGTGGGGCTCGCCGCCCGGATCGGGCACATGCCCGCGCAGCTCTCGGGGGGCGAGCGGCAGCGGGTGGCGGTGGCGCGGGCGCTGCTGCTCTCGCCGCGGCTGATCCTCGCGGACGAGCCGACCGGTCAGCTCGATTCACGGGCCGCCGCGGAGGTCGCCGGGCTGCTGGTCGATCTCGTGTCGGAGACCGGCGGCATGCTCGTGGTGGTGACCCACGACGAGGCGGTCGCGGCGCGGGTCGGCCACGTCCGGCGCCTGCGTGATGGAAGGCTCGATCGATGAACCTCCCGCCGGTGCGATCCCTCGTCGCGCTGGCGCTCGTCCTCGTGCGGCAGTGGTGGCCTCAGGTGGCGGCGCTCGCGGCGGCCTGCGCGGTCGTGGTCACGACGGTCGCGGGTGCCGTCGGGGTGGGAGACGCGCTCTCCCGCGGCCTCTTCGATCTCGCGGTCAGCCGGCTCGGCAGCATCGATGCGGCGGTGATCGGTCCCGACTTCTTCCGCCGGTCGCTCGCCGACGAGTTGGCAGCCCGCCATGAGCCCGACGCGGCACCGGCGCCGCGGTGCGTGGCGGGGATCGTGATGCCGGTGTCGGCCGCCGGCGGGGCGGGCACCGCGGCGGCGTCGCTCCTGGCCTGCGACGATCCCGCGGCGCTCGGCTTCGCGCCGCCGCCCCCCGCGCTCGCGCCGGCGGCGGTGTTCGTCAACGAGCCGCTCGCGCGGGCCGCGGGCGTGCGGGCGGGGGATGCCCTCGTGGTGCGGCTACCGCGCCGGTCGAGCGTGCCGGCCGACAGCCCGCTCGGCCGCCGCGACGGCGGGTCGGTCGGAAAGCGGCTCACCGTCGCCGCCGTCCTGCCCGACGCCGGTCTCGGCCGGTTCTCGCTGCGGCCCGCGCAGGTGACTGCACCGCTCGTCGTGATGTCGCTCACCGACGCGCAGGACATCCTCCGACAGGGCGACGTCGCCAACGTGATCTTCGGCATGGCTGTGGGCCACGGCACCGACACGGCGGCGTGGATGCACCGGCACCTGCGGCCGCGGCTCGCCGACCACGGCCTGACGCTCGAGCTCGTCGCCGCCGGCAACGCGCGGCTCACCAGCCGGCGGCTCGTGCTGGCCGAGGCCCTCGATCGTGCGGCGGCCGCGGTGCTCGGGCCGCTTGGCGGCCGGCCCTCGCTCGCGTTCCTCGCCAACGACCTCGTGCCCGTCGATGCGGGCGGGACCGCGTCGACCGCCCGCGTGCCCTACTCGACGGTGCTCGGCGTCGAGGCGACCGCCCTGCCCGGGGGCGACCTCGTGGACGAGGCGGGCCGACGGCTCGCGGTGCCGCAGGACGACGAGGTCGTCGTCGATCGCTGGCTGGCCGACGACCTCGCGGCCCAGGGCAGGCCGGTCACCGTCGGCGACCGCCTCGCCGTGACGCACTTCCTGCCGGAGACCCTCCACGGCCGGGTCGAGGAGGCGACGACGAGCCTGCGCATCGCCGGCATCGCCGCGATGCGCGGTGCGGCGGTCGATCGGTCGCTCGTGCCGGAGGTGGAGGGCGTGACCGACGAGGCCTCGATCGCCGACTGGGATCCGCCGTTTCCATTCGACGCCGGGCGGGTCCGCACCGTGCCGCCCCACGACGAGGACGACCGCTACTGGAAGCAGTACCGCGCCGCGCCCAAGGCCTTCGTGTCGCTCGCGACCGCGCGGCGGGCGGCGGCGGGCCGCTTCGGCCGAACGACGGCCTGGCACGTGCCGATCGCCGGCGCCGCCGAGGCCGACGCGGCGGCCACGCGACTCGCCGCCGCCATCGATCCGGCGGCCGCAGGCTTCGCGTTCGTGCCGCTGCGGTCCGACGCCGTCGCGGCGGCCCGCGGCTCGACTCCCTTCGGCGGGCTCTTCGTCGCGCTCTCGAGTTTCGTGGTGGCGGCGGGCCTCGCCCTCGTGTGGCTGCTATTCGGGCTGCTCGTCGCCGCGCATCGCCGCGACGTCGGCCTGCTGTCGGCGGTGGGCTGGCCGCCGGCCCGCCTCACGTGGCTGCTGCTCACGGTCGGTGCCACGGCCGCCCTCGCCGGTGCGGCGGCCGGTGCGGTCGCGGGACCGCTCTGGGCGCGGGCCCTCCTCGCGTCGCTCGCCGGCGCCTGGGATCGCGACGTCGCCGCGGGCTCCGCCGCCGCCTTCGCGGCCGCCCGCCCGTCGTGGTCGGCCGCGTGGCCTGCGGCCGGGGCCACGCTCGTGATCTCGCTCGGCGCGCTGGCGCTCGCCGCGCGGCGGGCCGGCGGGCTGCCACCGCTGTCCCTGCTCGCCGGTTCATCCGCCGCGGTCGGGCCGACTCGAGTCCGCGGTGGCTCGCGAACCTGGTGGTGCGCCGCGGCGGCGCTCGCGGTGGCCGCAGGGGCCGCGCTCGCGGGCCGCGGGGCCGATGCCGCCACCGCGGTCGGGCTCTTCTTTCTCGCCGGCTTCGCGGCGCTCGCGGGCCTGCTCGCGGTCGTCCGCGGGTGGCTCGCGGCCGGTCCCACGCGGGTGGCCGTCCGTTCGCTCGCGGACCTCGCGGGCCGCCTGCAGGCCGCCCGGCCGGGCCGGGCGTTTTCCGTGGCGTCGATCGTCGCGTGCGGGCAGTTCCTCGTCGTCGCGGTGTCGGCGTTCGCCCTCCGGCCGCCCGCCGACCCCGATGACCGGCAGTCGCCGACCGGGGGCTGGACCACGATCGCGACGTTCGGCGAGGCCACGTCGGTCGATCCTGCCGACGCGGCCATGCGGGGCGGGCTCGGCCTCTCGGTCGGCCAGGAGGAGGCGCTCGCGGCGTGCACGATCGCGCGGCTCCGGTCGAGTGACGGCGACGACGCGAGTTGCACGAACCTCTACGCGGCCGGCCGACCGACGGTGTTCGGCGTGGGGCCCGCCTTCATCGATCGCGGCGGCTTTCGTTTCGTCGCCACCGCGCGCACCGCCGACACCACCGTCGCGGCCAACCCGTGGCGGCTCCTCGCTGCCGGCGAGTCTTCCGCCCCCGGCCGTCCGATCCCCGCGATCCTCGACCAGGCGACGGCGCAGTGGGGGCTCAAGCTCGGGGGCGTGGGCAGCCGGTTCACGGTCGACGACGAGTCGGGCACGCCCGTCGAGATGGAGATCGTGGGGCTGCTCGACGCCTGCATCCTCCAGGGCCGCGTGATCGTGGCCGAACGCGACTTCGAACGGCTCTTCCCGTCGCGGTCCGGCTACCGCGTGGCACTCATCGACGCGTCGCGGGTGCCGGTCGATCGCCGCGGTGACGTGGCGACCGCGGCCCGCGCGGCCTGGTCCGACGCGGGCCTGACGCTCGAGCCGGCGGTGGAGCGGCTGCGCAGCCTCCAGGCGGTGCAGAACACGTTTCTCGCCGGCTTTCAGGCGCTCGGCACCCTCGGCCTGCTCCTCGGAACGGCCGGCGTGGCGGCGGTGCAACTGCAGGGGATCGTCGAGCGGCTGGCGGCCTTCTCGGTGCTGCGGGCGGTGGGGTTCACCATCGGCCGCATCCGCCGCCTGCTGGTGCTCGAGACGCTCGCCACGGTCGGCCTCGGGCTCGCGGCCGGCACGACGGCCGCGGTCGTCGCAGTCTGGCCCGCGATCGCCGGAGGAACCGCACGCGTGCCGCTCGTGTGGATCGCCGCCACGACCGGCCTCACGCTCGCGGCGGCCGCGGTCGCGGGCTGGTTCGCGACCACGCGGGCGACGATTCCCGCCCGGCCGCGATGAGCCGCCGCCGCTCCGCTCCGTGAAACCGCCTTTGCCGCCGGGGGGGCCCCACGCTACCGTCTCGCCATGCACATCGCCGTCATCCTGCCGCGGTGGGTCGGGGACGCCGTCATGGCGACGCCCCTGCTCCGCGCGCTGAAGGGCCGGTATGGAGAGGCCGCGCGGATCACCGGCGTGATGCGGCCCGTGGTCGCCGATCTTCTGGCCGGCACCGGCTGGCTCGACGGCCACGTCTTTTACGACCGGCATGGCAGGAATCCCGCGCATCACTGGCGGGCCGCCGCGGGCCGCCTGCGGGCCGACCGCGCCGACGTCGTGCTCGTGCTGCCCAACTCGCTGTCGTCGGCGGCGCTGGCGTTCGCGGGAGGCGGCCGCCGGCGCGTCGGCCTCGCGGGGCACTTCCGCCGCCTCCTCCTCACCGACGTCGTGCATGCCGGTCGAGACGAGCCCGTCGTGCCGCCGCCGGTCGCGTTCATGGCGGTCGGGGCCGCGATCGGCGTCCCTTCCGGCCCGCTCGACGTGGAACTCGTCGCGACGGCTGACGATCTGGCCCGCGGCGACGAGGTGCTCGCCGGCCTCTTTCCCGACCGCGCGGGACCGCTCGTGGTGCTCAACGACAACAGTTCGAACGGCTCCGCGCGGGCCTGGGGCGTGGAGCGGCACGCGGCGCTCGCCCGCTGGCTCGCCGACCGCGTGCCCGACGTTCGCATCCTCGTGCACTGCGGCCCGGCCGATCGCCAGCCGGCCCGCGCGATCGTCGAGCGCGCCGCCACGGCCGCGGTCCGCGGCCTCGGCGACGTGGCCGAGTTGCCGCTCGGCCTGTCGAAGGCGATCTACGCCCGGGCCGCCGCCGCGGTCTCCTCCGACAGCGGACCGCGGCACATCGCCGCCGGATTCGGCGTGCCGACCGTGGCGCTCATCGGCCCCACCGACCCGCGGATCGGCAGGTCGGATCCCGCGAGGTGCGTCGAGATTCGCCTCGCGCTCGCGTGCTCCCCGTGCGACCGGGCCGAGTGCCCGCTCGTGCACCACGACTGCCTGCGGCTGATCACGGTGGAGGAGGTCGGCGTCGCGGTCGAAGCCCTGCTCGGCCACCGTGCGATCGTGCCCGGCGTGCGTGCCGGCTGATGCCGGCGGGCCGGACGGACGTATGATGGGCCCGCACGTCCGTGGCGGGCGGCGCGGGTGACGGCCGAGGAGGCGAGCGATGCTGCAGTTTCTGGGAATGTTGGCCGCGATCGGCCTGACCGCGTTCTGCTGGGGCGTCTACGGCCCCGTGCTCCACTTCGGCCGCGAGGACATGCACTCGCCGCTGCGGCCGTTCGTGTGCGTCGGCGTGGCGTACTTCGTGATCGCCGTCGTGGTGCCGCTCGTCCTGCTGGCGCGTGGCGAACGCGGCCGCTGGACCACCATGGGCGTCGTCTGGAGCCTGCTCGCCGGCACCGCGGGGGCCTTCGGCGCCCTCGGCGTGATCCTCGCCCTCCACTTCGGCGGCCGGCCGATCTACGTGATGCCGCTCGTGTTCGGCGGCGCGCCGGTGATCAACACGCTCCTGACGGCGACGCTCAACCGTGCCTTCGACCAGCTCAAGGCCCCCTTCCTCGCGGGCCTTCTCCTCGTGATCACGGGCGCGGTGACGGTGTTGGTCTTCAAGCCGCAGGCCGCCCCTCATCCGCCCGCGGCGGCGACCGTCGTCGACGCGGCGACGGCGGCAGGCGGGACGCCCGAGGCCGCCCCCGCGCCGGCCGGCGGCGACGCGTCGCCGCGGACGGTCGAGCAGAAGGCGGAGCGGCTCGTGGCGGTCCTCCTCTCGGTGGCGCTCGCGATGTGCTCCTGGGGCGCCTACGGCCCGGTGCTGCATCGCGGCCAGGCGGCGATGGAGGGGAGTCGGCTGCGGCCGCTCGTGTGCATCGGCGTGGCCTACTTCCTGATCGCGGTCCTCGTGCCGCTGGGCCTGCTCGGCCCGCTCGGTGACACGGGATCGTGGTCCACGAAGGGCATTCTGTGGAGCCTCGGCGCCGGGGCGCTCGGCGCCCTCGGGGCGCTCGGCACGATCCTGGCGTTCACGCTCGGAGGCAAGCCGTTCACCGTGATGCCGGTGGTCTTCGGCGGCGCCCCGGTGATCAACACGCTGACCACGCTCGCGTTGCACGACACGCCGCTCTCCACCGTGAGCCCGTTCTTCCTCGCCGGCATGCTGATCGTGGCGGCCGGCGCGGCGACCGTGCTCGCCTTCGGGCCCCGGGGGCATGCCCCGGGGAAGCCGGGCTGAGGTCGGGGCTCGCGGCCACCGGCCTCAGGTGCCGCGGCGGGCGCCGAACCAGGCGAGGTGGTGGCGGGCCGCGAACCGGAAGCCGGACCGCCGGCACTCCCGCTCGAGCCAGGCCGACCGCGGCTCGAGCTCGGCGGCGGTGCGGCCCTGGGGCATGAGGAACACCCGGCCCGGATCGACGACGGTGCCGAGCGCCTCGAGCCAGTCGCGGACCTCCGCGAGGTCGGCGGGCGAATCGACCACGAACTTGAACTGGTGCGGCGCCGAGGCCGCCAGTTCACGGAGCACCGCATCGCGCCGCCGGGTCGCCTCGTGCCGCGTCCGCCAGCCGCCCGGCGTGGCGTCGGGAGGCGTCGACGACGCGAGCTTCGGGCTGATCGACAGGAGATCGGCCACCTGCTCCCGCACCGCCGGGAGCACCGTGCCGGCGGTCTCGACGGTGACGTGGCGGCCGCCCGCGCGGAGGGCCACGCACAGTTCCGCCGCGTCGGCGAGGAGGAGCGGCTCGCCCCCGGTCACCACCACGTGCCGGCCGCCGAGCGCCTCGACGGCGGCGCGCACGGCACCGAGCGGCATGTCGTCCCCCTCGGGCGCCCACGATGTGAAGGGCGTGTCGCACCAGGTGCAGCGCAGGTTGCAGCCGCTCGTGCGCACGAACGTGCTCGGCGTGCCGGCGAGGAGGCCCTCGCCCTGCAGCGACGCGTAGATCTCGGAGATCCGCACGGTTCCTCGTCTCCGTCGGCTCACGCCCACCGCGCGGGATCGCACCGCGGGTCGGCCGCGCGGGCCGCGGCGAAGCCGGCGGCCCGGATGCGGCATGAGTCGCAGCTGCCGCAGGGCCGGCCGCCCGGGCCGGGGTCGTAGCAACTCGTCGTCAATCCGTAGTCGACGCCGAGACCGAGCCCGAGCCGGATGATCTCGACCTTCGAGAGCCCCACGAGCGGCGCGAGGAACCCCGTCGGCCGCCCTTCGACGCCCGCCTTCGTCGCGAGCGCCGCCATGCGGGCGAAGGCCTCGAGATACTCGGGGCGGCAGTCGGGATAGCCGCTGTAGTCGACGGCGTTGATGCCCAGCACGATCGATTCGGCGCCGCGGGTCTCGGCCATCGCGAGTGCGAGCGCGAGAAAGACGGTGTTGCGTGCCGGCACGTAGGTGGAGGGGATGCCGACGGCGATCTCCGCATCGGACCGCCCGCGCGGCACGGCGATCCCCGGATCGACGAGGGCGCTGCCGCCAAACGCCGCGAGATCCACCTTCGTGACGACGTGGTCGGCGATGCCGAGCGACCGGGCGACGTCCCGCGCCGCATCGAGCTCCACGCGGTGCCGTTGGCCGTAGTCGACCGAGAGGGCCGCGAGCCGCAGGCCGCGGGCGGCCGCCCAGGCCGCCGCGGTGGCTGAATCGAGTCCGCCCGAGAGGAGCACGACGGCGGCGCCGGGACCGGCCCCCTGCCCCGTTCCCGCTGCGGCGACTATCGTGTCGAGCTGTTCCATGGCACACTTGCGACCATCATGAGCCTTCCCGCACCGTCCCGCGACCATCTCGAAACCTTCGCGAACCAGCATCCGGGTCGCGACTACACCATCGAGATCGTCTGTCCCGAGTTCACGTCGGTCTGCCCGAAGACCGGCCAGCCCGACTTCGGCACGCTGATCTTCCGCTACGTCCCGGACCGCACCTGCGTGGAACTCAAGAGCCTCAAACTCTACCTCCAGTCGTTCCGGAACGAAGGCATCTTCTACGAGAACGTCACCAACCGCATCCTGGACGACCTCGTGGCGGTGCTCCAGCCCCGGCGGATGACCCTCGTCGCCCAGTTCACGCCCCGCGGCGGCATCAGTTCGCGGATCATCGTCTCGCATCCCGCGGGCGATCATCTTCCCGGCACGGCCTGACGGCCGGCGGGATTCCTGCCCACGTCCCGCATCCACGAGGAACGTTTCCGTGCCCACCGCATCCGTCCTGCTCTCCGCGCTGGCCGACGAGGCCGCCTTTCACCTGTCGGCCGTCGAGCAGTTCACGGCCCTTTCCGCGCTCGGCCTCGAGTACTACAGCCTCCGCACCATCGACGTCGGCCGGGGCGTGAAGAACGTCATGAAGCTGTCGATGTCCGAGATCCAGAAAATCCGGCACCTCGAGGACGAGTATGGCCTGAACGTCGCCTCGATCGCCTCGCCCATCGGCAAGGTGAAGCTGGTCGACAGGGCCGACGGCACGAAGAACGCCTACGTGCCGTTCAAGCAGTATCTCGCCAAGGACGTGGCGAAGGCCTGCGAGCTCGCCCACGCCTTCGAGACGAAGCTCATCCGCGGGTTCTCGTTCTATCCCCCGAAGGCCGCCGCCCCCGAGGACTTCCTCGAGGAGGCCGTCGACCGGATCGGGAAGATCGCCGAGGCCTGCCACCGCTCCGACCTGACGTTCGGCCTCGAGGTGGAGGCGAACCTCGTGGGGCGGACGGGGCAGCTCCTCGCGGAGATCCACCGCCGCGTGAACCATCCCGGCCTCGTGCTCGTGTTCGATGCGGCCAACCTGATCGTCCAGGGATTCTCGACGGGCGAGGTCTGGAAGCAGTGGGAGGCGATGAAGCCGGGCCTCGGCTGGGTGCACGTCAAGGATTACGAGCGCGTCAAGAACGTGAGTCGCGGGAAGCACGTCGAGGAGGACGCGCTGGCCCGCTTCGTGCCGGCCGACATCGGAGCCGGTGGGCACGAGAGGATCCTCGCCGACCTCCGTGGGATGCTGCCGTCGCTCACGAAGAAGCTGGAGCGGCGGGGCATTCCCGGCGTGTTCGTCGACCTCGAGCCGCACGTCCGCGGCGGGGGCCAGTTCGGCGGCACGAGCGGCCCCGACGGCATGGGCATCGCGGTCCGCGCGCTGTGCCGCGTGCTCGACAAGGCGAAGGTCGGTTACCACCTCCGCGACTTCGACGACCTGCTCGCCGCACGAGGGCTGTGAGCGCGCCTCGACGGCGGCGCGGCACGGAGCAGGAATCATGAGCGACGCGACCGAGCCCGGTGGCTACTTCGTCGCCAACTATCCGCCGTTCGCGCGGTGGACCGAGGCGGCGGTGCCCGACGTGCTCGCGGCCTTCGCGGCGCCGCCCGCCGCCGTGCCCCTGGGCCTCTACCTGCACGTGCCCTTCTGCCGGAAGCGGTGCAAGTTCTGCTACTTCCGGGTCTACACCGACGTGGCGGCCGCCGACGTCGAGCGGTATTCGCTGGCGCTCGCCCGCGAAGCGGCGACGGCCGCGGCGCAGCCGGCCGTCGCCGGGCGGCTGCTCCGCTACGTCTACTTCGGCGGTGGCACGCCGTCGTTTCTCTCCGTGAAGCAGCTCGAGCGGCTGGTGGCGGGGCTTCACGCGAGCTTCGGCTGGGACGCCGCCGAGGAGGTGACGTTCGAGTGCGAGCCCGGCACGCTCTCGGAGCCGAAGGTCCGGGCGCTCAAGGCGCTCGGCATGACGCGGATCTCGCTCGGCGTCGAGAACTTCGACGACGCGATCCTCGAGGCCAACGGCCGGGCCCACCTCTCCGTCGAGATCCTCCGGGCGTGGGACTGGATCAGGGACGCGGGCTTCCCCAACACGAACGTCGACCTGATCGCGGGAATGGTGGGCGAGACCGACGAGTCGTGGGACGCGACCGTCGAGAAGACGCTCGCCCTCGAGCCCGACAGCGTGACGATCTACCAGATGGAGCTGCCGTTCAACACGGTCTTCGTCAAGGACGCGAAGGGCGAGGGCCGAACCGTGCCGGTGGCCGACTGGGCCACGAAGCGGGCCTGGGTCGACCGCGCCTTCGACCGCTTCATCGGCCGGGGCTACGCCATCTCGAGCGGGTACACGCTCGTGCGCGACCCCGCGCGCGTCCACTTCCGCTACCGCGACATGCTCTGGGAGGGCAGCGACCTCGTGGCGCTCGGCGTGGCGAGCTTCGGCCACGTGTCGGGCGTCCATTACCAGAACGAGCCGCACTGGGATCCGTACCTCGCCGCGGCCGAGGCGGGGCGACTGGCGATCCACCGCGGGCTCAAGCCGACGCAGCGCGAGCTGCTCATCCGGGAACTCGTGCTCGGCCTGAAGAAGGGCCGGCTCGACGCGGCGCGGCTGACGGCCAAGTATGGCGTCGACCCACGCGTCGAATGGCGCGACCAGTGGCGGCGGCTCGAAGCCGAGGGCTGGCTCGCGCAGGCTTCCCCGGAGCCGGTGCTCACGCGGGAGGGCCTGCTGCGGGTCGACGCGCTCCTGCCGGCGTTCTTCGAGGAAGTCGATCGGGGAACGGCCGCGGGTGCCGCCGGTCGATGATCGCGGCCCGCCCTGGCGGCAGAATCGGCCTGCCGTCTGCTAGGATTTTGCGATGGTTTCGGCCGTCCGCGGCGGATGGAGTTAGGAAGCGGTGAGCCTGCCGGTTGTCGAAGAGGCGGGTGTCGACGTCCGGTGCCCTCGCGCTCCGAGAGGTGTTTCGTGAACAAGTCGGTGACCACCGATCCGGGGCCCCTCGCGACGCCGATCGCACCACCCCCTGCCAGTTCTCCGCTCGCATGCCCGCCAACCCGGCAGGCCCGGGAGCGGCTCCGGGCGCTCGCGGCAGATGCGGTGGCGTCGTGGAAGGCCGACGGCATGCCGGCGGCGGCCCGATCGGCGGCGGGGTTGCGGGCGCAGGCGGAGGCGCTCGTCCGTCACGCCGACTGCTCCGCCGACGTCGTCGGCTGGACGATGGTGGCGATCGTTTCGGAATACTGGCGGGATCGACTCGCGGGGGTGCCCGCGGGCCGGCGACTGCTGCTGCTGCCCGATTGCCCCGCGGCCGCCGGTCGCGGCGGCGATCCCGGTGTGCCGCACGTCTGCGGCCCCGCGTGCGGCGTGGGCACCATGTGGGCGGCCGCCCGGAACCACGGCTGGGTCGTGGAATCGACGTCGACCGCCGTGTCGGCGATCGGATCGCTCCTCACCGGGCAGTACGACGGCGTCCTCGGCGTCGCGCGGCTCGCCGATCTCGAGAAGGCGTTCGCGATGCTGCCCGCGTTCGCGCTCCCCATCGCGGCCGTGCCCTTCCAGCCGATCACCGCCGGGCACGCTTCGTGCGGCGACGCGCTGGCCGCGGCCGCGATCGACGTGGACTGGGTGCTCGGCCTCCTCGGCGTGGCCGGGAATCACGCCGCCCCCGCCGGCGAGTTCCTGCCGATCGTGCGCGAGGCGGCCGGCATGTTCGCGCCGTCCGCCATGCAGTCGCTCGCCGACCGCCTCGGGATGCCCGGCCTGCTCGGCTCGGCGGACGAGTGGACGGGGGGCGGTTCGCCGCTCGACGCTCCGGCGGAGATGGCGGGCGAGTTTCTCGCCCGCGGCGGGAAGTTCCTCCGTCCCTTCGTCACCCTGGCCGCCTTCGATGCGGTGACGGCCGACCTGCGTGAGCGGCCGCGGCCGGGTCCCGGCGGGGGAGCCGGTGCCGCGGACGCCCTTCGCGATTCCGCAAAGGCCGCCGCCGTGGCCATCGAGATCTTCCACAAGGCCTCGCTCGTCCACGACGACATCGAGGACGACGACGCCGTCCGCTACGGTCGCCAGACGCTGCACCTCGAGCGGGGTGTGCCGTCGGCGATCAACACCGGCGACTACCTGCTGGGTGCCGGCTACCGCATCATGGCCGCCCTGCCGGGCGTCGATGCGGCCACGATCCGTGACTCGGTCGCCATCCTTGCCGACGCCCACGTCCGCCTCGCACGCGGTCAGGGGGCTGAACTCTGGTGGCGGGACGCACCGTCGAGCGGTCTGCGCGGAGGCGACGGCAGCCGGCTCACCCCGGCGGAGGCGCTCACGATCTACGGGCTCAAGACGTCACCCGCATTCGAGGCGGCCGTCGCACTCGGGATTCGCCTCGCCGGCGTCGATCCGGAAGCGGCCGGAGACATCAGCCGCTACGCGTTGCACGTGGGGACGGG
>Ga0007795_10000424_pt1 | contig 13259 bp, 6 predicted proteins | sample CryBogmetaGMA1M_FD_60369 | JGI IMG/M metagenome (GOLD analysis project Ga0007795, IMG submission 60369) | Freshwater microbial communities from Crystal Bog, Wisconsin, USA - MA1M | ecosystem: Environmental > Aquatic > Freshwater > Lake | place: Crystal Bog, Wisconsin, USA | collected 2009-07-06
TCTCGCCCCGCGCCCTGCGATCATCCAGAGCCTTGGCCGAAGCCCTGGCATTTTCGATATCGTGAACCACCACAAGATTGAGGCTCTTGCGGAGTGCAGCCTCTCGGGCTGTGGCGAGGTCCAACAGTTCAACTGCAGAGACCTTACCCGCGGCAAGCATGGCCAGCTGGTCGGTGGCGTCGAGGGCGAGGATGTCAGCGGTCATGGGGTTTTCCAGCTAGGCCTTCAGGCCAAGAACGTCTTGCATGTCGTATTCCCCAGGGCCCTGACCGGCGACCCAGCGAGCCGCTTCGACGGCACCCCGGGCAAATAGGCTGCGATCCCGGGCCGAGTGGCTCAGGGTGATGATCTCATCCTCGGCAGCGAAGATTACGGAATGATCTCCGACAATGCCGCCGCCCCTCAGGACGGAAAAGCCAATGTCACCGGTTCGCCTCGGTCCTGTCATGCCATCGCGCCCACGCACAGCCACCTCGGAGAGGGTCTGGCCACGGCCCTCTGCCGCCGCCTCTCCCAGCATGAGGGCGGTGCCAGATGGAGCATCGACCTTGCGTTTATGATGCGCCTCGAAGACTTCGATATCGTAGGCCTCTGCGCTCAGGGCCCGAGATGCCCGTGCGACCAGACCGGCCAGCATGTTGACGCCCAGGGAATAGTTTCCCGTTCTCACGATCGGCAAGGTCTTCGCGGCCAGGGCAATGCGTGCGGCCTGGGCCTCCGTGAACCCTGTCGCACCGATGATCATGGCCGGGCCACCCTTGGCCGCCAGACCTTCCGCCAGGAGGGTCGAGGCCTCTGCTGTTGTAAAATCGATCACCACATCGGCCAGGGCCAGGGCCTCTTCTGCGGTGGTGAGACCTGGCCCAGTCATCCCCGGCCGATCAAACTTCGCGCTCAACATCAAGCCTTCGCGCCCCTCTAATGCGGCTTCAAGGGCAAGACCCATACGGCCAAGGGCCCCGGCCAAGGCAATGCGAACAGGTTTGATCATGGGCGAATTCCACAGCGAATATGCCGCGTTTGTCCTCGCCACGGGGGTCCGGGTCAATGAATTCCGACTGCGTTATCGACCGATAACCGCAAAATGGATGAACTCTCTGGCTCTGCTATGCCTTTCAGGCTGTTGTCCCGCCAATCAGCCCTCTATAGGTTGGCCCCCTTTCCATGACCTGCCGAAGGACCCGCTGCGCTTATGAGCGACGCTGAAAAACGCACCTTCACTGATGAAGAAGCCCTGAGCTTCCATAAGTACCCGAAGCCCGGGAAGATCGAGATCATTGCGACCAAGCCCATGGCGACGCAGCGGGATCTCAGCCTAGCCTATTCGCCGGGCGTCGCCGTGCCGGTTCTGAAGATCGCCGAGGACCCTGAGGCGGCCTATGACTATACGTCCAAGGGCAATCTGGTGGCGGTGATTTCCAACGGCACAGCCATCCTGGGCCTCGGAAACCTGGGGGCGCTGGCGTCCAAGCCGGTCATGGAAGGCAAGAGCGTCCTCTTCAAGCGCTTCGCCGATGTCGATTCCATCGATATCGAGGTGTCTGCCACTGACCCGGACGAGATCATCACGGTCATCAAGAATATCGGCGTGACCTTCGGCGGTATCAATCTTGAAGACATCAAGAGCCCCGAATGCTTCCGCATCGAGACGGAGCTGCAGGAACTTCTCGACATTCCGGTCTTCCACGATGACCAGCATGGCACGGCGATCATCTCTGCGGCGGGCCTGATCAATGCCTGCGCCATCACTGGCCGCGAACTGTCTCAAGTTAAGCTGGTCCTTTGCGGGGCTGGGGCTGCGGGCATTGCGTCCCTGGAACTCATGAAGGCCATGGGCGTCCGGTCCGACAACTGCATTGCCGTCGACAATACCGGCGTCATCTATCGTGGCCGGTCTCAGGGTATGAACCAGTGGAAATCGGCCCACGCCGTTGACACCGATGCTCGCACCCTCGCTGACGCCCTGAAGGGTGCCGACGTGTTTATCGGCCTGTCGGTCAAGGGTGCCCTGACCCCGGAAATGGTGGCCTCCATGGCGCCAAATCCGATCATCTTCGCCATGGCCAACCCTGATCCGGAAATCACCCCGGAAGAGGCTCATGCTGTGCGTAAGGATGCCATTGTCGCCACGGGGCGCAGTGATTATCCCAACCAGGTGAATAACGTCCTGGGTTTCCCCTACATCTTCCGCGGCGCCCTGGATGTGCGCGCCCGGCGGGTGAACATGGAAATGAAGATCGCCTGTGCCAATGCCCTGGCCCAGCTGGCCCGGGAAGATGTGCCTGACGAGGTGGCCGCCGCCTATCATGGGGTCCAGCTCAAGTTCGGCCCGGAATACATTATTCCCTCGCCCTTCGATCCGCGGCTGATGTCTTACATCCCGCCCTTCGTCGCCCAGGCGGCCATGGATACCGGCGTCGCCCGCAAGCCCATCGCCGATATGGACGCCTATCGCGCCTCCCTGGCCCAGCGCCTCGACCCGACAGCAGGTTTCCTGCAAAAGCTCCAGGGCACCGTCCTGCGCGGGCCGAAAAAACGGATCGTCTTTGCGGAAGGCGAAGAGCCCAGTGTCATCCGGGCGGCCTATGCGTTCGAGAGTGCTGGCCTCGGTCACGCGGTTCTTGTGGGCCGCGAAGACCTCGTCCGGGAAAATATGCGCCTGGCCGGTCTCGACCCTGAAGAGACCAATCTGGAAATCGTCAACGCCCGCGTCTCGGCCCACAATCCGCAGTTCGTGGACTTCCTCTATGCCCGCCTGGCACGGCAGGGCTATTTGCTCCGGGATGTTCAGCGTCTCATCAATCAGGACCGGAATTCCTTCGCAGCCTCTATGGTTGCCCTGGGTCATGCAGATGGCATGGTCACGGGGGTCACCCGCTCCTATGACCAGGTCCTAGAAGAAGTCATGCGGGTGATTGACCCACGGCCGGATGGTCGGGTCATCGGCATGAGTATTCTCTTGGCCAAGAGCCAGACCTTGTTCATCGCAGACACCAACATCACCGAAATGCCAGAAGCCGATGAACTGGTGGAAATCGCCATGGAAGCGGCTCGGGCGGTCAAGGCCATGGGCTTCACCCCGCGGGTGGCTTTCATGTCCTACTCGACCTTTGGCAATCCCATGGGCCAAAGATCTGAAAAGGTCCGCGAGGCCGTGGCCATGCTGGACGATATGGACGATGTCGAGTTCGAATATGAAGGCGAAATGCCGCCGGAAGTCGCTCTGGACCCCCAGCGCCGTGCCAACTACCCCTTCATGCGCCTGACCGGCCCGGCCAATGTTCTGGTCATGCCGGCCATTCACTCTGCGGCCATTTCCACCCAGCTGGTCCAAGCCTTGGGTGGTGCAACCGTGATCGGTCCGGTCCTGCTTGGCCTGCAGAAGTCGGTCCAGATTGCGCCCTTGTCAGCTTCGGTCTCCAAGATCCTGCAAATGGCCACCCTGGCTGCCTATGAACAGGACATGGTTGAAGCTCAGTCCTGAGCCTTGGCCTTGCCTTGAGCCCGGGGGCGGCACCGACCTAGGGTCGTCCCCCCATAGGAATGCGTCATGACGGGCCTCAGTCTCGGAATTGATTTCGGCACCACTAACACCGTCATCGCCTTGGCTGGCGTCGATGGGGCGTCAGCGCTGGTAAAATTTCCAGCGCCCGAGGGTGAAGTCTTTGCCTTTCGATCAGCGCTCTCTTTTAATGCACCGACAGATCGCCCCACCGAACGCCGGGTGGAGGCGGGGCCCTGGGCCATTGAAGCCTATGTGGAAGACCCGCTGGAGACGCGGTTCATCCAGTCCTTCAAGAGCTTCGCTGCTTCGGCGAATTTCACGGAAACGCAAATACTTGGCCGACGCTATGTCTTCGAAGACATGCTCTCGGCCTTTCTCCTCAAACTCAGGGACCATGCGGGGCCTGACCTCGCAAGCCTGCCAAAGCAAGTGATTGTCGGTCGGCCGGTGACCTTTGCTGGCGCCTCCCCAGATGAAAATCTGGCGCTGAAGCGCTATGAGGCCGCCTTCGCCCGTCTCGGCTTTGAGGATATTCTCTATGCCTATGAGCCCGTAGGGGCGGCCTTCTTCTTCGCGCGCGGCCTGAAGGAAGACGCTACGGTCATGGTGGGGGATTTCGGCGGCGGCACCTCTGACTTTTCCATCATCAGGTTCAGCCGTCAGGACGGCGAAATTCAGTCAACGCCCTTGGGGCGGTCCGGGGTGGGTGTCGCTGGAGACGCCTTTGACTATCGGATCATCGACAATCTGGTTTCGCCCGCCCTGGGCAAGGGGTCGACCTATTCGAGCTTTGGCAAGACCCTGCCCATTCCGAACCGCTATTACTCGGCCTTTGCAAGATGGGATCAATTGGCCCTGCTGCGGGCCAGCCGCGACATGCGCGAAATCCGCAAGCTGGTGCGAGAAGCTGACGAGCCCGACAAGATCGCCCAGCTGGTGGAGACCCTCGACGAAAACTACGGCTACCAGCTGTATAAGTCCGTTTCCCGCCTGAAGGAGACCCTCTCAAGGGAGTCCCAGGCCCAGTTTCACTTCGCCGCAGGCTCCATCGAAATCGAACACCAGATTGACCGCCGGGACTTTGAAGCCTGGATCGCACCAGAGCTTGCTATGATCGAAACCGCCGTAGATCAGGCCATCGCAGACGCTGGCCTTACCGCGGCTGGCATTGACCGGGTCTTCCTTACCGGCGGATCGTCCCTGGTGCCCGCTGTCCGGGATATCTTCCTGCGCCGCTTTCCCGCGCAGAAAATTGAAAGCGGCAATGAACTTGAGTCCATCGCCTCAGGCCTTGCCCTCATGGGGCGGGAGCGCGACCTGGAGCGCTGGTGCCGCAGGGCCTGATCTATCTAGACCCCACCGAAGCGACCATTTCCCTTAAGGCGGCATTGGCGATGGTCAGTTTGGCAAAGGTCCAGGATCCCCCAGCGCTTTCAATATCCTCCATGGCCTGATGAACGGCACTCACCAGGGGCTTCCTCTCTGTGGACCAGGCCTCCACCAATTTGTGTGGATCGTCTTTAGAGGTCTTCGGCCCGGCCAAGGCCATGGCCGACCGGGTGACGGAGGCCTGTTCAGCCAAAAGATCTTCCATCAGCCGTCTCAGGGCCGTGCGCTCGAAACTATCACCGGCGCGGAAGCTGCCGGCTGCCACGCGGAGTCGATCAAAGGCAAAGTCTGCGCCCACCTGCTGATAGAGTTTGGCCACATCTGCCAGCTTCCAACTTGAGCCCTCCGCCAGGTCGACCAGGTCGATTGCAGTGGTCAGGGGTTCAAGATTGGCCACCTGTCTGGCCAGGGCCTGCGGTGCCCCCAAGGCGACCATGTCCTGGATGTCAGACTCGACCCGAGCGCGCTCCACGGGGGCGAGGAGTTCGCCGCCGAGCCTTCGCAATTCTGTAGTTCCAGGTTCGTAGCGCCCGATCAGATCTGCGACACTGAGGTTTTCCCGACCCGCCCGTCGGGCCAACCAGAAGGTCTCGCCCCGCAGGGTGTAGACCAGCCGCTTGAACAGGGCCATCTGACCGCTGGCCGGAACGTCCCCCGGAACCTTGCTGTCCAGGGCCGCCACAGCCGTCCAAAGCCTAGGCAGATCAAGCACCGCCTTTGCGGCCTCAAAGCCAATAATCAGGGCGCGGGTGTCGCAGGACGCCGCTGACATAAGCCGGCCAGGGAAGGAGGGCCCGCACTTATTGATGACGTCATTGGCGACCACCGTTGCGATGATCTCCCGGCGCAGTCGATGCCGCTTGATGATCTCGTCATATTTGCGCAAGCCCTTGGGAAAATAACCCTCCAAGACCGCCGCGAAATAGGGATCATCCGGGGCCGAGGTCGTCACCATGGCCTGGGACAGCTCTAGCTTGCCATAGGCTAGCAAGACCGCGTCTTCAGGCCTGACAAGGCCTCGCCTCGCCTGGGCGCGTTCGGCGAGGAGGGCGGCGTCCGGCAGTCCTTCGACCATGCGGTCCAGCCGCCCCAGGGACTCAAGCTTGCTCATAAACCGACCCTGGGCGTCGAGTTCGCCGACCGCATCCAAATCCATGAGAGAGAGGGCCAGGGTCTGATCATAATTATGCCTGAGCACATGGGTCGCGACGTCGTGCGTCATGGACTTCAGAAGCCGATCGCGTTGGGGCCGGGTTAGGATGCCGGTCCGCTCAAGGGCACCTGTCGCGATCTTGATATTGACCTCATGGTCAGAGGAATCGACGCCTGCAGAATTGTCGATCGCGTCGGTATTGATCCGACCGCCATGGAGGGCGAACTCGATCCGTCCGGCCTGGGTCAAACCAAGATTTGCCCCTTCGCCCACCACCTTGACCCTCAGGTCTGCGCCATTGACTCGCCAGGCATCATTGGTCTTGTCGCCCACATCGGCATGGCTCTCGGTTTGTGCCTTCACATAGGTGCCGATCCCCCCGAGGTAGAGGAGTTCGGCCCTCGCCCGCAAAATAGCGTGGATCAGGTCTCCCGGCGTGACGGCTTCAGCGTCCAGATCTAAGGCCGCCCGGATTTCGGAGGTCAGGGGAATAGACTTCAGGCTCCGGGCAAAGACCCCGCCACCTTTGGAAATAGCCCCCCGATCATAGTCATCCCAGGAGGACCTCGGCAGGGCAAACATGCGCTCCCGCTCAGCATAGGAGATGGCGGGATCCGGCTCGGGATCTAAAAAGATGTGGCGGTGGTCAAAGGCGGCGATCAGCCTGGTTGCCTTGGACAGCAACATGCCATTGCCGAAGACGTCGCCCGACATGTCGCCGATCCCAATAACCGTAAAGGGTTCGCTCTGGATGTCCTTGCCCAGCTCTCGGAAATGCCGTTTGACGGCCTCCCAGGCACCGCGGGCGGTAATCCCCATGACCTTATGGTCATACCCAGCTGAACCCCCTGAGGCGAAGGCGTCCCCTAACCAGAAGCCATAGGACTCGGCCACGCCGTTGGCGATGTCTGAAAAGGTGGCCGTGCCCTTGTCGGCGGCCACCACCAGATAGGGGTCATCCCCATCGTGGACGACGATGCCCTGAGGATGGACGACCTTACCCTCGGCGGTCAGATTGTCGGTGATGTCCAAAAGGCCCATGAGGAAGGTCTTATAGGCACGCACCCCTTCCGCGCGGACCGCGTCAGGGCTGCCGCCCTTGGGGAGCTGCTTGGGGTAGAAGCCGCCCTTGGAGCCCACTGGCACGATGACGGCGTTCTTGACCTGCTGCGCCTTGACCAGGGCCAGGACCTCGGTGCGGAAATCGTCTCTCCTGTCAGACCATCGTAGGCCGCCCCGGGCGACGGGGCCGAAGCGCAAATGCACCCCCTCCACATGGGTCGCCCAGACAAAGATCTCGCAATAGGGCTTGGGCAAGGGAAGGTCTGCCAGCTCCGGTGAAGCGACCTTGAAACTGATATAGGGCTTGGGGGAGCCATCAGGATCAGGCTGGTAGTAGTTGGTGCGCTGGATGGCGCCGACCAGCAGGGCGATGCGTCGCAAGACCCGGTCTTCGTCCAGGCTTTCCACGGTCTGGAGCGCCTCTGTGATCTCAGCCATGATCTCTGCCGCCTTGGCCTTCCGGGCCTTGAGATCGAGCTTCAGACTCGGGTCAAACTTGGTTTGGAACAGATTTAGAATTCGGGCTGTCACGGTCGGGTGGGCCGAGAGGGCGGCCTCTTGAACCCTTTGACTGGGATCGAGCCCTGACTGCTGACGATGTCGGGCCAGGGCGCGGATGAGGGCTGTCTCTCTCCAGGAAGCCGGTATTTCAAGGACCAGGCGATTGAAGCCATCATTCTCCGTCTGCCCCTGCCAGACGGCGGTGAAGGCCGCCTCAAAGGCGGTCTTGACGGCTTCGAAGACCAGGTGCTCGCCCTGCGCGTCGAGCAGGTCAAAATCATGAATCCAGACCTGGGAGCCCCTCGCGGGCGACACTGGAAAGCCCATCTCAACCATGGCCTTGAGGCCCATGTTTTCAAGAATAGGCAGAACGTCGGCCAGAGGGGCAGGTGATCCTGGGCGGTAGAGCTTGAAACGGAACTGCGTGCGGGCATCGTCCGGGCGCCGATAGGCGCGGATATGTATGCCGTCCGCGATGGACAGGGACTCCAGCACCTCTAAATCTGCAAGGGCTTCACCAGCGTCATATTTATCCTTGTAACCCGCAGGGAAGGCGCTGCCATAGCGGGCCAGGATGTCTGTAACCTGGGCCATGGGGCGGCCCAGGCCGCGAACGGCTTCTGAAAAGCGATCCTCCCAGGTCCTGGCCGCCACCGCCACCTGGTCCTCAATCTTCCGAAGGTCCGGCTTCTTGTGATCTCCAGGATTGAAGCCGACGATGAAATGAACCCTGGCGAGGGGGGCGTCAGAAAAGGACGGATAATAGGCTGAAATTCGGCCGCCATAGGCCCCAGCCAGCAGGGCGCCCGCCTTGGCTCGAAGGCTAGAATCGTATCGTTCCCGTGGGACATAGAGCAAGATCGAGGCAAACCGGCCATAGGGGTCAATGCGTTCAAACAGCCGGACCCGAGGGCGGTCATAGAGGTGCAGTATGGCCTGGGCCGTGGTTAGCAGATCACTGACGGGTGCCTGGAAGACCTCGTCCCGGGGGTAGTTTTCGATGATGTTTTTCAGGCGCTTTTCATTGTGGCTGCCGGGCAAGGCGCCTGACTTTGCCAGTATGGTCTGCAGCTTAGCCCGGATCAGCGGCACCTCATTGGCCGGCTTGTCATAGGCCTCGGCGGTGAACAGCCCGACAAACCTGACCTCCCCTGAAGGTCTGCCATCGGGCCCATAGAGTTTGATGCCAATATAATCCATATAGCCGCGCCGGTGGACGAGGCTTCGGACATTGGACTTGGCCACCATGACCGTCGGGTCTGCCATCCGCTTGCGGATCTGGCGCGACAGCACTGCGGGCTCAGAGGTGCGGCGCAGGACCGCACGTTCAGGACTGCGCAGCACGCCCAGGCCAGACTCTGGCTGAATTAGCGGCTCTTCAGGGGCGTAGTCGCCGTCTGATTTGCGGGGATACTCATAGACCCGGGCCCCGAGGTAAACGAAGTGCTCGTCCCGCAGCCAGGTGAGAAAGGCAACATCCTCAGCCCGGCTCTGTGCTTCGACCTTGCCTGAGACTGTGCGGTTCTGGACCTGCGCGACGGTGCGCCCCATCAGAGCCAGCATTTGCGGGAAGTCTTCAACCGCGGCCCGGACATCGGCCAGGACCGCCTTGATCCCAGCTAAAAGGGTGACCTCCCGATCCGAACCTACCTTGTCCATGACCACCATGATCATGGACTCACGAATGGGCTTGGCCTCCCTGGACCGCCTGCCGGATTTATCCCGACCGACCTCGACAATCGGATGGAACATGGCCCGTACCGACAGGCCCTGCTCGGCGATCTCGCCCATAATGCTGTCCACCAGGAAGGGTGCGTCGGGCTGGATGATTTCCAGGCGGTCTAACCCAAGGATGGGATCGGCTATCAGCCGCAGGCTGAGCCCCTTACCCTTGCGTACGGCACCGAAGGCCCAGAAGTTGGCCAGCCATTTCCCTAGATCTTCGGCGCTGGCTTGGGGCAGGTCATCGGGATCCAGGTCTTGCGCCACCTGTTCCAGGACCGCGGCTGCGGTAGGGTCGTCCACAAGCGCGCTGAAGGCGGCCTGGAGTCCGGCTCTTGTGGTCTTTGTCATGTACGTGTCCAGACCGCGCGGGAGCGCGTGAAAGAAGGCCAGTAGTCAGATATGAGAACGCCGCCGGAGGAGAGAGTCCGGCGGCGCTTGGCCCCGCCTAGGGGGGAGGCGGAGCCCTCAGGAGGCATTGGCCCTGGAGCCTGTTGCAGCTCTGTGGGCGCTTCCAGCTCGAGGGGGTTTCGAGCCCTGCTTAAATGGGGTGGCTGGCGACAAAGTTAAGACCTCGCCGCTGATTTTCGACCACTGAGCCGGTCAGGTGTCCCGTTTGCCGACAAAATCACCGCTAGCCAGCGGGAGCCTTCAAACTGGGCACAGATCACCATGGCGATGACCGTGAGGGGCGTGGATAGAAACATGCCGACCACCCCCCAAATGGCACCCCAAAAGGCCAGGGACAGCAAGACCACGACGGGGTCGATATTCAGACTGTCGCCCTGCATGCGCGGTAGGATCACATTGCCGACGACAAAATGGGTAGACGAAAGCACGCCGACGATCAGGGCGGCTGGCCACAGGCTTTCAAACTGAACCAGGGCGAAGAGGGGCGGTGCCAATATACCGATCGCCCCACCCAAAATCGGAACATAGGAGGCGATGAAGATCAGGAAGGCCCAGAAAACCGCATTGTCGAGGCCAATCAGGGTCATGGTCAGCCAGGATATAAAGCCGATCATCAGACCTGTGAGGGTCTGGACCCAGAGATATTGCTCCACCCCATCGCGGATGCGGACAAAGACCTCGGTGGCGCTCTGACGTTTGCTGCGATTTTTGGAAAGGCTGATCAGCTTTCGCTCCACTCCCCGCTTAGAGGCCAGGATAAAGCCCAAATAGATCAGGATCAGAACCCCCTTGGAGGCAAAACCCTGGACGCCCTTGGCGATGTCTCCGAGATATTTTGCCGGATTCAACCAGGCCATGACGTCGACCATGGTCGGGATATTGTGGGCGTGGATCGCAGTGGCACCCTCGGCCAGAAGCTCATTAAGCCGCGGGGTGTAGGTCACCAACTTGGCCGCCAGGCTTGCGCCGTTTTCGGCAATGACGAAGAGAGATCCCCCGAAGAGCAGGATCGACAGCACGACAGCCATGGGAATTGCGGCGGCGCTGCTGACCCATTTCAGTCGGCGGGTTATGGCCCTGGCGAAGCTGTCGATGACGATGGCCATGAATAGGGCCAAGGCGGGTGGGGTCAGAATGTCAGCCAAGACATAGACGACAACGGCCGATGCGATAACCGCCAGGATCAACAGGCAGTTGCGTTCAACGGTGGACGACGGGGCGGCGAGATCGGCCATGGGTGTTTGCTGGGCTCCCAGGACGTCAGCGCTTCAGGGCAAAGCACTGAACTTAAGGGGCAGGCTGCGCCTGATTTAGCGAACAAAAGGTTTCCAGGCTGAATTTAGTTTCAATGGAAACTTTCCGATCTGTATTTGACGGCGCGCCACACTTGCTGCTTCAAGGCGTGCGTGGTCCCATTGCATTGATCGATCCCCATGACCGACGTCATCCTCATCGGCGGAGGCCATAATGGTCTCGTCTGCGCCTACTACCTCGCTGCCAAGGGACTGAAGGTCACGGTTCTTGAGCGACGGGATGTCGTGGGTGGTGCGGCGGTAACCGAGACCTTCCATCCTGGTTTCCGAAATTCTGTGGCCAGCTATACGGTCAGCCTGCTCAATCCCAAGGTCATTGCCGATCTTGACCTTGCCCGGCACGGCCTGAAAGTTCTCGAACGCAAGGTCTCCAACTTCCTGCCCGTAGAGAACGGCTATCTCGCCACGGGCGAGGGCCGCACCTATGGGGAAGTGGCCAAGTTTTCCCAACGGGATGCCGATCAGCTGGACGCCTACAATACCCGCCTTGAGGCGATTGCCGACGTCCTGCGCGAACTGGTCCTGCAAAGCCCGCCCAATATGACGCAGGGCAATCTCTTCGAGGCTATTCCCGAACTTCTTAAGAGCGCCGTCATTGGTCGCCACCTGTCCAAGTTGGACACCACGGGGCGGCGGGATCTTCTGGCCCTCTTTTCCCAGTCAGCGGGGGATTGGTTAGACGGATGGTTCGAGAGCGATCCGATCAAGGCTGTCTTGGGCTTTGACGGGATTGTCGGCAATTTCGCCAGTCCCTACGCCCCGGGTTCGGCCTATGTCCTGCTGCACCATGTGTTCGGCGAGGTGAACGGCAAGAAGGGCGCCTGGGGTCACGCCGTCGGTGGCATGGGGGCCATCACCCAGGCCATGGCCTCAGCCTGTCGCGAAAAGGGTGTCGAGATTCGCACCGATGTTGCGGTTGCTGAAGTCCTGACCCGCCATGGCCGCGCCTGCGGTGTGGTGACCGAAGCGGGCGAGAGGATTGAAGCGACCACGGTTGTTTCGAATATCCACCCCCAACTTCTCTTCAAAAAGCTGGTGGATCCGGCGCTCTTGCCCGCTGACTTCAATGATCGGATGGACCGATATCGCTCGGGATCGGGCACCTTCCGGATGAATGTGGCCTTGAGCGAACTGCCCCGCTTTTCGTGCCTGCCAGAGCCCGGCGACCATCTCACCGGCGGCATAATCTTGGCCCCAAGCCTAGGCTATATGGAGCGGGCCTTTGCTGACGCCCGTCAGTTTGGATGGTCTAAGGAGCCCATAGTCGAACTGCTGATCCCTTCGACCCTGGATGATAGCCTAGCGCCCCCTGGCCAGCATGTGGCCAGCTTGTTCTGTCAGCATGTCCAGCCGATCCTATCGGGCGGCCGCAGCTGGGATGACCACCGCGAGGCGGTGGCAGACCTGATGATCGATACGGTGGAAACCTGGGCACCGGGCTTTAAGGCCTCAGTCCTTGGGCGTCAGATCAATAGCCCCTTGGACCTCGAACGCACCTTTGGCCTGGTCAATGGCTGCATCATGCACGGGGTGTTGAGCCTGGATCAGCTGTTCTCTGCAAGGCCTGTCTTGGGCCACGGCGCCTACCGTAGCCCGATCAAGGGTCTCTATATGTGCGGTGCTGGAACCCATCCCGGCGGCGGCGTCACTGGCGCGCCAGGTCACAATGCCGCCCGGGAAATCCTCAAGGACCTGCGCCGCTGAGCCCCGTAGCCTTACCGCCAGCAGATCGCTAAGCTTGGCGCACATGGCAGTGGAGGATCAAAGCATGGCTGATAATGGCGTCTTGATAGGCAATTCCGACCACTTTGAATTCCTGCGCTTGGATCGGGCAAACCGTCATGGCCTGGTGGCCGGGGCGACGGGCACGGGCAAGACTGTAACCCTGCAGGTTTTGGCCCAGGGCTTTTCTGACGCTGGCGTTCCGGTGTTCGCCGCCGATGTGAAGGGCGATCTCAGCGGGATTTCCATGGCGGGGACCCCCAACGAAAAAATGCTGGCCCGGGCCAAGGCGATGAACCTGGAGCTCCAACCGGCTTCGGCACCGGTGGTCTTCTGGGACCTTTTTGGTACGGAAGGTCACCCAATCCGCGCCACGGTTTCGGAAATGGGTCCCCTGCTGATCTCCCGCATGCTGGACCTGAACGAGGTTCAAGAAGGTGTCATGGCGGTGGTGTTCCGGGCCGCCGACGAAGAAGGCCTG
>Ga0007795_10000425_pt1 | contig 13258 bp, 13 predicted proteins | sample CryBogmetaGMA1M_FD_60369 | JGI IMG/M metagenome (GOLD analysis project Ga0007795, IMG submission 60369) | Freshwater microbial communities from Crystal Bog, Wisconsin, USA - MA1M | ecosystem: Environmental > Aquatic > Freshwater > Lake | place: Crystal Bog, Wisconsin, USA | collected 2009-07-06
GAAGGATAAGCAAAACCACTACGCCAATCAGAACAACAATATCAATCGTGCGAACAATCTTCTGTTCCTTTTCAGGAAGTTCCATGAACGCTTTCATGTATTCCGGAGGCTTAGCCCAGCCCCACATCCAACCAAGTGCAGTTGGCTTCAGGCGATCCTTACAATCATAGATCATGTCATACCATGCGAGCAGAACATATGCGACACATGCAAGCATAAACGCCATCAGAGTCCGGTGCTCCCAAGCCTTGAAGTGGGGCATCCAGTAGACAATCAAAACAAAAAGGGAAAACACTAGACACTTTGGGTTAAGTGTAAGGTGTGTTCCAAATAATCCACCGCTCATTACTTAGTATAGGTAATATAAATCAACGCATAGGCTCCAAGTAAAGCCTTGAATGCGGTCCATCGTGTAGTAAACATTAGTTCGGAAATCTCTGCGATCACGACAACCGATGTCATCATCAGAGCATCGGCTAGAAGGATTGTCGCTCCGCCTTCGTTTGCGTAGGTCTTGAATACATCAATCATGGCATTATGTCCAGCTGGTAGTCCACGAATTACAACAAAGTAGAAGAAGATGTCATGTAATAGCTGAACAAAGACTGAAACAGCCACAAGTTGAAGACCAACAGCTCCTGGAAAGAGAAACATGGCCACCATCACACCAAGAATCAAACTAAGAACATCAGCGGCAACTGCTGCAACACCGAACTGATCATACCACATATTCAGCGCATGTGTTGGAGGCAGAAACCACAAGTGCTGACCTGGGAGAATCTTTGCAATGACCATCACAATAAAGTCCACCCATATCGCAGCACTTACTAAGGAGAGTATCCGCATTACTTGTTACGGCGGGTTTTTCCGTGGGACATGCGAGCTGACTTCTTACGCGAGACTATGCGTCCCCACTTGTTCATCTTGAGGTCACCCTTCTTCAGTCCGCCTGTTGTGTGGTCAGCCGTTCCGTGCATAACCTGAGCGCGAGATCCAATAGCCTTCATTTATCTAGTTGCTAGAAATAATGACTAGACTCGCATTTGCATGCTTTGCAAACGGAATCTATGAGAATCAAGCTAAAAGACTGGCCTTCTCCGTAAGACGGTTTGGATATGAAATCTTTGTATTTAATACATTTGAGAGTATTGGTAGCCCCAATCACGATGATTCACCCTATGAGTTTAAACTACATGCAATTCGTGCAGTGTACATGAAAGGGTATGACATTGTAATTTGGTGTGACAGCGCCACAAAGCTCTTACGCCGAATAGAAAGCTGGATTCCTGAAATTGAAAAGCGAGGTGTATACTTACAGGAAGACGGTCATCGGCTAGGAGCCTTCGCAAATGACCGTGCTCTTGAAGCATTTGGTGTAAAACGGGACGATGTTATGGAGTTAGGAACAACTATATACGCATGCGTTATGGCGTTTGATTTCAGGCATCCGATCACAAAGACGTTCATGTATAGATGGAAAGAATGTGCAGACAAGGGGTTATTCAAAGGAAATGGACATAACAAAGATAGAACTGAGAGCAAAGACCCTAGATGTTGGGGACATCGTCATGATCAAACATGTGCAGAACTCATTGCTCGCGAACTTAAGATAGAACGTGCCCCTAGGGTTTTATTGATTGATTCCGAAGCTACCCCCGATCGGTATTTTACAGGTTATAGAATCTAACCTATGTATGAGAATACCGTCCTCTTACAATACCACGTAGAGGGTCGTCTGTATGTTGTTCTGCTACATGGGAAATACTAAGGGTTCTATGACCCTTTAGTTTGCCTTCGACAAGACCACTCGCAATACATAATGCAAATACTCGCTCTAATGATCCCGCAATATGCCGAGTGGTAGGAAGCTTTGCAAGCAGAGTTGTTGAAGCATGTTCAACAAACGGCATTATGTGAAGAAAGAAACTCGTAGGAATAATGAATGTGTGATACAAAAAGAAGGGATACTTGGAGAGATCTTCAAATGTATGAGATGTCTTGTAGTATCGGTTGTATTCATCCAAGAATGTCTCTTGCCAAAAGTCCCGTGGAAAAAGGTTCCAAATGGCTTCATTCTCATATGGAAAATATCCATACACATGATCGTCAATCAAAGTAGGTATACTTGACCTCTCAAACTTCATATCGTACTGACCAAATCCTACAAATTTGGAGTTCAGATAGGACTGGTTTCGGTATAAGTGAAAGAAAACGCTGTTTTGGTAAAAGTTATTCTTTTGAAATGATGGATTATGGAACCGCATCTTGTATTCGTAGATAATCGGGTATCCCCTCATCTGCCAAGGTATGATTTTTTGAATATCCTGATTGACTCCAACCCAAGTAAAGATAGTCTTGATTTCACTATTTGTAAAAACCTCAGTGTTCTTAGGAAAGAGGTCCTTATGAAAAATGATATAGAACGTCAACGACATTTGTACTTTGTCACAAACGAAAATTTGGATTCAGGACGATTCTAGCTCCGTGAGAACGGAGGCAGTTTTGGAAAGGGACATGTTCGCAGATCATCTGGCTTCCGTCATGACTGTTGTATTTACAACATCTATGCAATGTTGAAACCTTAGCTAACATTGCAGTATTGAACGCGGAATATACAACAACTGGTTGTGTAAACGTGGGTACCAAGTCCTTGAACTTCTCAATCGCTTCTGTAGTAGCTTCTTGTTGACTATACTTCCCTGATCTCCATAATTTATAGTATTCTCTCCAACAGTCAAACTCAATAATGCCTGGAATTCGAAGAGGCCAAATATCATAGTATTTATTACCGTAGCCAACTGCAGTCATTACATCCCAGTTATCAAGTGCAAAACATGAATCAAATGACTCTTTGGATACAGGTGTTGTGAACACATCATCCAAATCAATCATCATGAAGTAGTCAAACGAATTAGGTACATAGTCAAGTAGACGATTACGAATATACGCTAGTCTTTCAACGCGATCTACTATTCTTTCGTTTAGGTTGTATTCTGTAACAATTGTCCGCTGTCCTGGCTTCTTATTAGCCCATGCACGAATGATCTTGTTTGTATCATCGGTTGAATCATTCTCAAAAATCACGACTTTAGACTCTTTCCACCAGGGTTCTATTGTTTCAAGATTAGCCAAAACTTCGGGAAGATACTTTTCAACATTCATACAACAACCAACAATACAAATTGATTTATCATTCATTGAATCAATCTTGTGATTTTATTCATCCATGTTTGTAAGTGTAATAATCTAGGATTGAACGTGAAATTCTTGAACTTCTCAATTGTTTCTTTCATCGAGTCATTCGTTATGTCTGTCCAGTCTTGGACAATCCAAACTGGTAGTCCATCAAACAATGGGTCAAGTCCTGATGACTTCACGATCGGAATACAACCCAATACAAGAGCCTCCCATGTTCGGTGACAATCAGGTCCTGCACCTGGAGGCGATGGTATAAATGTATACTGAGTCATCATCATCCAAACATCCTTACGTGGCATTTTTGACGGTTGATGATCAATCACAGTTGGATCAATCAAGTCTCTTGCCCGAGTTCGTTCTTCAGATGCATACCAATTGAAATGAAAGGTTCCGTAGCATTTGTGAATTCTCTTCCAAAACGGCAATGAACTTCTAGATATTCCCAGGAGTTCGGATTCTTGTTCGGCAGGTGATGCCTGGGGACCCCACTCATGACCTCTTTTTTCACATAACGTATGATAGTCAAGACCGATTGGAATTCTATGAAGCTTTGGATGACCTCCCATACAGTTCTGAGCAAACCATGCAATAAGCAGAGGGTTTTCCAGTAGTTCAGTGGCTGTAGAAACTGATTGAGGGATAATATGATCAGAGTCGCCCGAGACAAGAATAAATGGTTTGCTGCGAGTCGGAAGAATATTTGTTACAAACGTCTCGACTGTATTTGCACATAGATAAATGATAGCATTCGCAGTATCCGGTGGCATAAACCCAATAAAAGTAGTTGATGATCTCGGATGCGGATCATAATAGGTGCATGATTTGAGAATACCACGTGAACTCACGATAATACATGTGTTCTCAGCCATTTCTTTCTGCTATAAGATACCCATTTCTTAAAGTTAGATCCTTCTTTATAATTTTCCACAACGGCGATGCCTCAATTTCTGCTGCAATCAACTTACATTTATCTGTAGCAATGTCGTCTAACATAATGATCTTGCATCTGTCTTTGAGCAACTGGTATTCAAAATAAGTAGTAAATTCACCGCCATCTAAAAGGACAACATCAAATCTATCGGGAAGATTTGGTCGTGACAAAAAAAGGTTACATCTTTTCATGTTATCTACATCAAAAAAGTTCCAATAAAGGGCTGTATTGTCGTTTTTGATATGTGGGAATACCTTGACTATATCGGGCTCTTGATTAAATAAGACCTCGTTGAGAATATGAACTTTGGGATAGTCTTTGTAGAGTTTTGCAGCATCGGCGCATTTATCCGAGTTACATTCCAAACTATAAAACACATAATCATCTGTTCTCTTCTTTAGAGACTCAACAAAAGCACGTGTGCTCCCCAAGCCATTCCATGTTCCGATCTCTAAGAATGTTTTGTTTGATTTATCTGCCGCAAGTCGCATGATCTCTTTTGCCATACCATCTCCTGAAATCTGTCCAATATTAGAAGAAGTCAGTATATTATATTCCCATCTATCTAGCCGTTCCCAAGCTGCCGCGCCTGGGCGCGGGGCCACCTCCGGCGCCGCTGCGCGCTGTTCCCAGGTCATTTGTAATGACAAATAAAAAATTAAAGTTGATCGTGTCGCGGTCTATACATAGGATCCTTTCTCCATTCAACATGTTGTAGAGTTGAACCAAAAACACCAAAGTCACTTCCACCGCATAAAAAGGTTGGTTCTGTCCAATAGACGCGGAGATTCAGAGCCCTTGCAGATTGATTGAACCACTCGTCAAATCCAAGTGCGATAACCTTGTATCCACTTTTAAACATGCTTAGCAATTTCTTCGCACACTGTTTTGTCATAATAAATCCCATTCCACGAGAAGATCCTGCCGCAAGAACTGAACCTCGTCCACCAGTCCAAACTCTCCCAATCTCATTGGATTTCAAGAACACATTTGACGTGGATCGTTTGGGACGTTCAATATGAAGTTCGCATGCATCTCCAATCCAACAAGCATCCCAATCAGGTGGTAGATTCTCAAGGGTTTTTTTCATTTCTTCATTGAATGTCTTTGCAAGACATGCGTCATCGTCCAAATACAAAGCATAGTCATCATCGCTGTGAATAAGACGCTTCATACCCTCAACATTCTTGACCAAGTTTGAGATGCAAGGAAGATTGATCTTTGATCGATCAAAATAAGAAAGTTCAAAGTCTGTAAGAAACTCACGATCGTAGACCTCAATAAATGTACCAGTTAATCCATGGTCGGCTAATTGGCGGTTCATATGAATCTTTCGTTCCTTGTTCGGAGTATAGTGAACGATATAGATAGGCAAATGAAGTTTAATTAGTTTATCAGGATTATCAAATTCATCGGAAGGCAAATAGATCGGATCACCTCTGAGACTAATTGGAAGCATTACCAATATGGTGTAGTAAGCACGTAAGTAGAAAACAAACTATATGTCAGTTTTGACGAATAGTTTGTTTTTTGAGTTGTTGTTGAGTTGTTGCTACTAAACGTATTTAGTTGGAGTACGCGAGGCCACCCATGCCGCTCATGACGCGCAGCACGTTGTAGTTGACGGCGTACACGCGGACCTGCGCCGTGCGGCCACCGCGCACCGTGTTGACGGACACCGTGAGCTGGAGCGTGGCCTTGTCGATACGCGAGAAGTTGCACGTGCCGGACGGCTGGTGCTCCTCGGGCTTGAGGGCAAACGAGTACACGTTGATGCCCACCGCCGGCGTGCGCGTGTGGTGCTGGAACGGCTGAACGATGCTGAAGTAGCGTCCCTCGCGCTCCGTGAAGCGGTCCTGGCCGTTGAGCTGCAGCTTGGCAACCTCCACCGGGTTCTTGCCCTCGCACTTGACTCCGGAGGAGAGGATGACCTTGGCGAGCAGGTAGTTCGTCGTGTCCTCGAAGACGAACTGCTGGTCGTTACCGCTGGGGTTGAGGTTGGAGTCCAGCCAGGAGGCACCACCCAGCGACGGGCCCTGGGAGAGACCCAGGCCAGGCAGGTAAGGGCCCGAAGGACCGTCGAACGAGCCAGTGGGAACCGCGAATGTTGCACCGGTGATGGGCAAGTTGGCGCCGCCAAGGCCAGTGCCGAGCGAGCCGCGCGCGAGGACGTCCATCACGATGCCCTCCGTGGTGAAGTCGTCCGTGTAGTTGAACGGCTGCATGCCGTTGACCTCCTGGATGGTCACCAGGTTAGGCGTGCAGTCAACGTACGAGTCACGCTGAACGACCCACACCAGCTCCTTCACCGGGTGGTTGAAGTTCAGCTGGATCTTGTTCGACGAGGACGTGATCGACTCGGCGCCCGTGAACTGCAGCTGCTCGATGAGGTACTCGTGCGTCTGCTGGGCAAAGCGGCGACGCTCCTCCGTGTCCAGGTAGATGTAGTCAATGTACAGCGACGCGGCCGTGAGCGACTGGATCGCCGTCGGCGCGACCTGAGACGCAACAAGCTCGTAGTACACGCAGTTCAGCCACTGCTCAAACTCCACGTTGATGCGCACCTCGTGGTACTGGAGCGCGATGAGCGGGATCGCCAGGCCCGGGTTACGGCAGAACCAAAACTGCAGCGGGATGTAGAGCGTACGCGCCGGCGTGCCCGCGCGGGGGGCGCACGAGTTCGTCAGCTCAGAGCCAGCGCACGAGGCGTCCAGCTGGTAGCCCTTGGAGTCCTTCATCAGCACCAGGTCGTGGGTGTTGCCGATCATGTCGTTCAGCGCCTGGATCGTGCCCGCATCCTGGGAGAGCTGAGTCCAGATCTGCATCCAGTCGCCATACTGACGGTCAATGCGCTGGCCGCCGATCTCGAGCTCAACCGTCTTGATGAGACGGTGGCCGATGAAGTTGAGCCAGCGGAAGCGGCGCATGGACGACGTGTACGTGATCAGGTCCACCGCCGGCAGAACCACCTGGACGTACGTGCGGTACATCAGATCAGCGTTACGGTTGATGATCGCCGTAACACGCTTGTTGAAGTCCGCCTGGCCGTTGAAGGTCACCTCAATGGACTCCATAGCGAAGTTCGTGTGGCGCTTGTACAGCACCTTCCAGAACGTGATCTGCGGGTTTCCCGAGATGTAGATGTCCTGCGCACCATAGCTAACGAGCTGAAGAAGACCGCCACCCATATCGTTTGTATGATACTAGGCGAGAAAAATTATTCTGCCGCCTCACCCGCACGGCTATTCGTAAAATCCCCGCAGATACGTTTCATAGAGAGGAGGCAAATTGGTCCTTCTACGATCACAAATAGGTCCACAGTGTCATTCATGACTTTGAACCGATATGTGAGCATAGTAATTGGAATGCTCTGATTGTATTTTTTACTTGCGGTTACGACGTGTCTTACGAGCCTGTCCACGAATTACCTTTCCAAACACATCTCGTGGTCTTAGCGGAGGAGCAGGACGCAGGTTCTTTTTTGCATCGGCAAGAACAGCAGTAATATTCTCGTCGTTCACCTCATCGCCACCACGGGTACGCCGAGTGCGACCACCGTTAGGCCTATTAGGATTCTTCCTTCTCTTTAACTCGTCCCAAGCTCTATCCATGTCGTCAAAAGACGATTCGCTTCTGCCATCATCTTTCGCGTACTTCCTAGCAAGAAGAGCGATTTGAACCATCTCGCGTTCTGTCGCATGATGACGTTCGCGAAACTGAGTAACAAGGGGTTTGTTTCGGTTTGTGTTCCTCGGCATTACTTAGAGCAGAGATTTAAGCCTTGGAGAGGATGTGGGCCTTCTTGGCGCGAGCACGGAGAGTCGCCTTCTTACCGGACGACTTCAGACCATGCGCCTTGAGAACGCGCTTAAGGGCCTTGGCAGACGGGCCACGGCGGGTGCGGCCACGACCGCCCATCGGAGGCGCAACAGCATTTCCAGCGGGAGTAGTTTCGGGCATTTTGTTTATTGGATGAGAGAAACTTTCATGTTGAACGCAGAAAAGTTAAAAATGGAGCCCCTTGGAATTATCGCAATTGTAGGTATTGCTGCCACTGCTTTGGTTCTTGTGTATTACTGTAAGCGTAAGGGTGATTTTGGTGGTATTAGAATGGTGAAGTCTTCATCAAACGAGAGATTATCTGAGATTGTTCATCAAGAAGATCCTATTCAAGTATCATCCTAGGTGTAATGTGCATTGCTTCCAACTCCTGCATCCACAACTTCATCGCATATGGGATCGTCTTCATAACAAAGTCGGTCTTGTTTCCACATGCGCCACATGAGTAGATTCCTTCAACCGGATTGACAACCGCAAGTGTGCCACATGACTTACAAATACCTGTACTAAACGGGTCGGATACATCCATCAGACGCTCCTTGGTAAACACCGAGGCACCGTGTGAAATCATACAATCACGTTCCATCTCTCCAACACGCAGACCACCATCACGTGACCTGCCCTCGCAAGGCTGACGTGTCAGGGAGACAATCGGACCACGAGCTCGAGAGTTTCCTGTCCACACGGGCTTGCCGTTACGCCTCACATAGAAGACGTGTCCTGGTACCTCCAAGCAATAGACCTTTCCATTGAAGGGGACCATCTCTTCGCGCTGTCCGTACTGAGTCTTGTGGTGACCGTGGTTCATTGCGGGTCGGTTCTTGGATTGAATGAACGCCAGCAACCATAAATCCTGTGTCGTGACACCGGAATGAGACCCAATCGTATAAGGAGTACCTGCAACTGTGTGGAGCCGCTTGTTCGCAGACCACCCTGCGTGAAGTGCGAGACGCTGAATGTCGTCTGCGAGCCTGGTAGATGAAGTGGAGTAGAGTAGAGATGAATTACATGTATGACCATCGCTGAGAAGTAATCCTGAAATTAGCGTCAACGACTGTTCCTTGTTCAACTCCCAAACCCAATCGGGCAAGTACTTATTCGTTGCACCCACACTCAGTGGACGCATATATGCACGAAGGTTCTTGTCGGAGATATCCAGCTTGCATGAGTTCGGACAGTAACGGTATGCCATATTGAGACGCGGTAGACAGGCTTCCAGCGCAGCCTTGACACGTGGCTTGTTGGCTGCAATCGTTACACGACTATCCGTACACCACCCATCTCCAATCCAAATTCCAAAGAAGGTCAGCCAGGCGTCCATATCAACTTCACCTAGACCCGGGAGACTGAGTTGGTATGCTGGCACAGACCAGTCACCGTCCTTTTGATACTTTACATGCTTGCCCATGATGTCTGCAGCCTCGTGAAACCCATATCTCCACTCTTGCTTACGAGTATACGGTTTAGCAACCCACATCTGATGGTTTGGAGTCACCTTCAAACTGAGCTGGTTTGCTTCCAGCTCGTACATATCTCCTTCGTAATCATACTCAAATGTTTGGATGGGATTCTCATAGATAACCTTTCCATCTTGCAGTGTAGCCACTTTATCCTCTAGTGTAACCTCATTAATGGGTTTCCAACCACTTGTCGTCAAGACGTCGTGGTCATCGGTCATACAGTGCTTCTTATCAATCACCATGTGCTTCAGGCGCTGGTAGAAAGTCGGCCCCATGAAGATCTCGGCCTGCATCATCTCACCAGTCTGTCCATTGTAGAGGATCTCATTTCCATACGGATGCATACCAAGCTCAATCATATGTGCCTTCAGATCCTCGACCTTCAGATGATTGTAAGGAGTTCCATCACCTAGAGTACCCTTGCGAACACCGATCTTTCCGAAGATGTTCTCCATCAGCTGTGCAATCGTCATGCGGGATGGAACAGCGTGGGGGTTCATGATAATATCGGGACGCAGACCACTCGCAGTGAACGGCATGTCCTCTTCATTCATCATCATCCCGATCGTACCCTTCTGTCCATGGCGAGAGGACACCTTGTCACCCACCTGAGGAATACGTTCAGATACAGTGCGTACCTTGATGAATGGATAGCCATCCGAGTTCTTGTCCTGCCAAACACCATCAATACGACACTTCTCCGAGTTCTTGTGGGTTGTAGATGCATCGCGATATGCGTATCCAGCTGCGTCGTTTCGGAGATTGACAACCTTGCCAATTACAACGTCGTTCTCTTCAAGAACAGAATTCAGAATGGGAAGACCGTTCTCAGAGATTGCAGCATAGCTTGTATTCTTGTACTTTCGTGTATTGTGCTTCTGAGGACGCATGAACTTCTCCTCGCGACCCGAGGTCACGTTCCGGTGCTCCTCATCCTTGTACATTCCATAGTACAGTCCTCGGAAGAACCCACGCTGAACAGCAGACTTGTTCATGATGACAGAGTCCTCTTGATTGTAACCGCCATAGCAAGCAATCGCAACAATCGCATTCATTCCAAATGGCATCTCATGCATCTTGAGAATGTTCATTGCACGGGTCTCCACAATCGGTCGGCCGATCGAGCAGAGAACATAAGCGTTCTTGTCAAGTCGTTTTGCGTAGTTTCCAGCATAGATACACATAGCCTGCTTACCCATAGCTGACTGATAGGTATTACGAGGTGACTGATTATGATCTGATAGCGGAATCGTAGATGCCATATGTCCGACAATCAGAGATGGATGAACCTCGTAGTGAGTGTGGGCATCTGTAACAGCCTCCTTACTCATTGCGATTCGCAGTGTCTCGGTCTCTGATGCATCAATGTAGTCAATGCAAGACTTGACCCACTCATTCCACTCATTCTTCTCAGGAGGAGGAGCACCGACTCGGAATACAGGGCGAACACAGCGACCGCCATCTGTCTCAATCATGATGGTGTTCATGAGAGTAAACCAAGCAACTGAGATATGCGGATGAAGACGCTGGGTCCGTCGTGCAGCCCGCATGTCAGTAACAAGTGTATGCGGATCATCGGTGTATCCAACAACAACGCCATTCAGCGAGATGCTTGTTCCAACGTAGACTTTCGGAATATCAATCCATGTGATTCTAGCCTGATCTTTGAGGAAATGAAGGACTGTATTTGACGGAACATGTTGAGAGATCGATGTCAACAGACTCATGTTCTTGACAATGCCTACCGAGTGACCTTCCGGAGTCTCAACTGGGCAGACAAATCCCCACGAAGTACCGTGTAGCTTACGAGGTGCCAACAGCTTACCCGACTTTTCAACGGGAGTCTGAATGCGACGAAGATGGCTGAGAGTGGAAGCATAGGACATGCGAGCCAATACCTGAGATACACCAACCTTTGTTGCGTTTGATAGAGAAGTTGAGGATGAGCTACCAAGACCCTGAACTGTGAAGTTTCCAGTAGCCAAAGCCTGCTTTAGCTTACCCTCAATTGTGGAAAGCTTGAGGATCTTGTAGAGATTGTTGATATTCAGAATCTCCATTGGGCGAGGTGTCTCACCCTTCTTCCAATTGTCATTGTTGACCTCCTGAACGAACTCATTGCGAGTATCATTGCACACCTTCTGAAACAGCTGGCGGAACAAATGGGTCAGCAGAGCGCCTGTAGTCACGACACGCTTATTTGGATATGCGTCTCGGTCATCCAAGGGAATCTGCTTACAATAGGTTAGCAGAAGCCGGCGAATCATAGAACCCATGAGAACACACTTGCGAGCATTGTGTACTGAGAGAGGCGCATTCTCACCTGCGAGCTTGACGTGAGGCAGAAACTCGGTATTCAGAAGCTGGCGGACATAAGCGCACTTGTTCTCCTGATTTGTTGCATACTGCAAGTGGTTAGACAGATAGGAAATCGCATCGTCCTGAGAGAATACACCTGTCTCTGCTGCGTCACGAAACGAAGCTGCCAGCATCTCTGCATGAACCTCATCTTCGGAGCCCCAAATGAGACGAACAATGTCACGATCTGTGACAACTCCCATTGCGCGGAAGTAGATCACAACTGGAATGTCTTCGCGGAACCGAGGAACGCATGCAGTCAGAGGATTGCCAAATCCATTGAACTTTGAACTCAGTCGTATCTCTAGCTTCTTAGGAGGCATTGTGAAAGACTCGTGAAGAGACTTGATCTCAACTGAATAGAGATGCTTGGAAGCAGACTTCTTGTTTTGGAAAATCATGATTCGGTTGTCTGCAACCTTCTCCTGACATAGAATCGTTCTCTCTGATCCGTGAATAATAAAGTATCCGAGAGGATCGTGAGCACATTCACCGTACTCTGCAAGGCTCATTGGATAGTCCTTCAGAAGACAAAGGCTAGAACCGAGCATGACCGGAAGCTTACCTAGAGAGATTCCCTCAAAGACGCGAAACTCCTCGTCGTATGTATCAAGGTTCTCTCCCTTGTAGGTCCTAGCGATGAACCTGATGTCAGCATACATCTGTGATGCGTATGTAAAGTTGCGAATACGGGCCTCCATTGGAAGCATTGGCTTGACACGACCTGTTGCTTCCTGAATCCGCGGCTTGATGTAGGAAACGTTCTCAAATGAAAGCCTGAACTCATACTTGTATTTCTTGATTCTCTCATCTTGTTCATGCCAAACTGTGATCGGTGCCGTAGATTGAATGATGAGGGGGATTTTGTTACGAATGAAGTCTTCAAATGAATCAACTTGATGATCTACGAGGCGGCGCACACCATTTGCGAAATATGCATTAACTGCTTGCCACTCCATCGTGCCTATACTGGGGAACGTTATGCCTAAATACTATTTGTCCATTTTCTTATAAGTATGCCACAGTTCAAAATTACGAAAGTGGACAAGGAACACGAGGTTCCGGCACCTAGACGCACTCGCCGCCGGTCGATGCGAACATACCCAAAGGGTGTTCTTAAAGGTGGGGAAGCTGCAATTGTAGGTGTCAAAGATCCTGCCAAGCCCCCGCCACTCCGTACCTCCGCAAAGGGGACTCTTACTATTTTAACACCCTCAGGTATGAGGAAACGCCGAGAGACGATTAAGTCAAAGGTCCGTTCCTTATCAGACAGCGAGGTTCGCGATGCACTCCGCAAGAACAAAATGACTCTTAATTCAAAAACTCCATCACATATCGCCAGGGAGATACTTGAAAGCGGGACAGAGGCAGGAATGATTGTCCTAAAGTAAAGTAATGACGTCCATATGGGGACCCCTTGGTTGGATGACTTTACATTCGGCAGCATCATGTTATCCCGATAACCCTACGT
>Ga0007795_10000426_pt1 | contig 13235 bp, 16 predicted proteins | sample CryBogmetaGMA1M_FD_60369 | JGI IMG/M metagenome (GOLD analysis project Ga0007795, IMG submission 60369) | Freshwater microbial communities from Crystal Bog, Wisconsin, USA - MA1M | ecosystem: Environmental > Aquatic > Freshwater > Lake | place: Crystal Bog, Wisconsin, USA | collected 2009-07-06
TATAAATCATATAAACATTTGTTAGTATATTAATCTAAGTAGATGACTGGTGAACGAGAAATTTTGTTGGATATGAATAAAACTCTAATAAATCTATTAAACAGTATAAACAATACTATTTCTCAAATGAATATGATCGATGAGGACATCAGATCGTTAGACAATAACTACTTTTTAGAAGAACGCGACCAAATTTGGAAAAGAATGCTAGAATTATTTAGTGTAGACAATTTGTCCATACATAATTTAACGAACGTCTTGTCAAATTACAAGACAATTGTGAACAATCAGATAGAATGTATTTGCGACCATGAATGGATTATAGACGAGATTGATATTGGACCAGAGACGTCTAAACGAATATGTTATTGTAGAAAATGTGAAATATCAAAAAATACCATATAACGCCGGATTTATTATTTACTAAGAAATGTAGTGGTTCGAATTATAATTTTGGAATAATTAACACATTATTACGGAAATTTTAAGCTTTAACGTTATCAGTTGTTTTTACAACAAAGGTATTAACGTATTGTGATAATTTATTTGACGTATTATTACTCCCTTTTTTTATTCCAACGAAATACAAGTCGAATGATTTTGTATTGTAATACGTATCCCATTCAGAAAATAATTCATCTAAATTTAATACATCGTTTATATCTTGTCCAGTTAAATTTTTGTAATAATCAACCATATCTTCTACATTACCAATCGTACCATATGAATCTTGTGGAGTAGTTCGCCTTGTTCCATGCTCTGCTCTACCGGTAGAGGCGCATGTAAAACATAACATACCATTCGGTTTCAACATTTTATAAATCTTAAGCAATGAATCCTTGTATTCTGGGTCATGTTCAAAACATTCCGTAGATACAATTGTGTCAAACGAATTATCATCAAATGGCAAATCTTTTGTTTTAGATACAATGGTAACATTATTCGCTTGTATAACGTCATTGCCTTCATAATCGCAGTTTTCAAATAAAAACCTATTATTCCCATTTATATCACCAGAACCGACATCTAAAACACGTTTATTATTGAAAAAATCGCTTAATATATGTTTAACAAATACTGTGAAATTTCGTGCTTGAATGTGCATAATATAATATACTATTATATTAAAGTATCAAATAATTATATTATATAAATTGTTTTTATTGGTTTAATATTCAGAATAAGGAACATTGTTTGAACCACGAGTACGTAAATAGTCATATTGTCCAACAGTCATACATGCGCAACCAGTGCTGCTAGAATAGGCATTAGGACAGCATTCGGGTTTAAATTGAGTGGTAGCAAACATATCGAGCTCATCCTTAGGGAGAGGAATGGGTTGCTTAGGACGATTCCAAATGGCTTTGACTCCGGCATCCGGTGTGGTACCGGGGCTGTAAAGCAATGTAGGCATAGCCCATTTAGATGGGTTCATAATGTAATCGGGGGTTCTAGCGCCAGCGAATTCGGGTCCATACGCAGCATTGTTATTGCCAACAAATCCCTCCATTTTATAGTATCCCATTTTGTTGTAAGCCATTTTCATCATGTCGCTAAAACTCATTGTACAACACGAGCAAAAAAGATGTCCAGATAAAATCCAAAAAACTACAACAATAAGAATTAGGATTTCCAATCGAAATTTGTACGAACCAATAGAGATTTCCATTTATACATATTCTTTAGATAATATTTTCCTTAATTGGAGAACAGAGTCTATATTGTTATTATAGTCAAAATGTTTTACCCCATCTAATTCAAAACACCGATTCGATACTAACAAATGATATAATTTATCGCTATGTTTGGTAACTCCTAAATTTTTATCTAATTCCACAATTCCATAAACAATTCCACCGGTCACCAAAATGTCTCCTATTTCTACGGTTTTCAACAATTTAGTCCCATCTATTAATTTAATTTTACTATTTTCGTTAAATCCCACATCAAGTGTTTTTGATATATTCTCTGTTATACGAATATCCTTGTAACCAAGGATAAAATTCAAATCCTCATCATATATTTCATCCCAATCAGTAAAAATATTATTATTTAGTACTATGGTTTTACTCGATGTATTCAAACAATACAAACATGGTTCCGTATATCTTGGAATATGAATCGCGTGTGGATGTTCACGGACTGGTATCCATTTTTGACGATACTTAACAATATGACATCCGCTTACAACAATGTCATCTAAAGAATACATATCGAGTCCAGTCGACAATACCTTTATTTTTGCCGTAATAGTAGAGCCATCTAATAAAATGTCACCTACACATATGTCTTGTATCGTCCTTGTCGTCTTATTCTGTAATACGAACTCAGTGTCTTTGTCAAAACACCGCAATGCGGGTAATCCGCTTGTTTGAATGTGTAAAACTTCTGTCATAAAATACACAATAATCGCTAGTGGTATTAATATAGCCAAGAACACAACACTCATTGTGCTAGCAATTGGCCATGTAAAGGGTAGAATCCATAGACCGACAATGACAATTGCGAGTATAATCAACATTTTTATGATTAATTCTAAAATAGCGCCCAATAATGACTTTAATGTGTAATAAGTCCCCAACATAGTATATAAACCACCCGTCATAATACCTTGGACTTTGCTAAGCGCATCTATTAACGCGATAAGCATTGTCTGTATGGGTACGATTATGTTGAGTATTCGATTCAAAATATCCTCTCCTATTTCTCTAACAGAATTACGAATTTTGTTCATTATCTCTCTAATTTCTTGAATAGCAGCGCCTACCGCAGAAAAAATGTCAGTTACGACTTTCATCATATATTGAAATGGTTCTAAAGCATGCCCCGATATACTATATAGTATTTGTTGAACACAGAATTGAAAATTTTCACTCGTATACTCAAATGGTGTTTGGCCTTCCGGGTGAGTAATAAACCCAGCAAATATCATATTCTGTGGCTTACAACGTTGATTTATCCAATCATCCGCAATGATTTTTTTTGATTGCGAAATACGCCCATATATATAAATTACTAACACGACTATGGTTATAATAATAAACCGTAATAATGAACTACTATAAAGGTCTACAAAGGATAAATTATCATATAATTCGCTTGTAAATGCGCTTACATTTTTATAAGGATTGTTGACATTATTATTCATATAGTATAAATGGATAATAATATGTTGTTAAATCGGAATTATTTGTTTTTGTTAACTAATTCATCATCTTCCCAGTCCCAAAACAGTTGATCACCTATTTTTATTTGCCGATTAGTAGTGATTAAACAAGAGAACCAATCTGATTCAACTTTATTTTGTGATAAAGCTTCCGAAAAATATTTCACTTGAGTCCATCTATTATTTTTATAATCAAAAATAAAATGGCTACCAGTAACGTATATGTAGTCACCATTTACTCCTTTCGGAATTTTGTATAAAGGTTCGTTGTCTAGATTGGCAATTTTCATTACAGAGAATATTTTAGCACCATCTTCTAATTCTGCTCCTAAAGGTAGATCCTTCATCATATATATTTCTCCATTTTTCAGTCTCACTTTTGTATCTGGGTGAAAACAAGAACCAATAGCTTGAACCAGTTGGCCCGGTGGTCCAGCCCAAGCACTTTTCATGGTTTTAATAGACCCATCTAAAACATACATAATGGTTACAACAATACCGATAACTTTTCCCATCATATCTTTAATACTTATTGTCATTTTTTGGAACTCTGTTAAAATATTAAGAAAAACACCGAATACGTTTTGTATTAGTTCAGACACAAAATTTCGTACAGAACTAAATACTTCGCGAATATTATTGATCGCATCCGAAAAATTCAATCCAATAGAGGACAACATAGTAACCATGTAGTTCAACGGTTGTAACAAATAGTTCATCATGTCGCTCTGTATATTTTGAACACAATATGTAAAATCTTCTGATATATTTTCAGAAAATACCCAATAGGTTGGATTACATCTATATTGGGCCCAATTGTTTCTGATTTCATCCACAGAGTAAAAGAATATGGTACTTATACTGAGAAGAAAAAAACCTAAAGTTATATAAATAAAATAGAGCCAGCTTTGAGATTTAGAAATTACGGTTATTTTGGCTATAGATGTATCTGTCATAAACTATATATATATTTTCTTATTTTAGCAGTTACATATTAACGGGTACATCTTCCTTTACTGTTATTTCTTTTACTTTTTTTGCTTTTTTTACCTTTATTACTTTTATTGTATCGTCTAGTTTTACCACCGCTTAAGCAACCCCATTTAGGCCATGAGCCTCCTCTTTTGTAATATCTTCTAGAATATCTTCTTGAACCGCCTTTATACATCTGATTATTTTGTGCTTGTAAAGCGGCAGTTTGCTCTGGTGTTTTAGCGGAATCAAATGTAGCTTGTTGTTGTTGTTGTTGTGCCACTGCTGTTAGACCAGTATAATTTGCTTGAGATGCCCCCGCAGTTGGTCCCGGCGGAGGAGTCGGTACAACGATGGCTGCTGCTCCTCCTCGTCTTCTTTTTACACGAGTTTTTCCACCAGTTTTTCCAGTTAAAGCTCGTTGTGTAGCAAGTTGTTGTTGTGAATTCATATAGGCAGATTGTCCGGGACTTATAGCACCGGGGGCTAGCGGCTGTACTTCTTGTTTAGGTACAGCATTTGCTTGTATAGTATTGTTAGCAACCATTTATATAATAAGATAATATTATTTTATGAGTTATAGTTTAAAGATAGTATTCTAAAATAATAATATAATGGACGAAGAACAAAAGCTACAGTTACAGAAAATGATTACGGCAAATAATGTAGAAGACAATACGGAATTGATTAGAAAACTCAAACATAGTCATATTTTACGCGAGGATGTTAATAATTTAATCATGTTAAAAGCGAAATATATTGATGAGCCAGACATGGTTCATTTAGAAGCAATGAGTGAATGTAATTTTATTTTTACATATTATACTGATATTTACAATAAAATTCGTAAGGATGAAATAGATTTAAAGATATTATTTCAAGCTTTCGATGTATTAAGAGATATTGAAGATGGTAAAATAGACCAGCACGAAGGTGCTTTTAAATTCGGTTCTCTTTTAAAGAATATTTATGTAGACAGTGCTTTAAGAAAGGCCGAAAAATTGAACGCAGAAACCGGAGAACCAGTCCAAGAATACAAGGGTCCCCAAGTCGAAATTAAGTGGAGCCAATTTAAAAAAATAAATATTAAGAGATAATGATATCCCATAATGTAAATTTGTAACCAATATTATAAATTTACTAACATTGTTAGTCGTATTTTTGTTTTTTGTCGATAACCACCTCTTTCGTAACATTGCGAATGATTTTACATATATTTTGGTCTTGTTCTTCTTTAGTAGATCCGCTCATTACATTACAAATGAGTTTTAAATAACGGTCATTTTGTTTTGATTCTGGATTATTATATTCGGGGTTAGCTTTCTGCCAAAGAGGAATTTGTTTAATATTTTTGTGCGCAATGTGCTTAATAGCATTTGTTAACAATGATTTTTCCTCATTATCCTTGTTCCATTGGTCATCATTTTTAATATATATTATTTCCCTCTTAAAATCACTACAGTGAACGGGTCGATTCGAAATGTCCAAGTTTTTCAGTCCATTAATGAATATCTGAGAAATACCATCGGCGTATCCAAGACGCCCGGTTTCCTCTAAATCTTTCACACCCACTTGTAGTTGATTGACAAAATCCATAATATTTAGCGCATTTTTACATGTTTCATTCAAGAAAATATTCAGATTAAAACTATTGTTAGTTGTATTATAAGTCCCAGAGTTCTTAGCCAGCTCTATCATTTGTTTATTTTGGTCAATAAGTAGCTGTTTGAATTCCGCATTTTCATGCATTAAATATTGAATTAATTTCTCTGCTTCATTTATTTTCTCCACAGAATTTTCGGCGATTTTCTCACAACATTTTTTTTTATGACGCCACAATCCAGACTTGTCTTTATAGCTTTTTCCACACGAACATTGGTAAGGGGTTTTTTGGGTAAAATCGGGTTGACAAAGGTTGACAAAATGTTTCTTCGTCTCAAGATGTCGTGTATAATCTTTTTTGTTACACGATATAAAGTCACATTTTTCACACATAAAATTTAGGGGTTTTTCGGGGTAAAAAAGGTTGACAAAAGTTGACATAATTTAGCAACCGAAAAAACCCCTAAACATTTTTCGAAAAAATCGGAAAAAAGTATCATAACGATTTTCTAATTATTTTTTTGGTAATGAAACCATTATGGTTAGGCGACCATTTTTTTAGTGTTTTCCAACATTTTTTCAGAATTTCCTATTTTGGACATTTATAAATGTCCATTTTTCAAAACCTAAACACTTTTATGAAAAACTTTTCGTGGATTTTAATATATTATATTTTTTAACTTAAAGAAGGGGGGTATAATCCGGATAATATATATTAACACCTTTTAAACATTTCAAAACCAACTTAAACATATTTTTATTGTTATTAGTAATGTTTTACCTTGTACAGTTTGATGACATAGACAGTAAAGAAACAAAACGATTACAACATGATTTGTCCGGACAACCCAACGGAACTATTTTGAGTTATGCGTGTTATATTCGAGTGACAAATTTACCAAAAGATAAATGGATAGTATGGATAGAGAAAGATAATGTATATGAATACAATCGACAATATGAAAAGTTTTTAACAATAAAGGGTATAAAAAGTTTTATTGAATTAGATATCCAAAAATCTCCGCGTGATAATGACTGGTTATGGGAAGATAATTATATCGATAATATATTTGCTGAGTTTATATAATATATACGTCATTTTCGCGGTTTATTCTTTATATTATTTATATTGTGGGTATGTATGGGAATCTATTACGGAGATATTCATTATGGAGTAAAAATTTCTAAAAAAATATATAGGGATGGTGATATTTTTTTAGAACCGAATTATGAAGTGATATTTGATAATAATGCTATTTTGTTGAATAGTTATTTAGACAACGTTAAAAATATTTACTTACAATTATTAGAGCCACATAGATATCAATATGAATTATTTGCTGATATGTTTACAACATATAACGGTATTGTAAGTAATAAGGCATGGCAAAGGATTACAATGGACCAAATGAATAATTTTGTCAACGGTATGTATAAAATTGATTACTTACAAAATGGGAGATATTAAATATATTTTGTTAGTACAAAATTAAAAAGAATTAACGAAATACATAATATATGTCCTTTGAATTGGTTTTGTTACCGGTTTTACAAGAGTATGAGAAAGCAGCGTATGAAGTTGAAGAGAAAATCAAGACAGCAACAAAGACACTTACTACATCAGTGGATACCAATTATTCTACATCAATAAGCGGTAAAGTGTTAAAATATAGAAAAACAGATAAGGATATCATTGTAGTGGATCGTGATTATTTAGAACGCAAAAAATTGTCTATTCGTTTTTCGGATAAGGGTTCTAGACCACAAATAATGTCATTGGACGATTTAATCGATTTGTTAGTTAGTTTAGAGGATGAGGATGAATCCGATGAAAAGGATGTCGAAGCTTCTGAAAAACGAGAAACTAGTGAAACAAAAGAACCAGAAGAGAGCAAAGATGGTGGATGTGTTGTTATGTAAAATAGAATCACTTGTAAAATAGAATCACTTGTAAAATAGAATCACTTGTAAAATAGAATCACTTGTAAAATAGAATCACTTGTAAAATAGAATCACTTGTAAAATAGAATCACTTGTAAAATAGAATAAAGATAATTTACTAGTGATTATAATGCCGCATAATGTACTTGTTATTGTTGAATCGCCAGCAAAGTGTAAAAAGATTGAATCCTATTTAGGTCCCGGATTCAAAGTCATCGCTTCTTTTGGACATTTACGCACTATTTCAAAATTAGAAGATGTTGATATAGTAAACAATTTTAAAACCAAATATTCCATTATACAAGAAGAATTAAAGCTAAAACAAGTAGAAAAAATACGATCTGAAATTACAAACGCATCAGATGTAATTTTAGCTACGGACGATGATAGAGAAGGAGAAGCCATTGCGTGGCATATTTGCGACTTGTTTGGCCTACCTATAGATAAATCCAAGCGTATTATTTTTCACGAAATCACAGAATCCGCAATCCAGAGCGCCATAGCGCATCCCAAAAAACTAGATATGAATCTAGTCCACGCTCAACAATCGCGACAAATTCTAGATTTGTTAGTTGGTTTCAATATTTCACCTATTTTGTGGAACTGTGTTTCTAGAAACCATCAATCCAGTTTGTCTGCCGGTAGATGCCAAACCCCAGCACTACGTCTAGTATATGATAATTATTTGGACATTCAAAAATCCCCCGGTAAAGGTGTTTATAATACAAGCGGTTATTTCACGAATCTCAATTTACTCTTTGAATTAAATAAACAATGGTCAAATAAAGACGAAGTAACCCAGTTTTTAAATCTATGTACCAATTTCAACTTTATATTTAGTCTAACTGAACCTAAGAAGGTGATAAAAAAAGCACCCGAACCATTGACGACTTCTAGTTTACAGCAACTAGCATCCAATGAACTACATTTTTCTCCAAAGGATACTATGAAATACGCACAACAATTATATGAAAATGGATTCATAACCTATATGCGAACCGACTCTAAAAAATACAGCAGAGAGTTCGTAGAAAAGACGAAAAAATATATTCAATCTACTTATGAAGACAAATTTGTTAGTCCATCCATAGATAATTTGTGTATTAATAATACAAATCCCAAGGAATTTAAAGCGACAACTGCTGCCGCAGAAAAGCGTGGAATCCCAGCACCACAAGAAGCTCATGAGGCTATTCGTCCGGTTAATATTAGCTGTTTAGTAGCAACAGATTTAGAAGCCAAATCTATTAAATTATACGAACTAATATGGCGTCGTACTATAGAATCTTGTATGTCATCGGCACAATTCAATTCCATTTCAGCAAAAATTACCGCTCCATTGGACACTGTATTTGTATTCAAAACCGAACAGCCTATATTTCTCGGATGGCAAATTGTTGGTCAAAAGAAACCACAGCCAAAAGGGAACAACCATTATGATTACCTAACAAAGTTGAAGCAGAACGCGCAAATGCTGCCAAAGAAAATAGACAGTAAATATTCTTTAATCGAGTTAAAATCGCATTTTTCAGAGGCGAGACTGGTTCAATTATTAGAAGAAAAGGGAATAGGGCGCCCGTCAACTTTTGCGTCACTTATAGATAAAATTCAAGAGAGAAAATATGTGCTAAAACAGAACATAACGGGTAAAGAAATAGAATGCGTCGATTTTTTATTGGCTGACGGTGTTGTTAGTGAAACGGTTACTAAAAGAGAATTTGGTAATGAGAACAATAAACTAGTTATTCAACCGCTGGGTATAATTGTAATCGAGTTTCTATTAAGTAAATTTACCACATTTTTTAATTATGATTATACTGGAGAAATGGAAAATGAGCTAGATAATATAGCAAAGGGCGACGCAATATGGACCGAATTATGTAAAAAATGTAATGACGATTTAACGAGTACAATAAATGGATTACAAGACGTAAAAAAATTCAGTTTAGAAATCGACGACAATCATGTACTAGTGATTGGTAAATATGGTCCAGTTGTAAAATATACTTGTCCAAAAGATTCGAAAAAGGTCTCGTTCATTCCGGTTAAAAAGGACTTGGATTTGGATAAACTAAAACATCTACCAGAATTGAGATTGGAAGATGTTATAGAACAAACACCTACAACTATAAAGGACGCAATTGGTAAATATAAAGGCAAGGATTTATTTGTTAAAAAGGGCAAATATGGGTTGTATGCGCAGTGGGGAAGTGAAACGAGGTCATTAAAGGGTAGTGAAACAAACGATGATAAAAATGTAAATTATATAGATGTAATTCGATTTTTAGACCAAGACGTATTGGATTCAGAAAAGCCAGTTGGATTAGTAAGAGAATTGACTCCGCAACTGAGTATACGCGCCGGCAAGTATGGTGATTATATCCTTTATAAAAAACCGAGAGCTAAAAAACCAGAGTTTTTGAAATTAAATGGGTTCACAAGCGACTATAAAAAGTGCGATAAGGATTTACTTATTAATTGGATTAAACAAACTAACAACCTTTGAAAAAGATTGTCACTTATTTGGTTTCACTTCACTTAATGCCTTTCCCAGAGATGCTTGATATCCATAAGGGCCATCGGTATGTAATAACCAATGTTCTAGACCGTGTTTTTGAACATTTGCTGCTTCTTTCAAAGTCCATTTCCATGTTTCAGCTGTATGGTCGTCTATAACACCATATCTGTATAGTTTATGTAACTGTTTGCGAGGCGCATCCCTATAACTCAAGACCCAAAATATACTTTTTTCACAAAATCGCAGCGGTTTCATTATTACATCAATACAGTTAGTATTTAAATTATTTTAGTTTTTAACATTTACAAATCATTAATAAATGTTAAATTTTGACGCTTAATACCTTTCTCAAAGGTGGATGGACTAGTTGAAATCTTGTAGCTGGCTTCTATTAAAAGCATCACGAATATTAGCAACACGATTCGGCCTAGGTCTAAGTAAATTAAACTCTAACATAAAGGAATATTCGAAATTCCCAAAGTCAATATTTTGTCCATTATGATATCGTATTTTAAGATTCAATTTTCGAATTCTTTCAGCTGGAGGGTCAAAATACTTATAAGGTGTCATATCATTATCAAACCATTGGCTGATAGGTGTTGTAGGAACGGCTATTTTCGCAAAAGAAGAATTTACTATACCATTGGTGCCGTTAGTATGTGCTGTATATTCGGACAAATTCCAAGGAGAGGTTTCATCAATACAGTTTAGACCGGCAATCTCCATATACATATAAGCCGGCCCCATGAAATTGATTTTTAAGGGCGCTTGAAGAAAGTAGACAGTTGCTTTTGGAGCACCGGGTAAAAGCCAATATCCATTGTCTCCCGGGTTTGATACATCTCCATAATAAAAACGAGGCACTTGTTGATCCTCTAATGCCAGATCATCAGAAGGCATCTTCGAGTTATCATAATTAGCTAAATTTTGCGACGCATTCAAAGCATATGCCGGGCAACGTGTAAATCCTAGATATGCTGGAAGACCCCAATTACTAAAATTGGGTAAAACATTCGCTCGGATACAAGAACTATCCACAATATCTCTTTTAAAATAAACAAACGAGTCATTGGTTAAAACAAATTGGTCAGCCGTATTACCAAACCACAATTTTTGCCCCACCGCATTGTAAACAATATTAAATCGGTTATAAGCCACAAACATTTTTTGTGCTTCAGCATATGCTGGATTATTGGTAAAAAAAGTGTTGATATAATTTGTAATGGTAGCATTAAATTGGTTTGTTAGTTCGATTGCCATTTGATCGGGATTATAAAAACCAGTTTCGATTGTAACTATAAATTCATTATTTAATGACGCATATAATGCCGCAAAAATACCCTCCAATAATGGGTCGCTAATACTTACAGCTCCGGGGTTATATAGATTAATCAATTTAAATGTCATGACAATATTGTAATTAAAAGCTGAAAACACATTATAATTTGCGGGAAATGACCAAGAATATAAACGAGCCGAAGCAACATTAAGATAATCTTGTGGCAACTCTATTTCAAATTGTGAAGCATTTGGGTATTTAGAAACATCTCGGTCTTCTGAATGGATTGAGATATATTTTTTCTCGTAAAAATATTCATTCGCATTGGGTATAATAGGATGATTATTAAAAACAGTACTACTACTCATAAAATAAGTTATTATATTATTTCTATATAAATATTAAATAAATATATATTTTAATAGAAATGAGTATTGTTGGAGCAAATTACGGTAGTAGACAGCCTAATAATTCAGCATATATAAAAAATTTCGTTTCGGGAACACCAACTAATTTGTGGAAAACGGCTACATATACACCTAGCGGTCAGCCAATTATCAGTGTAATTACGCCTACAATTGTAAATGAAAGTGTATTAATTGAAGGTGACTTATATGTCAATGGCAGTATTATAAATCCTTCGGATGTATACTTAAAGGAAAATATTCGGTCTATAGATATTGATTGTACTAACAAAATAATGAATTTAAAGGCAGAACAGTTTACATTCAAAAGCGATCCAAGACATAAAGTCCATTATGGGTTTATTGCGCAAGACTTTGAAAAAGAGTTCCCGGAATTGGTTTCCGTAAAACCGGACAACAATGTTAACCTAAAGGCCATTAATTATTTAGAAATAATACCATTATTACTGAATAAGGTTCAACTACAGCAGAAGGAAATCGATGATTTAAAACAGAGGATATTGGCGCTAGAACTTGTCAAAGAAAATAATATACTGATATAGTAATTACGATGAGTGAGAATAGTTTATCGGGTTTACATTCTACATTAATGAAAATACCACAAGCAATCATAGGCGCGTCAATAACCATCATAGTAGTAGTAGTATGGTTTTCTGGTGTAACTAATACAAATGGTTTATCGGCATTAATTGGGGGTTGTTATGGTTTGTTAGTTGGATTATTAGCCATTTTATTAGTTAATTCGCCATCCAACAATCTACTTCATTTCTTGGGATCGATATTGACATTTTTATTAGTAATGGCAATAATCATTGTAATGATTATATTTTTGTCAATGTATTTCGATATAATTGCTAGTGGAGAAGCAGCGCCATCGTATTATTATTATTCTAAAATATATTTCATCATATTAGGTATACAGCTTTGGCAATTATTACAAGCAATTTATAGTTCAGATAAAGTTGGTACTTCTTTAAAAATAGGAATGAAACAACAAGCATCGCTTAACTTCTTTGCTGTATTAAATGTTATTTGCTTAATTATAGTCGGCTCGACATTACATTATTATTCTACACAAGGTTGAATTTGAAAATTCTTACCCAAGGTTGAATTTAAAAATTCTTACCCAAGGTTGAATTTAAAAATTCTTACCCAAGGTTGAATCACGGTAAATTGATGAACTTATATGTTAGTCCGTATTCATTTTCGGTTTCCCAAATTCCAGCAATCTTTAGTAAAAATTGATTATTAAAAGGTTCGGTAGTGTTAGAAAACAATTTGATGTAGCCATTTTTAAGTTGTTCGGTAATTTTGTATTGAGGTATTTTACCA
>Ga0007795_10000428_pt1 | contig 13224 bp, 9 predicted proteins | sample CryBogmetaGMA1M_FD_60369 | JGI IMG/M metagenome (GOLD analysis project Ga0007795, IMG submission 60369) | Freshwater microbial communities from Crystal Bog, Wisconsin, USA - MA1M | ecosystem: Environmental > Aquatic > Freshwater > Lake | place: Crystal Bog, Wisconsin, USA | collected 2009-07-06
CGATCAGTCTGAAACGAACGAAGTCGTCGAGGAAAGCGGCAGCTTCGCCTTGGTTCGACTCAGTTGGCGCCGGCCACCTTGGGGGCGTCGGCATAGATGATCAGCGGTTGGCCTTCGCCGTCAATCGCGTTTTCATCAATCACGACCTTCTGCACATTTTGCAGCGTCGGCAACTCGAACATGATGTCGAGCAGCACATGCTCGAGAATCGATCTCAGGCCGCGCGCACCGGTCTTGCGCTTGAGTGCCTTGCGCGCAATCGCGAGCATCGCGGCCGGTCGGATCTCGAGCTCGGCACCTTCCATCGCAAAGAGCTTCTGATACTGCTTGACCAAGGCATTCTTGGGCTCGACCAGAATCTCGATCATGGCCTCTTCGTTAAGCTCGTCGAGGGTTGCCACCACCGGGAGACGACCGACCAGCTCGGGGATCAGACCAAACTTGATGAGGTCCTCGGGCTCGACTTCACGCAGCACCGCACCGACGGCACGCTCGGACGCGCTGCGAACCTCAGCACCGAAGCCGATACCGCTGCGCTCCGACCGATTGCGGATGACTTTCTCGAGACCGTCGAACGCCCCACCGCAAATAAACAGAATATTGGTGGTGTCAATCTGAACAAAGTCCTGATTCGGATGCTTGCGCCCGCCCTGCGGCGGCACCGAGGCCACCGTGCCTTCAATCAGCTTGAGCAGGGCCTGCTGCACGCCCTCGCCTGAGACGTCACGCGTGATGCTGGGGTTATCGGACTTGCGCGAGATTTTGTCGATCTCGTCGATATAGACAATGCCGTTCTGGGCCTTCTCGACTTCGTAATTGCAGTTCTGGAGCAGCTTCTGAATGATGTTCTCGACATCCTCGCCGACATAGCCTGCCTCGGTGAGCGTCGTGGCGTCGGCGATGACGAAAGGCACATTGAGCATGCGGGCAAGCGTTTGGGCCAGCAGCGTCTTGCCACTGCCGGTGGGGCCGACCAGCAGGATATTGCTCTTGGCAAGTTCGACTTCTTCTTTCTTGCCCTTATGCCGAAGGCGCTTGTAGTGGTTGTAAACCGCGACCGCGAGGATTTTCTTGGCGATGTTCTGACCGATGACGTACTGGTCGAGAATGGCGCAGATTTCGTGCGGTGTCGGCAGGCCGGACTTGAAGGCTGCCTGGGTGTCAGCCTGGGTTTCGTCGCGAATGATGTCGTTGCACAGCTCGATGCATTCGTCGCAGATGAACACCGAAGGGCCGGCAATCAGCTTTCTGACCTCATGCTGACTCTTGCCGCAAAAGGAGCAATAGAGCAGCTTTTCGCTCGAACCCTTTTTCTCAGACATGGTCACTCCGCCACAGAACCAGCATTGCCCGAAGGCCCCGACTTGAACAAAAGATCACGCCGGAGCCGACTCTGAGCGGCTTGCGAGGGTCCGATCGATCAGTCCGTAGCTTACCGCATCTTCCGCAGACAGAAAGTTGTCGCGGTCGGTGTCACGGGCGATGCGCTCGATCGGCTGACCGGTGGCCTCGGCCATCAGACGGTTGAGCCTTTCGCGCAGATAAAGAATCTCCTTGGCCTGGATCTCGATGTCCGAAGCCTGGCCCTGTGCGCCGCCTGAGGGCTGATGAATCATGATCCGCGAGTTGGGCAGCGCATAACGTTTGCCCTTGGCGCCAGCAGCCAGCAGAAACGCGCCCATGCTCGCCGCAATGCCCATGCACAGTGTCGAGACATCGGGTTTGATGAAGCGCATGGTGTCGAACATCGCCAGACCGGCCGACACCGATCCGCCGGGCGAATTGATGTAGAGACTGATGTCCTTGTCGGGATTCTCCGACTCGAGAAAAAGCAGCTGGGCGACGACCAGATTGGCCGTCTGATCCATGACCGGACCGACCAGGAAAATCACCCGCTCGCGCAGCAGCCGCGAATAGATGTCGTAGGCACGCTCGCCGCGGCCACTTTGCTCGATCACGATCGGCACCATGCCCAGGCCACGCGGGGCCTGGGACAGCTGAGCATTGACCAGATCTTCGACCAGGCTGTTGAAAGTCATCGTCGTCTCCTTGTGTTCAGCCGTTTGCGGCCATCAGTTCGTCAAAGCTCACCGGCTTGTCGGTCACGGTTGCCTTGGACAGTGCCCAGTCGACAACATTCTGCTCGACCACCATCGCCTCGACCTCTGCCAGGCGCTCGCGGTCGCTGAAGTACCAGCGAATCACCTCGCCGGGGTTTTCATAAGACTGCGCAAACTCCTCAATCCGCTTGCGCAGCTGATCGGGCTTTGCCTGAAGCGCGCTGCCCTTGACGATCTCGCCGACGATCAGGCCGAGACGCACGCGCTTGGTGGCCGCCTCGATGAATGCGTCGGGGGGAATCGGCATGTTGGCAACATCCATGCCGCGCTGCTTGAAGTCGGCCTTGGCACGCTCGGCAAGCACTTCGGATTCGGACTGGGCGAGCGCCTTGGGCACCTCGAATTCGGCCAGTTTCGGCAGCGCTTCCATGACGGCGGTCTTGTTGAGGTTGGCCAGACGCTGGGTGACTTCACGCTCGAGATTGCCGCGCACATCGCTGCGCAATTTGTCGAGGTCACCATCAGTCACGCCAAGCGCGACGGCGAAATCGGCATCGAGCGCCGGCAGTCGCGGGGTCTCGACCTTGCGAACCGTCACCTCGAACTGAGCGGTCTTGCCTGCCAGGTCGGGGGATGAATAGTCGGCCGGGAACGAGACCGGAAAGCTCACGGTTGCGCCAGCGGCAGCACCCCGAACACCGGTTTCGAAGTCGGTGAGCATGCGGCCTTCGCCGAGCACAAACGGGAAATCGGTGGCCGAGCCGCCATTGAATGCGACGCCGTCGAGGGTCCCGGCGAAGTCGATCGTCACACGATCACCATCGGCAGCTGCGGTGGCGGCCTCATCCCACAAGGTGCGTTGCTTGCGCAGGATCTCGATGGTCTTGTCGATTTCGGCATCGCCGATTTCGCAGGTCTTGCGCTCGAACGAGAGGGTGGACACGTCGCCCAGAACCACCTCGGGATAGACCTCGAAGGTGGCAGTAAAGCCGGCCGTGCCCTCTTGCGCGCCTTCACGCACATCGATCTGAGGCTGGCCGGCCACACGAAGACCGTGCTCGGCCACCGCGTCGCTGAAGGCTTTGGAGACCGCATCGCCGAGCACTTCGCCCTGGGTCTGAGCGCCATAAGACTGCTCGATCATCTTCATCGGTACTTTGCCCGGCCGAAAGCCGGGCATGCGGACCGAGCGTGCCATGTCGCGCAATTTGCGCTCGACTTGCTGACCGACATCGGCCAGAGAGACCGAGAGGCTGAGGCGACGCTCGAGAGCGCCAGTCGATTCGAGTTGAGTGGCCATCTTGTTGTTATCCAATCATGTTCGGCAAAATAAAGTGGGACCGGGCATCAGGCGCCAGCAGGATGACCATCTGGATGCAGAAGGCTTGCTGCCAGCTGGTGCGGCCGAAAGGACTCGAACCTTCACACCTTGCGGCGCCAGGACCTAAACCTGGTGCGTCTACCAATTCCGCCACGGCCGCGCAGGAGCACCGGTGCTCCGTCAACCCATCATTGTAGACGAAGGCAGACAGTCACCCGTCGGGATGGTCGAAGCAAGCACTGGTATCGGACGACCGGCGCTGAACGGGACGCCTGGATGGGTCGCCTCAGTCGGGCCTGACCCGGTACCAGGCCACATAAAGCGCGGGCACGAAAAGGACGGTCATGATGGTCGCGACAATCAGGCCGCCCATGATCGCAAAGGCCATCGGCCCCCACAGCACATCCCGCGACAGCGGCACCATCGCCAGAACCGCCGCCGCGGCGGTCAGCAGAATCGGGCGAAACCGGCGCACTGCCGACTCGCGTACCGATTCCCAGACGCCATGCCCCTCGGCCTGATACTGGCGGATCTGATCAACCAGGATCACGGTGTTGCGCATGATCATCCCGCCCAGCGCCAGCGTTCCGAGCAGCGCCACGAAACCGAAGGGTCGCCCGGAGGCGAGCAGCGCCGCTGCGACGCCGATGATGCCCAAGGGCGCGGTCACCAGCACCATGAAGGTCAGCGAGAAACGCTGCAACTGGATCATCAGCAGGGCGACCACGATCGCCAGCATCACTGGCAGGCCCGCGCCGATCGACGCCTGCGCCTTGAGGTTGTCCTCAAAGGGCCCGCCGACTTCAATCCGATAGCCCGGTGGCAGAGCGGCCCTTATCGACGCCAGCCGCGGATCGATCGCCATCGCGATGTCGGGCGCCTGCACACCCTCGACCAGATCGGCACGCACGGTGAGCGCCAGCTCTCGGCTGCGTCGCCAGATGATTGGCTCCTCCATCACCCCGTGGATCGTAGCGATCTGCGACAGCGGCACCGATTTGCCAAGCGAGGTCTGGATCTGCAGGTTGCCGATGTTGCCAAGGCTCAGACGCTCGGCATCGGGGGCTCGCAGCACGACCTCGATCAGCTTGTCGCGTTCGCGATAGGTGCCGATGGTGGCGCCCGACACCGCGCCACCGATGGAGCGGGCGATCTGCGCACTCGACAGGCCGATGATTCTTGCTTTGTCCTGATCGACATCGATGCGCACGGCCGGCGCGCGATCGCCCCAATCGGCGTGTGTATCGATGGTGGTCGGGTCGGCACGGATCACGTCGGCCACCTGTTCGCCGATCTGCTTGAGGCGCCCGGCATCGGGTCCGATCACCCGGAACTGGATCGGATAGGCGACCGGTGGCCCCAGCGGCGTGCGAAATGCGCGGGCCCGCACGCCCGGGAACTGCTCGGCCAACTGGGCGCGCAGCTTGGGCAGCACGCGGTCGCGACCGGCCACATCGCGCGTGAGGATCACGAACTGGACGAAATTACTGCGAAACAGCTGCTGGTCAAGTGACAGGTAGTAGCGCGGTGAGCCGTTGCCGACATACCCGGCGAAGGTGGCGATATCGGGGTCGCGGGCAAGCAGGGTCTCGAAGCGGCGGGCCTGCTCATCGGTGGCCTTGAAGGACGAGCCTTCAGGCAACCACATTTCGACCAGAATTTCGGCGCGATCGGAAGACGGAAAAAATTGTTTTTCGGTGAGCTTCATGCCATAGAGGCCCAGCACAAACAGCGCGAGCGTGACCGCAATCGTGATCCAGCGATAGCGCATGCAGGCCTGTATGAGCGATCTCAGGCGCCGATAAAAACCACTGTCGAAGACGTCGTGATGGCCGGCCTTCGGCTTCTTGAGGACATAGAAACCGATGAAAGGCGTGGCCGCGATCGCCGCCACCCATGACACCAGCAGTGCGATGGTCACCACCGAAAAAATCGCGAAGGTGTACTCGCCGGTCGAGGACTTGGCCGTCGCAATCGGCAGGAATCCGGCGGCGGTGATCAGAGTGCCGGTCAGCATCGGAAACGCTGTGCTGCTGTAGGCAAAGGTGGCCGCCTTGAAGCGGTCGAGGCCCTCTTCCATTTTTCGCGACATCATTTCGACCACGATCATCGCGTCATCGACCAGCAGGCCGAGCGCAATGATGAGCGCACCGGTCGAGATGCGGTGCAGGTCGATGCGAAACCAGGCCATCAACAGGAAGGTGCCGGCCAGCACCAGCGGGATGGTGAGCGCGACCACGCCGCCGGCGCGCAGGCCCAGGCTCAGGAACGAGACCGCCAGCACGATGGCGACCGCCTCGAGCAGTGAGTTGAGAAAGAGGCCGACCGCATTCTTGACGATGCGAGGCTGGTCGGAAACCTTCGCAAACTCGATGCCGATCGGCAGGTCGCGCTTGAGGCTTTCCATGGTGCGGTTGATGTTGTCGCCCAGTCGCAGAACATCGCCGCTGGCCTGCATCGAGACCGCCAGCCCGATCGCGGGCTTGCCCGAAAAGCGCATGGTGTAGGCCGGCGGATCGGCATAGCCGCGCCAGATGCGGGCGGCGTCGCCCAGGCGCACCGTGCGTCCGCCAATGTTCAGGCGCAGCTCCTGCACTTCGCGCACCGTGTCGAACTGCCCGGTCACCCGCAGCGGCACCTGGTAGCCGCTGCCCTGCACCGTGCCGGCGGGCGTGACGATGTTCTGTGCGGCGAGCTGGTCGGCGATGCGCTGGACATCGATGCCGAGGTTGGCCAGCGCCTGGGGGGACAGTTCGATGAAGACCTTTTCGTCCTGGACACCGATCAGCTCGACCTTGGCCACATCGGGCAGCCGCAGCAGCGACTGGCGAACCGACTCGACGGTGTCACGCAGCTCGGCCATCGAAAAGCCATCGCCGGTGAAGGCAAAGATCGTCCCGAAGACATCGCCGAACTCATCGTTGAAAAACGGCCCGACCGCCTCCGCAGGCAATTGGGAGCGAATGTCGCCCACCTTCTTTCGGACCTGATACCAGATCTGCGGCACCTCTTTCGGCGGCGCGGTATCGAGCAGCTCCAGCACGATCAGCGACTCGCCAGGCTTCGAGTAGCTGCGGGTCCATTTGAAGTAGGGCGTTTCCTGCAGCTTTTTTTCGATGCGATCGGTCACCTGTGTATCGACCTGCTCGGCGGTGGCGCCGGGCCACAGGGTGCGCACGACCATGCCACGAAACACGAAGTCCGGATCCTCGCGCTGGCCCAGACCGAAAAAGGCCATGGTGCCGGCAATTGCAATGGCGATCAGGAAAAAGATCGTCAGCTGCGGATGCCGGATGGCAGCAGCAGAGACATTGAAGCGACCGGTTGGCGCAGCCGGGCTGTGCGTACCGTCCTGGCCGTCCTGGCCGTCCGTGCGGTCAGACACCGGCTTCACCGCGACGCTCCGCCAGCCTGCGGCACCGGGTCGTCGAGCAGTCGCACCGACTGACCGGCCAGCAGCAGGTTGGCGCCGGCGGTGACGATGCGGTCCCCGGCACTGATGCCACTGGCGATTCGCACCGAGTCGTCGAGCAGGCCGGCGGTCTTCACCTCGACCGGCTCGACCGTACGCTTGCTCATATCGATCCGCCAGACCTGGGTCTTGCCATCTCGTGAATAGAGGGCCGACAGCGGCAGCACGATGTAGGACGGACCGCCCTGAACGCTCGACTGCACCAGCGCGGTCATGCCAAGCGCGATGTCTTCGAGGTTGCCGCTCAGGGTCAGGCGGGCGGCATAGGTCCGGGACGCCGGATCGGCAATCGGCGAGAGTTCGCGGATCTTTGCCGCGATCACCCGATCGTCGAGTGCCGGCAGCAGCACCGACCAGGCCTTGACCCGACGGACATCATCCAGATCGGCCTCCGGAATATTGACCGCGACCTCACGCTCAGCGGTTTGCGCAACGCGAATGACCGGCTGGCCGGCGGTGACGACCTGTCCGACCTCGGCCTCGACCGCCGTCACCACGCCGGCTGCATCGGCACGCATGACCTGAAAGTCGATGGCATTGCGGGCCTGGCGCAACTGGGCTTGCGCGGCATTCAGGCGGGAGACCGCGGAGTCGAAGGTGGCCTGCTGGCGATCGAGCGAGCCCTGGCTGATGTAGTTCTGGCTTTTGAGGCTGCGCAGACGGTCGAGCTCGACCGCCGCCAGATCGCGATCGGTGCGGGCCGACTCGAGTAGTGCCTGCTGCGCCTGGAGTGCCGGTGCGAGGTCAGTCGGATCGAGCCTGGCGAGCACTTGCCCGGGCACGACGCGGTCGCCGACCGACACATTGCGCTGCAGGAGCTTGCCGCCGACCCGAAAGCCGAGTCGGGACTCGATGCGCGGACGAATTTCACCGGGCAGGCTGAGAACGCCTGCGCTGGCGGTCACCTTGGCGACGACCGATCGCACCGGTCGCGGCGCTTCGACTTTCACCTCAGGCTCCTTGCCCTTGCAACCCACCAGCAAACAGAGCGCGGCAATCGCCGCCGGCAGCAGAGTCAAGCGCATGAAACATCCTCGGAGAGAGTCGACAGGCTGATGACCGCAAAATAAATGACCGACTCGTCAGTTATGGTAGATGCGGCGGCGCAACAAGTCAATCTGACCCAGCGCCTACAATCCGGCGTGGCCTCCCCCCTGCACGGCGTCGAACACTACGAAAACTTCCCGGTCGCGTCCTGGTTGATGCCGGCCCGGCTGCGTCCGGCGGTGATTGCGATCTACCGGTTTGCCCGCCATGCCGACGACATCGCCGATGAGGGCGATGCGAGCGACGAATCGCGCCTCACTGCCCTGGACGAACTCGAGGCCGATATCCGCCGCGCCCGCGCGGGCGATGTTCCGCGATCGACCTGGGTCGCCGGATTGGTCCCGCATGTCGCCGCCCACCAGCTCGACTGGAGCCGCTTCGAAGCCCTGCTGTCAGCCTTCCGGCAGGATGTGATAACCCACCGCTATCCGGACTTCGCCACCCTGCTTGATTACTGCAGCCGGTCCGCCGATCCGGTCGGGCAGCTGATCCTGGGGCTGACCGGACATCTCACCGAAGAAAACCGTGCGCTGTCGGATCAGATCTGCAGCGCGCTGCAACTGATCAATTTTCTGCAGGATGCCGCCGTCGACTGGCGCCGGGGTCGGCTCTATCTGCCGCAGGAATCACTCGCACGCCATGGCTTGAGCGAAGCCGATGTCGATCAGGCTGCCTCCGGCCACCAGGCCAGCCAGGCATTGCGCGACTGCATCGCACACGAGGCACAGCGCGCACAGACGATGCTTTTGCGCGGCGCGCCGCTGGCATCGCGCACCGGCGGGCGGCTCGGTTGGGAGTTGCGGGCGATCGTGGCGGGCGGACAACGCATTCTGCGCAAGCTCGCCGCAGGCGGGCATGATCCTTTTGCAAGGCGACCGGCGCTTGGCCGCGAGGATGCACTGCCCCTGGCGCTTGCAATCGCGACACTGGCGATTCGACCTGCAGCTGGCCGGCATCCCGATCTGGCCCATTCGCCGAACAACGCACCGCCCCAACCACCGACCCAATTGCATCGATGACGCCGGACGAGTACTGCCAGGACAAGGCCGCGCGCAGCGGATCGAGCTTTTACTACAGCTTCCTGTTTCTGCCGCCCGAGCGCCGGCGCGCAATTACCGCGCTCTATGCCTTCTGCCGCGAGGTCGACGACGTGGTCGATGAGACCAGCGACCCCGGGGTCGCCCGGGTGAAGCTCGACTGGTGGGTGGGCGAGGTCGACCGTCTCTATGGCGGCACGCCCCAGCACCCGGTCACGCTGGCTCTCAGCGCGCATCTCGGCTCCTACGACATCACCCGTTCGCGGCTGATCGAAGTGATCGACGGCATGCGAATGGATCTCGAGCAGAACCGCTACCTCGATTACACCGGCCTGCGGCTTTACTGCCGGCGTGCTGCCGGCGTGGTTGGCGAGATGGCCAGCGGGGTTTTCGGGCGAACCGATCCGCAGACGCTTCGCTATGCCGACACCCTGGGATTGGCCTTTCAGCTCACCAACATCATTCGCGATGTCGGGGAAGACGCCCGCAAGGGACGCATCTATCTGCCGATCGAGGACCTGCAGCGCTTTGGCCTGACAGCGGCCGACATTCTCTCGACCCGCCACAGTCCAAAGTTTGTCGAGCTGATGCGGTTTCAGGCGGCGCGTGCACGCGACTGCTATCGCGAGGCCTATGCGCTGCTGCCCGAGGCCGACCGGCGCAGTCAGCGGCCGGGGCTGATCATGTCGGCCATTTATTCGACGCTGCTCGATGAGATCGAGCGCGATGGCTTTCTGGTGCTCGACCGGCGGACCTCGCTCACGCCGATCCGCAAGCTGTTGCTCGCCTGGCGCACCTGGGTGAGTGGCCGTCCGCCGAAGCTGTCAACGCCCCGGTCTGCACCGGCCTCATGACCCGCGGCCGATCGCCGGTCATCGTGATCGGCGCCGGCTGGGCCGGACTGGCGGCTGCGGTTGCGCTGGTCGAGGCAGGCGAGTCGGTGATCGTGGTCGAGGCTGCGCCGCAAGCCGGAGGTCGGGCTCGCGCATTGACGCTGTCCTTCGGTGGCAGTCCGGTCGAGGTGGATAACGGCCAGCACCTGCTGATTGGCGCCTATCGCGATACCCTGGCGCTGATGCGTCGGGTGGGCGTTGATCCGCAGCACGCTGTGTTGCGAATGCCGATGAGGCTGATCGGCCCGGACGGATTCGTGCTTCAGGCTGCGAGCCTGCCGGCGCCCTTTCACCCCCTCAATCTGGCCATCGGCCTTATCACTGCCCGCGGGCTGCCCTGGTCGCATCGATGGGCGATGGTCAGGCTGATGCGGCGGCTGCAACAGCGGGGCCCGACCGAATGCCCGATCGGGATGACGGTTTCGCAATGGCTGGCACAGCAGGATCAGCCGGCAGGGCTGATCACGCGAATCTGGGCACCGCTGTGTATCGGCGCACTCAATACGCCCCCTGAGCAGGCCTGCGCGCGCACCTTCGCGCGAGTGCTCACCGATGCGCTGCTGGGCGAGGCAGGCGCTGCCGATTTTCTGATGCCGCACGGCACACTCAGCGACATCCTGCCCAATCCTGCGATGGCGTGGCTTGAGGCACGCGGTGCACAAGTGCGGCTGCGGTGCGTGGGCCGCGCGGTTCGCCCGGGCGACCAGGGCGCTTGGCGGGTGGACACCGATGCCGGCAACATGTCGGCATCGCAGGTCGTGCTCGCAGTCCCGCCAAACCAGGTCGCCCGCCTGCTCAGTCAGACGCTCACCGACGCCTTGCGTGCGCCCTTTGAGGCCTTCGAGTTCGAGCCGATCGCAACCGTCTGGCTGGGCTGGGAATCACGGCTCGCTTTGCCGGCGATCACCATGCTTGATGAAGACATCGCCACCGGCCAGCATGGTCAATGGCTCTTTGCCCGCACCGCGCCGAACGCCGGGCCGGTGCGCAGCCTGGCCGGCGTGGTGGTGAGCGCAGCAGGTCGGGCGCAGGCGCAATCCGACGCGCCCACGCAGTCCTTGGCCAAACAGGTGGCTGCTCAGGTGGCCGACCAGCTGGGCTGCCCGATCCCCGAGCATGCGCGTGCGATCGTCGACAAACGCGCCACCATTCGCTGCAGTCCGGACCGGCCGCGCATTGATACCGACGCGCTCGCGCCGCACTGCCCCGGCCTCTTTCTCGCCGGCGACTGGGTCTGGCACGACTACCCGGCGACCATCGAATCGGCGGTCCGCTCCGGCCTGGCCGCCGCTGACCGCATCATGAGAAGCAGCCCGGTTCGCAACTGAGGCAACTGAAGCAGCGATGGCTGCTGAGGCAGGAAAGGCAAGCGGCGCGTTCGCCTCACCAGGCCGCCGCCAGCGCGGCATCAATGCGCTCGACCGCGACCACCTCCAGGCCTTCGAAGGCCTTTTTTGGCGCATTGGCCTTGGGCGCGATCACCCTCGAAAAGCCGAGCTTGGCGGCTTCGCGAAGCCGCTCCTGGCCGCGCGGTGAAGGGCGAATCTCACCGGCCAGACCGACCTCGCCGAAAACCGCAAGACCGCGCGGCAGGGGCCGATTGCGCAGGGACGACACGATGGCGAGCAGCACCGCCAGGTCGGCCGCCGGCTCACCGATACGAACGCCTCCGACGGCGTTGACGAACACATCCTGATCGAAGCAGGCAATACCGGCATGCCGATGCAGCACCGCCAGCAGCATCGCGAGCCTTGCCGGCTCAAGTCCGACCGACAGGCGACGGGGGTTCGGGACGTGCGCAGTATCAACCAGCGCCTGCACCTCGACCAGCAGCGGTCGCGATCCTTCCTGCGTGGCCAGCACGCAGGAGCCGGCCACCTGGTTTTCGTGCTGCGACAAAAAGAGCGCCGACGGATTGGAGACACCCCGCAGTCCGCGATCGGTCATCGCAAAGACCCCGAGCTCATTGACCGCCCCGAAGCGGTTCTTGAAGGCGCGCACCAGCCGGTAAGACGAATGGGTATCGCCTTCGAAATACAGGACGGTATCGACCATGTGCTCGAGCACCCTCGGGCCAGCCAGCGTGCCCTCCTTGGTCACATGGCCGATCATCACGATGATGGTGTCCGATTGCTTGGCGAGCCGGGTGAGCTGGGCTGCGCAGTCGCGCACCTGCGCCACCGACCCCGGCGCCGAGCTGAGCTGATCGGTGCAGACCGTCTGAATCGAGTCGATCACCACGACTTTGGGCGCCGACGACTCGATGGCGGCGACGATACGCTCGAGGCTGATCTCGGGCAGCAGCGGCACCCGACTGCCATCGAGCCCGAGGCGCCTGGCCCGAAGCGCCACCTGTGCCGCCGATTCTTCACCGCTCACATACAACACCGGCAACTGCTGCGACAGATGGGCCAGCGCCTGCAGCAGCAGCGTCGATTTGCCGATCCCCGGATCGCCGCCGATCAGCACCACCGAGCCCGGCACCAGACCACCGCCGAGCACGCGATCGAATTCGTCGGTGCCGGTGGGATGGCGCGGCACCTCGGCCGCGACCACGCTGTCGAGCCACTGCACGCCGGCGCTGGCGGCAAGCGGCGCAAAGCGGTTGCCCGGCACCGCCGGGCGCGCCGCCTCGATGACCGTCTCCTGCAGCGTATTCCAGGCACTGCAGTGCGGGCACTGGCCTGCCCAGCGCGGTGAGGTTCCGCCGCACTCGCTGCAGACATGATGACTGCGAACCTTGGCCATGAGGCATCCGTGGTCAGTAAGAGGGATTGACGAAAAAAATGCTCAGTCCTGCACGATCCGTGGCACCCGCACCGCCACCGCGCACAGCAGCTCATAGCCGATCGTGCCGCAATGCCTGGCCACCTCGTCGACCGGCAGCATCGGCCCCCACAGCTGAACCAGCGAGCCGATTGCGGCCGAGGGCACCGGGGTGAGATCGACGGTCAGCATGTCCATCGACACCCGCCCTACCAGGTGCGTGCGGACACCATCGACGATCACCGGCGTGGAGGACGGCGCACGGCGCGGATAACCGTCGGCATAGCCGCAGGCCACGATGCCGATTCGCATCGGGCCAGAGGCGGTGAAGGTCGAGCCGTAGCCCACGGTATCGCCCCGATTGAGGTGCTGTACCGCAATCAGCCGGGTCTCGAAACTCATCGCCGGGCGCAAGCCGAGCGACTCGGCGCTGCGGTCATCGAAGGGTGATGCGCCATAGAGCATGATGCCCGGCCTGACCCAGTCGGCATGAGTCTCGACATGCACGGCAATCGCCGCTGAATTGGCAAGCGACCGATCGCCGCTCAGCCCCCGGGTAGCAGCATCGAATCGAAGCCGTGCCGGTTCAATGCCGTCGGGCAGATCGGCATTGGCGAAATGCGTCATC
>Ga0007795_10000434_pt1 | contig 13204 bp, 21 predicted proteins | sample CryBogmetaGMA1M_FD_60369 | JGI IMG/M metagenome (GOLD analysis project Ga0007795, IMG submission 60369) | Freshwater microbial communities from Crystal Bog, Wisconsin, USA - MA1M | ecosystem: Environmental > Aquatic > Freshwater > Lake | place: Crystal Bog, Wisconsin, USA | collected 2009-07-06
GCGAAGGCTGCGTTCGCCGACATTAAGGAGCCTGATGAGCCGGTCGAGGAGAAACCTACTGAGACGACTGAGGAGGATCTTGAGGCTGAGGCTGAGGCTGAGGAGACGGCTCGGGCTGTGACTCCTCCGGCTGCACCTGCACCTGTGGCTCCGGCTGCTCCGAAGAAGGCTCGTCGGGCAGCTGCGGTTGCGTAAAACCAAGTAATGGCCAAACAGAAGACCTGCTAGGAGGCAGGTACACAATCATACGATCATCAATAAACCAAACCTTTTCCTTTTCGGGGAACGTCAGTGCACGTTCACTGCTACATGTAGATGACGTAAGAGACACGTAGTTACATTTTTCACATGCATGAACTGATGGCTGCTTCACAATCATTTCAGGTGTCACAATACGAATCGATCCACGCAGACACCGCTCGAGGAACTGCATGGGCGTAGTCCATCCCTCTGCAAGAAACTGCTCATAAGAATGCTCGGGGAGACGTGACCAAATAGAATCAGACTCGATCCAACCATCTTCCTGAAGAAGAGTTCCAAATGGAGTCTCCTTGTACCACAACAGCGATACATCTCCTGGATTCTCAAGTTTGTGCTCAGACACGCCAACCCTATCGAGTTCTTCATCGTACAACCAGTACACATTTGCATGAGAATACGTCGGATCACGTGCACCACGAAAGACTTGGCGACCTCCCATCGTCCACAGGTCTGACACGATGTTAAGATCATGCTCTGTAATGTCAGCGCTCACGGGATAGACAACCGTTCTGTCAATGGTAGACAACATCCCTTAATCAAATGTAACCTTTACCGTCACGTCGTGGATACGCACGGACTTTGTAGCTGAACGGCTCAACTCATGCCTCTTGCGGCGCTCACCGTCCTTCGGCTGAATCACCTGTGAGTAGGCCTCCATGTCTGCGTGGATCTCATCGTAGTTTGCATCCAGATAATCAAGAACCTCGTCCTGAATCGCCCACTCAAAGAAGTTCAACTGCCCAACCGTTGTATCGAGACCGCGAAACTGAATACGCTTCCAACGGCAGAACGGGTCGAACATCTTCTTGTTGTAGGCCTTTAGATGTGACTTGTAGACCAGATAAACGATCACATGACGATTTGACTTCGTCATGTATGAGACATTGTACTTTTTAGAGTAATTGGTCACAAACCAGTCCAAAAGACGCAGACTGAGACGTGACTTACCGGAGAGAACCTCCTCGATTCTGCGAAAGTGGTCGGGATTTGCATAAAAGCCTTCAAGACGGCGAAGAACCCATTGTTCCTTGCTTTGAATCGTCTCCATACTGATTCTGTGTTTCAGCACTGAAAATGAGTTTTCCTGTACGACGCATAAAGAAACGCAATGGAATGTGTTGTTCTCGAATGGCTTCGGGAACCACCGTATACTCGTGCAAAGAAGAGACTGAAGCCTTTGATCATGCTTCTTACCCTTCTTGTACCTTCTCTCACCTACACAAAAGCTAGACGCGTAGTATTTGCTGCATTTGAGGAGGCGATGAAGGGTGAGCTAGGACACACGTGGATGCGTGACCGTTGTGTGCGCAGAACGATTAGAGACTATGGACAGAACGACCAGCGCACAACACAGTGGCATGCCAAACGAGGTGAGATGATCACGGGGTCTGAGGTGTGGAAGGTGTTTGCTGGCGGTGAGGCTCGTAGGTCTCTTATGATCGGAAAGCTTATCCCTCAACAGAGCATATCCTCTGGACCCATGATCTGGGGAACGCGATTCGAACCGATTGCAAAGGAGCTCTATGAAACTGAGACGGGATGCAAGATTGTCGATGTCTCCTGTGTACGGCACCCAGTGTATTCGTTTCTAGGTGCGTCTCCAGATGGTCTTATCTTCCCCGTGAACACTGATGTTCGTAGGCGAGGCCGGCTCATAGAGTTCAAATGTCCCTTCTCCCGGCCAGAATCTGAGGGTATCCCAAGCGAATACGTGCACCAAATGCAGATGCAGATGGAGTGCACGGGGATTGATGAGTGTGAGTATGCAGAGTTCAGATTCAAGAAGGTATTCTCCTCCGAATGGATTCGTTCGACTGCGACGAAGGGTGTCTTTGCGGTCTTTGACGATGAGACAGTCAAGTACAAGCCGTCAACGGTAGATCTTTCTGCGTGGCAGGCGGAGATTGGCGAAGCGCAGTTGGTGTATTGGATACTGAACTCGACCAAGAAGGCATTCCTACCACGTGATCCTAACTGGATTACCAGCCATATCGGTGAACTACAGTCGACATGGGATGAGGTTCTCCATCATCGTGAGGCTGGAACCATGCCAACCTCTTCTAAGGCGATTACACTTGACATTTGATGACGCCGGGAAAATAATACCCTTCTGTTGCATGGTGTGCATCACGGTACCAGCGATCAGGCATAACAATTTTTCGATTCGGGTTCAGGAACGCACCCCACCATGAGAAGGAAGAGTTTGCGCAGATACCTCCTGTACATTGGCTCATGAGATAGAGCGTGTCGATCTCTGGTTCCATCACGAGAGTAAAGGTAACATCTTTCAAGAATGGGCGTGATAGTGCATAGTTAACATCATTGGTTACGAGGAAGAAGTGAGCACCAGGAAAAAGTGCAATCGCTCGCTCGTAATACCCGTCAAGTCCGATGTCATGGTAGACATTGCCAACATAGTCTCCACCGCGAATGTGAAGAAAGACACCCTCGTGAACATTCTTGTACCGAGTCAACACGTCTCTAGGAAACCAAAGCCGCTGAACGAAGTCCTGGTCAACATACCGCCAGTCCTGAAAGTATCCATGCATCTCAGGGTTTAGTGCGCGGAAGAGCAATGGTCCCCAATTCGTATAGGCCAAACTTGTCTCGTCAACTCGAGTCTGAGGACGCATGGACGAATGAAGTGAACGAAACCCCTGAAAGACTGTATCGAAATAGGAAATCGAAGAATGCGGTGACGGATTCGCAAGTGACTGGATATACGGACTACGATGTGTTTTCCTCGCAACATGAAGGAGTGCAGCAAGTTGAAATAGCTGATTACCAAGTCCACCCATAATATGCACGGTAATGGGAGGCATTTTATTTATTACAGTTTCAACCTATAAGTGTGACGATGATCCTGATACTGCTGTCTAATGTCACTAAAATCAGCACGCTGATATGTTAAGACCGGGATAGGAGCATACCACCCCCCAGTAAGCATCAACGGTTTCCAACATTGGTCTGCTCCGTATTTGCATTCATCATGTGTAGCAATCAATGCAGGAAGGGCCTTCTCATAACAGTCAAGTAACGTTGGTATGTACGGCCCATTGATCAGATATGCTGTTGTAGTTTGTCCAGACACAAGCCTGTTTGAATTGGGCATGATTCGTTCTGCAGTCGGTCCAAAGTGAATCACGTCATATCTTTTAGTGCATGCGATGTTCTTCACACGTTCATACCCGGCGTCAAAGTCGTTCCACTCAATGTCATCCTCAACGACAAGGACGTTTTTCCATCTATGTGCAATCGCCGCCTTTAACACCCCGATATGACTTTGGAGACATCCAATAAAACCCGGCGACGTCTCAACTGCAGTCATTCGAATCACTTTATTGCCAAAGCATGAAAGCACTTGACGTGTTCGTTCATCACGATCCTTTCGTTTGTCGAGGTTGATATACACAACCTTATCAACAAACTCCCACATTGTATTTAGCGTTCATATTACTTACATAACTCTAACGACCAAGAACAATGATTACGTTTGTCACGGCGTTCGTTACATTACAAGAAGATAGATCAAAGGATAAGTCTCCATCAACGTATGTTGATATGTTCAAAAAGGCATACGAGTCCGGCGCTCACTTTCATATCTTTGTAAGTGAGGATCTGCTTCATCTTGTAACACAGTTTGACCGTGCTACGATTGAAGTTCTATCGCTTGAAGAAACCAGAACCTGGAGAGATATTGCAACAATTCACCACAGACTTCCATCATGTCGAACAGACTATCATGACACCGAACGCTTTCTCGCACTGATGAATGCAAAAACAGAGTTGGTAGCCAGAGTTGCAAAAGAGGATGGACAGTATGCATGGATTGATTTTGGCATCTTTCATATGATTCACAGACACGATGAAGGGATTGAACGAATCAGACTGTTGCAAAATACAGTTCGCAATGGACTTTGGATTCCAGGATGCTGGGACAAGGGAATGCCATCGTTTGATTCGGTTCACTGGCGGTTTTGCGGTAGTTTCTTCATAGGAGATCGTGCGTCTATCTTAGAGTTTGATAAGCGAATGTCAGAATCCTTTCCACGTTTTCTTCAGGAAGGAATCCTTACATGGGAGGTTAATGCATGGGCTCGTCTGGAAGCAGAAGGATGGTCACCATCGTGGTACAGAGCCAACCATGATGACTCGATTCTATGCATTCCATCTGATGCGTTCATGACCGTTGCAAGCCTGACCTCCATTCCTCCCCGTGAAGCTGAGTGCCGATTGGCAATCGATTCTCTTCTTCATCAGGTAGACCATATCTACCTCGCACTCTCAACGTCGTATCGGAGGTTTGGCAACTACTCGCCACCTGCATATCTACAAGAAGAACCATATGCATCAAAGGTGACCGTATGTATCGGCGAGGATTTCGGTCCGGCAAGCAAGTATATTGGAACAACACCACCCGATAATACATGGGTGTTTGTCTGTGATGATGATCAAGAGTATGCTCCGAATCTGATTTCCAGAATGAAATCCAACCTGCGTGCCATTGGGGTCTATCAGAATCACTATCACTCCATCAAAGAAAAGACATCGGGTGGCATGGTGCATGGATATGTTGGAAATCTGGTTCATTCGTCCGTTCTGAAAGGGCTCCGTTCATTTCCACTTCCCGAGTGCGCACGCTTCGTAGACGATCAATGGGTTTCGATGTATTGTCAGATGAACAACGTTCCGGTGTTTCCGACTGAGGTTGAGCACTACGAAGAGATCTTCAAGGTAACGGAAAATGGCCATGAGAAGCTTGGAACAGAATCCCTTTCTGGTCTCAATACACGCGCCGATAAGGTGTGTGAACTTGAGAACTACTTTGGCGTTTCCTTTTTAGACAAGAGAGCGTGAGATGACATAATGAAGTGTATCTATATCAATCTTGATCGTCGAACCGATAGAAGAGCTGAACTAGAAGCCGAGTTGGAGAAAATGGGAATTGAGGCCGAGCGGTTTTCTGCGATTGAACGAGAGCCCGGTGGAATTGGATGTACAGCATCTCATATTGCAGTGCTGAAGCTGGCACGTGAGCGTGGGTATGAGGAAGTGATGATTCTGGAAGATGATTTCTCCTTCAAGGTCACCAAAGATGAGCTTGAACAAGCATTGAAGTCCCTTCCGGTATACTATGATATGGTCCTGTTGGCATTCAAGCTTATACGCGGAATACCGAGCAGTCCTCCACTTGGTCGTGTATTCGAGGCGCAAACAACGGGTGGGTATATCATTCATTCGAGGTATTACACGACGTTGATCGATCGATGGACGCAGGGCCTAGCCCTCTACGAGATGTATCCGGAGCAGCATTGGAACTATATTTTAGATCAGTATTGGAAACCCCTTCAGAAGATTCATACATGGTACTACTTTATTAAACCGATTGGAATGCAGAGACCAAGCTGGAGTGATCTTGGAAAGCAGATGATGCTAGACTACCATTGAAAGATTCGCCGCCACCATGACTTCTGTGACGCGAACTTCGCATTCCATTCATCAATCGTGAACTGATTCCCCATGCTACCGTTACATCGTGAACAGATAGGAATCAAGTTATCTATACCGGTGACACCACCCTTAGACTCAGGGATGTTGTGACCGCACTGGAAATCAAATACAGATATACGGTTCGTACACCATGTGATCTTGCACTTTGAATCAAAGACCCTTCCAACTTTTAAGACCCAGACCTGTTCACGCAGGGCTCTTGGAATTTTTGATTTTGCACTCATTATATCTCCTTACCTCACGGCTGTATATGCGTTTACGCGGAACGGTGTTGGCATGCCAGATGCCGCCTCAACGAAGGAGTTGCGCGGCATATGGTTGGTCCTCTGGTCATACGACGAGTGCTCTAACTCCTGCGTGCGCTGGCTCTGACTGCGGTCCAGCATTTCAGGCTGGAACTTTTCCTGTGCTCCCGAGAGAGTCCAAACAAACCAGAGTGTAGCAACCGCTGCAAGAAGAGCGACGATGTGAAGCATTGTTTTACTCGGGCAATAAAAAACGAACTCTTTCCGTCCTAGTAGAAAGGAGCATGTCGGAAGATAAAGCACTTGCAACACTTAGGATTCACTTTGAGCGTCGTAAGCTCCCCACCGAGACGAAGGTAGTCGTCACTGGCCTGAAGGATGTGAATGCGTACATGATGGGCGATATCCTGGTCATCTTTAGTCAGAAGGACAAGATGTTGGAGCGCGATGTCAATACATACCTTGCGTATGTGGCGGAGAATGACTACAAGAATGGAATGGTTGTGGTCTCGAAGTCGAACCCATCTGGAAACCTGATGAACCTGATCCGCACGACCTTTATCAAGGAACGCATGCAGTTCTTCCATCTGCGCGAGCTTCAGATGGATATCACAACACATCGCATGTCTGTACCGCATCGTATCCTTAGCCCAGATGAGGCTAAAGTGGTTCTCGACAAGAACCGTATTGTGAAGCCAGAAGACCAGATGCCGTGGATTGATTCACAGGACATCCAGGCTCGCATCATTGGCGCAGTACCGGGAAATATCATTGAGATTATCCGTCACAGCGACACGGTTGGACAGAGCGTGTATTATCGGTATTGCGTAGCTGATGTAAATGTTGCCTAGACACAATGGATCCGACTGCTGCGGGCAATATGGCCGACTTACGGGATGAGTTAAGGAAGCGACAGGAAGTGTACGACGGACTCGTCCAACATGCACTTACAACCAATGATGCATCTGCATTGTCCGATATCGCAGAAGCAAAGAAGGCAATGAACGACACTCTGTCTAAAATGCTCGCCCTTTCTTCACGAACCGGAACTGCAGAGGAGCAGGAGGAACTGATTGAACGTATTATGAAAATTCAGCGGGACTACAATGGTATTCTTGTAAGCACTGATAAGCTTGAGACACTTCGCAGGATTCATCAGTTCGAAGAGGTCCAAAAAGGAACCGGAACAAAGATATTCGGAGCTCTTTTTGTTGCTGCATCGCTTGCATTGCTCATTGTGTTGATCAGGCGCTGAGTGCAAGGCTGATACCGATAATCAATGACAGTACGACAATCCGAGTAACCAATGCACCATAATCAATCTGTGGAGGAGTGTCCACGCTTGATACAGCCAGTTCGTTCGCGATCTTCGGACCTTCCTCTTTCAACGTCTGTGCCTTCTCATGAAGAGCTTCTAGTTCAGGATTTGAGTCCTTGTACTCATCGAGGAATGTCTGAATGTAAAACTGGTTCTGCTGAACCTGATCGCGCATGGCCACCTGATAGGCTTCGATTGCACTTTGAACCTGGATCACTGCCGTTTGGTCACCAGTCTTTTTTGATGCAACGAATGCGGTCGAGTATGCATCAAGCAGTGTCTGGTAGTCCTCAGAAATAGATGTAAAGTATCCATCTCCATTTGGCGCTACAACGTCAAACTTCTCGTGTTCGCGAGCTTTGATTGTTGCGACCATAATCAGCGCAAACAAAAGGGCTGTGAGCCACCCAACCATTATCTTGTAGGAGTAATAAAATGCCGACTGCGCAATCCTTCTATGAACCATCTGCTCCGGCTCGTCACATGCGTGGCGTGGATGCCTCCGAATACACTCGATTTGTCCGTATGGCGGCTACCGTTGCGCCGTACATCGACCCGAAGACAACGTTCAACCGCCCCTATGCCCGCAATGGGCAGAGTCAGGATGCTAACTTGGATGCTCGCTTCGCTAGCACAATCTTCGGTGGCCTAAGACCGTTTGTTGCGAATAAGTAATGAGTTGTCCATCTGGATTTGAAGCGACAGTAGGAGATGCCTGTCGCATCGCATGCCCACCAGACTTCAAGTACATACAGGAAGCAGATAACGAGAAATGCATGTCGATCTCGGACAATCGCTATTTCTTACGTCTCCAGAAGATCCCCAAGACTGCGTCGTTAACGGTCTTTACTGAAGAACAGGCCAGGTTCTTCACTGACTTTATCGGACTTACGAGGCGCATTGCGAAAGATAAGGAAGACGAACAAGAAAAGTCACGAGAATCTGTGATGGCTAATGATGGTGTCGCCGCAGCATATGCAGAAGCGATTGAGGAGCTAAAGCCTCTACGGCCCCCGACACAACCAACTGTTGACATCAAGGATGCACAACTGAGTATCCGCGAGATCTCTGCAGTTAGCTTAAAGACTCTTCAGATCTGTCTATTCTTCGTTGTGATCGCATTCCTCGAGTATTTCCTGCTTCCGCCATCTATCGTACACGGTGTCGCCTTTTTCACATTGTGTGTTGGGTTCTCCCTAGCAATCTATCTTTCCAATAAATAATGGGTAACGCACAGTTCAAGTGTCCATCAGATACAGTGAGTGGCGCTTCGCCTCTCTCGTGCGTAATGGCATGCCATGATGGGTATGAGTTGCGAACAGTGGACGGTGCACAGCGGTGCGTAAGTACTATAGACCCAAGTGTATCAATTCATCTCATGCCTATGGCTGCAGTCCAACGAAAGGCTGATGACACAGCTGCATTTACAATCGAAAGTCTTAACGGCGTAGATGCTGATGCGTATAGTAGATATCGCGCTGAAAAGATCAGATTCGATAAAGAGCAGGAGAAGGCGGATCTCCGGGTTGATCGACAGGCTCAGATTGATGCCGCCGCACGCGAGGTTCTTGCTGCAGGTGGTAATGATGAAGTTGCGAATGCAAAGTACTCAGCTCTGACGAAAGATCCAAATGCATTAGATGTGATGTATGAGTCACAGATTCAAAAGGATAAGGACAAGTTTATCGGTGATTACCAGTTTCTTAATAATCAAGTGTACCAACAGCAGCAGACGCTTGATCTGATCAACAATCTTAAGGACAGCGTGTTCAGCGTTAAGGATGATATGGAGTACTCGGTTGGGACATTCGACAAACAGATTGGTGCCATTCGCAACCAAATCAATATCAATCGCAAGATCCGTCAACAAGCTACCGATTATGGCACATGGTTAAATGTCGGACTTAACATTTTGATCGTACTCGCTCTTTTGTACCTCGTGTTTACGGTTGGGAGTCGCGCATTGCGGGGGGTAAGCATGCAATCAGATACATTAGGTGCACCCGCACGGCCTGCTGCATCCGATGAGACGAATGCGATCTTCGGTGCTCTTGGTAAGTACCTCGCGTCAGCAGCCCCTAGATGAAACAACTGAACTAGGTAATGGAGGTACTAGATCCTCGAAGTGTATCTGATTTTCAAAAAACAACCTTTTGCGGACATCCACGTGCACATGTGCGGAAAGTGTTGATTCATACGATCCAGTTAGGTCATGCAGATTATGCATGCTACTGGACGCTTGAGTTGCTCTGCTCCGGTCTTGTGCATAGTTTATGGGGCGCATTCTTTGAAGCTGCGGCACTTCATATCAATCGCGCGCAACCCAATGTATTTCTCTATTTGGCCAAAGTGTATGAAACGTATGCACCCATCGAGGGACAGTACGACGTTCATACTATGACAAAGATTCGTAACCATCCAGATATTCGAAAGATGGTATGTGAGGTTGCAGCGACTCTAGCGTTGTGTCGCAAGAACAAACTCATGACACTTCCGACCATCAAGCCTGGTCATGACTTCGATCCAGTAACCATTCAGGAGAGCCTCAAGTCTCCCTCGCGTCTGTATGGGGTACAGGTTCTCAAGCCAAATGATCCCATGCCGATTGCCGTACCGATCAACGAATTCTGTTACTGCATCCGCTCAGATGTTCGTGATCTAACACGTGCTCTGTACTGGATGTCGTGGGTCTTCACATTCTGCCGCGAACATAAAAAGCATACAAAGACTAATCTACTGTTTGCTTCACGCGGTGATGAGTACGTATCGGGAAGTGATAGCACTCATCCTGTATGGATCTTCTGGGATGCGATTCGTAAGAACAGTCCACCTAGTACACGTGAATATACAGATGTCCTCTATCGTATTCATTCTCTCAGGTGGAGTCCGTCCGATAAGAGCAAGCGCCCCCTGTTGATTGCAGCTGTAGTCCTCCTGTGCGAAGGCTCGCTTGACACAACACCATGTGCTCCCACGCTTCAGGTCTCAAACGTACTCAATGGCATGCCCGGTTGGATTGATGCAATCGTGAAGATGCAAAGGTCCTTCTCATGAAAACGGATCGTAGCTTCTTACACAAGGGGGTAGCACTAGAATGTTCCGCCCATGCTTCTCTGCCACCCAAGTGGCAGGTGCAATCGACCGCCACAAGTACCAGACTCCTGATCAAGTTATGTATGAGGTCTTCAAGAAGGACCAGCAAGTTGCAGCAACCATCGAATCGATTGAACGGGCACACAAACGAAAGCCAGTTAAAAACTTCAAGGGGGCATTCCTCAAGGATCGCGAGATTCAACGCAGTGTCTTTACTGCACTGGATGACTGTAAGGTTGTAGACACTGCCATAGCAGCTGAGTTGACTGCTCAAGAGATTCTGGTTGCAGCTGAACGCCGCAGCCATGAGCTTGATCTCAAGACTGCGGCAGGTATCGAAGTTTCAGCAGAAGAGAAGGCACTCGCTCAGGCCGCGATTGTTCAGGCGGTCGAGGTTCGCAAGAAGGCTGCAGCCGAAGTTGCTGCTGCTCCATCTGTAGATGTATCTCTCGCACGAGTCGAGGCTGCGTGTAAGAAGGTGGTTGAGCGCACACCCAACATGACACCCGAGATGGCTACGCAGCTCCTCGCAGATGCTCGCGGTGAGGTCGCTAAGAAGCGTGGTCTTCAGAATGAGGACAAGATCCTCAACACTTACGAAGCGGACCACAAGGTCGTGGTCACGGAGCGCAACACCAAGATGCTGCGAATGGAGAAGGACACCTTCGTATTGGTTGGGCGAACGGATGGATTTGTCGCCGAGCTGAACCGCATCGTGGACTCGAAAGATCGCACAACCTACTGGAAGACAGTGCCGATCTATGATGAGATTCAGCTACGTGTCTACATGCACATGACAGGTGCAACCGATTCAGAGCTGATCGAAAAGTTCCCGAACGGAACCAAGCGGAACACGGTGTTTGAGAACGATCCCGAGATCTGGGCTGATATCGAGTCGAACCTCCGCCTGGTGACACGTAAGATGCAGGAGATCCTCACTGATAAGTCTAGCTTAGAGGAGCTCGTCTTCAAGAACACAGTGGAGGATGGAGCTTAGGATCACGACAGGCCCTCCGGAATGGGCTGCACAACCAGGAAAGACATATGAAACAAAGTTCCTCTATACGGGGAACGGTCGCATCGATACACATGGCCAAACCTATCAAGTTTTTCAATTGGGACCACCTATCACGTTTTTCGAACGACCCTTTACAGGTGGAGTGGTCTCACGCGTGTATTCAGCTGAATTGACCACCGTAACCGAATATTCAAAGACACCCCGACGCTGGAAGGAGGAAACCCCAAATGGGACACAGTATTTCGAGGAGCTGCGTAGGATTCCAGAGTAAGAAAAGACAGGGGCAAAACAAATGGAGGCATATGATGTGCTCGTGACCGCGATGGCGTCCCTAATCATGCTAATTGTTATTCATCTAGCCGTCTTTGCTGTCATCCGTTGGATGTACCCCGAGCCTCGTCCTCAAGTAAGGTTTGAACAGAGACCGCCTTTCATGGAACCAGCGCAACCTAAGGAAGTGAATGTACCAACGTATGCGCCGCCTGTACCAATGGAAATCCCTCGTGAAGAGGAGCGACCCGGACTCGAGAAAGCACCGAGTTCCGCAGCTGAACGGCCTGCCTGGTTGGTTGCTGTTGACCCAAAGACCCTCGACAAGTGAGGCAGTTGCGCTGAGTATTGATGAAAAGGGTGGACATCAAGAGGAGTTAAAACTTGTCATGGATGAGCGGATGTGTTGCGATACAATCTTTCGGACAACACGTATATCAAAGGATGTGTTTGTGATTAATGATGTGTGGGCGATCAATGGATTGGTGGTGCATCCAACCTCAACATGGACACAAAGACAGGAGTGGATTGCAGAATGCCTGCGTCTTTTTCATCAACCAGATCTTACAGCATTGTTCACACTCGAGGACGCACCCGTTGGGACGCTTGTGCGCGGGTATGAATATTATGACGATGTTCCAGGCAGCATTGGAGTCTTTTCGCGTGAAGATGTAAATGGCGACATGCAGTGCAATGGGCGGTCGCAGGACCCGCAAGCACAAGACACGCAAGCACAAGCGTAAGACTCGTCGCGGTGGCGCGGCATTCCCTAGCTTTGGTTCAACTGTTACGGGAGCAAATGGACAACCGGCAGGTGCCAGTTTCACGGCGATCAGTACCGCAGGAACTGCGCCGTATGCTGCAAGCAGTTACAACGGTGCCCCGTCTACATCATCGGGTTACGAGGGACAGGGTGGTCGTCGCCGTTCTCGTCGTTCTCGCCGCTCGCGCCGCTATCGTATGCGCGGTGGAACGGGTGGAGAGGGTGTTGGGTACGGATTTCGCGGCGAGGTCGGTGATACCAACTGGCCGATCGCTGACCGTAGCATTGCCCCCACAACCACTCACGTGTGACGCACAACTGCGTCCGCCCAGACATAAGGCATATACTTAGGATCATTCGTCGTAATGAACGGACCACCAACTTGTGCCATTCGTAACCTCATCCTCTGCATGGAATACTGTAGTTCTGTGAATTCGATCCAATCCTTCCAGACCCGATACGCAGTCATCATGGTCGAGAGAGCCATAATAAACTCACCTGAATTGAAAAAATAGAACAGCGCGATCAATGGCATGATGATCATGTCATTGATTAGTTGAAGTTTAGGTACCCATGAATTGGGCATACATTTGTCTCGTAGAATCACGTATCGATCTGCATCTTTAAACGGATTTGCGGGTAGATCCATCGACCTCAATCCTTACTCCCTCGTTAGGAAACAACACGTCCTGACCAGACGTAGGATCTGCATAGACGATCTTCAT
>Ga0007795_10000435_pt1 | contig 13199 bp, 13 predicted proteins | sample CryBogmetaGMA1M_FD_60369 | JGI IMG/M metagenome (GOLD analysis project Ga0007795, IMG submission 60369) | Freshwater microbial communities from Crystal Bog, Wisconsin, USA - MA1M | ecosystem: Environmental > Aquatic > Freshwater > Lake | place: Crystal Bog, Wisconsin, USA | collected 2009-07-06
GTTCGGCAGCGCCCTTCCCGGCGCCAGTAAAAATGGGCCGCGTGACCTACACCGACACCTGGCTGTGGCACAAGAGCGGACGCTTCCAGCTCGACACCTTGACAGAAGGCCAGCTCTGAGCGAATCTCCGGGTGCGTGCCCGGGACGTTGCCGTGCCCCGTGGGTCTAGGAACCGCGGTAGGTGGAATAGCTCCAGGGGCTGACCAGCAGCGGCACGTGGTAGTGCTGGTCGGCGTGCGCTACGCCAAAGTCGATGCGCACCAGGTTCAGAAAGTGGGGCTCAGGCAGCACCACGCCGCGTCCCTTGAAATAGCTGCCCACGTCAAACACCAGCCGGTAGGTACCCACGCGCAGGGTGTGGTGGTCGTAGAGCAGGCCGTCGGGGTTGCGGCCGTCGGCGTTGAGCACCAGCCTGCGGTCGAGCACCGCCCGCTCCCCTTCGGTGGTGTACAGCGCAACCGCCATGCCGGCAGCCGGCGTGCCATGCATGGTGTCCAAAACATGTGTGCTGAGTCCCATGGAATTCTCCGGTTTTCTGATCGTCTAAAGTGTATACACTTTTGCGGCTTCGGCTATGATCCCGGCATGGAGACCACAAGCACCAGCTTTATTGTTGCAGCGCTGACCCGGGCGGTGGTGGAACACCGCTTGCAGCCCGGTGCCAAGCTGGTGGAACAGAAACTGGCCGATGAATTCGGCGTCTCGCGCACGCTGGTGCGCCAGGCGCTGTACCAGCTGTCCCAGAACCGGCTGGTGCGCATTGAGCCGGCGCGCGGCGCCTTTGTTGCTGCACCCTCGGCGACCGAGGCGGCCCAGGTGTTCGCGGTGCGGCGCATTCTGGAGACGGGCATGGTACGGGCCTTTGTGGAGCAGGCCGACGCGGCAGCGATCGACGCGCTGCAACAGCACATCGGGCAGGAGCGCGCTGCGGTGTCGGACACCGACGTGGCCGCCAGAACCGCGCTGCTCGGCGATTTTCATGTCCGGATGGCGCGGCTGCTGGGCAACGCGGTGCTTGCCGATCTGCTCACCGACCTGAATTCGCGCAGCGCACTGATCACGCTGATGTACCAGTCCACCAGCGCGGCGACGCACTCGCACGAGGAGCACGGCGCGATCATGGAGGCAATCTGCGCGCGCGACGCGGCGCTCGCCGTGCAGCGGATGGAAAGTCACCTGCACAATGTGGAGTCCGCATTGACGATTCCCCCAACACCGCAGCCACGACCATGAAGCACTACGACACGACCCAGGACTACCCGCGCGACCTGCAGGGGTATGGTGCCAAACCGCCGCATCCGCGCTGGCCGGGCCAGGCCCGGGTGGCCGTGCAGTTTGTGCTGAACTACGAAGAAGGCGGCGAAAACAGCGTGCTGCATGGCGACGCAGGGTCGGAGCAGTTCCTGTCGGAAATGTTCAACCCGGCCAGCTACCCCGACCGGCATATCAGCATGGAAGGCATCTACGAGTATGGCTCGCGCGCCGGTGTCTGGCGCATCCTGCGGGAGTTCGAGCGCCGGGGCCTGCCGCTGACCGTGTTTGGCGTGGGCATGGCGCTGGCTCGCCACCCCGAGCTGACCGCAGCCTTCGTTGAAGCCGGGCACGAGATCGCCTGCCACGGGTGGCGCTGGATCCACTACCAGAACATGGACGAAGCGCTGGAGCGTGAGCACATGCACAAGGGCATGGAGATCATCCAGTCCCTTACCGGCGAGCGCCCCTGGGGCTGGTACACCGGCCGCGACAGCCCGAACACGCGACGGCTGGTGGCTGATTACGGCGGCTTCGAATACGACAGTGACTACTACGGCGACGACCTGCCTTTCTGGATGCAGGTGCGCAAGAGCGACGGCATGGTGGTGCCACAGCTGATCGTGCCCTACACGCTGGACTGCAACGACATGCGCTTTGCGCTGCCCCAGGGCTACTCGCACGCCGACCCCTTCTTTCAGTACCTCAAGGACACCTTTGACGCGCTTTATGCCGAAGGCGATCCGCACGGGCTCGACCAGCCCGCCATGATGAGCATCGGCATGCATTGCCGCCTGCTGGGTCGGCCCGGGCGCATCACCGCACTGCAGCGCTTTCTGGACCATATTGCGCAGTTCGATCAGGTGTGGGTCTGCCGCCGCGTCGACCTGGCCCGGCACTGGAAAGCCGTGCACCCCTTCAAGGAAGCGGTCGCATGAGCCTGGACCTGGAGACACTCAACACTGCGACGCTGCCGCAAGCGCAGCAGTACCTCGACGGGGTGTACGAGCATTCGCCCTGGATTGCGCAAGCGGCATTGCAGCAGCGGCCGTTCCGCTCGCTGGCGGCGCTGAAATACGCCATGGTGTGCGCGGTGGCGCAGAGCGCGCCGCAGGCGCAGCTGGAGCTGCTGCGCGCCCATCCGGAACTCGCTGGCAAAGCGATGGTGGACCAGCGGCTCACGGCCGAATCCAGCCACGAGCAGGACCGCGCCGGCCTGACCCGCTGCACGCCGCAGGAGTTTGAAAAGATCCAGCGGCTCAACCAGGCCTACCGCGAAAAATTCGGCTTCCCTTTCATTCTGGCAGTGCGCGGGCCGCGCGGCACGGGCTTGGCGCGCTCTGAGATCATCGCCACGCTGGAGCGCAGGGTGGAAGGCCACCCCGACTTCGAGCTGCAGGAATGCCTGCGCAATGTGCACCGCATCGCCGAGGTCCGGCTCAATGAGAAATTCGGCCATGTGCCGCAGCGTGGCGATGCGGTCTGGGACGCCCAGGAACATCTGGCCCGGTACGCCGATGCACAAGCCGCGCAGCGCGGCGAGTTGACGGTGACCTACCTCACGGACGCCCACCGTGCCTGCGCGCAACAGATCCTGCAGGACATGCAGGACAGCGGCTGCGACAGCGCCACGGTGGACGCGGTCGGCAACGTCGTTGGCCGCTACCGGGGCACCGGGGCGCAGCCGCGCGCGCTGATGACCGGCAGCCACTACGACACGGTGCGCAATGCCGGCAAGTACGACGGCCGCCTGGGCATTTACGTACCGCTGGCCTGTGTGCGCCTGCTGCACCAGCAGAACCGGCGCCTGCCTTTTGACCTGGAAATCATCGCCTTTGCCGAAGAAGAGGGTCAGCGCTACAAGGCGACGTTCCTGGCGGCCAGCGCGCTGACCGGGGAATTCCAGCCACAGTGGCTGGACCAGTGCGATGCAGACGGAATCTCGATGCGCCAGGCCATGCAGGCGGCCGGCCTCGATCCCGCGGGCATCGCGGCACTGAAACGCCAGGCGCAGGACTACCTGGCCTTTGTCGAAGTGCACATCGAGCAGGGCCCGGTGCTCAACGCGCTCCATATTCCGCTGGGCGTGGTGACGTCGATCAACGCGAGTGCGCGCTACCAGTGCGAGGTGCAGGGAATGGCCAGCCACGCCGGCACCACGCCCATGGACCGGCGCCAGGACGCCGCCGTGGCGGTGGCGGAGCTGATGCTGTTCGTGGAACAGCGCGCCGCAGCAGACGGCGACTCGGTTGGCACGGTGGGGATGCTGGCGGTACCGCAGGGGTCGGTCAACGTGGTTCCCGGGCGTTGCCAGTTCTCGCTCGATCTGCGCGCACCGGACGACGCCCAGCGGGACGCACTGGTGCGCGATGTACTGCAGCAGCTCGGCGCCATTTGTGCGCGCCGTGGCGTGCGGCACAGCGTGACGCAAACCATGGGCGCCAGTGCCGCACCCAGTGCTGCCGCATGGCAAAAGCGCTGGGAAAACGCGGTCCAGGCGCTGGGACTGCCCGTGCACCGCATGCCCAGTGGCGCCGGCCACGACGCCATGAAGCTGCACACCCTGGTGCCCCAGGCCATGCTGTTTGTGCGCGGACAAAATGCGGGCATCAGCCACAACCCGCTGGAATCCACCACCAGCGATGACATGCAGCTGGCGGTGGAAGCCTTCGACCATCTGCTGGCGGCACTGGCAACCGACCTCTCTCAAGGACACACTTCATGACGACTGCCTACGAACAACTCGACGCCTGGATTGACGCGCACTTTGACGAGCAGGTGCGCTTCCTGCAACAACTCATTCAGGTGCCCACCGACACGCCGCCGGGCAACAACGCACCCCACGCCGAGCGCGCGGCGGAACTGCTGGCGGCCATGGGCCTGCCGGCAGAAAAATACCCGGTGCCTGCGGACCTGGTGGAAGCCGCCGGACTGCAGTCCGTCACCAACCTGGTGGTGCGCCGCCGCTATGGCGCCGGCCTGACGGTGGCGCTCAACGCCCACGGCGATGTCGTGCCCCCCGGCGAGGGCTGGGCCCATGATCCTTACGGCGGAGCCATCGAGGACGGCAAGATCTATGGCCGCGCGGCGGCCGTGAGCAAATGCGATTTTTCGACCTATGCCTTTGCAGTACGCGCGCTGGAGTCCCTCGGCCTGCCGCTGGCCGGCGCGGTGGAGCTGCTGTTCACCTACGACGAAGAGTTCGGTGGCGAAGTCGGCCCGGCCTGGCTGCTCAAGAACCAGCTGACGCGGCCCGACCTGCTGATTGCGGCCGGGTTTTCCTACCAGGTCATCACCGCCCACAACGGCTGCCTGCAGCTGGAAGTCACGGTCCACGGCAAGATGGCGCACGCGGCCATTCCAGACACCGGCGTCGATGCGCTGCAGGGCGCGGTCACCATCCTCAATGCCCTGTATGCCCAGAATGCCCTGTACCAGCAGGTCAGTTCGGCGGTGGAGGGCATCAACCACCCCTACCTCAACGTCGGCATGATCCAGGGGGGCACCAACACCAATGTCGTTCCCGGCCGGGTCACCTTCAAGCTTGACCGGCGGATGATCCCCGAAGAGGATCCGGCAGCGGTGGAAGCCACGCTGCGCCAGGTGATCACGCAGGCAGCCGGGCAAAGCCGGGGGATTTCGGTCGATGTCAAACGCATCCTGCTGGCCAATGCGCTGCGACCGCTGCCCGGCAACCGCCCCCTGGTCGACGCGCTGCAAAAGCACGCCAGTGCCGTGTTCGGCGAGCCGATTCCCGCCCTCGGCACCCCTTTGTACACCGACGTGCGCATTTTCTGCGAAGCCGGCATTCCCGGCGTGATCTACGGCGCCGGCCCGCGCACGGTGCTGGAGTCGCATGCCAAACGCGCCGATGAACGGCTCGACCTGGAGGACCTGCGCCGCGCCACCCGGGTGATCGCGCGCAGCCTGCTGGACCTGCTCCGCCCCGCCCCGACCGCTGCCGCTCCCGGCAGTGGGCATTGATCTTGCGTACCCCCGACCCCGTATCCTCACACTACCCAGGAGAAAGTCCATGAAAACCATCCGTTTCCTTCAATCGGGCGCCGCCGCCCTCGCCCTGCTGGCCTCCGGCATGGCTGCCGCCCAGACCACCCCCATCAAGTTCCAGCTCGACTGGCGTTTTGAGGGCCCCGCCGCCCTGTTTCTGACCTCGGCTGCCAAGGGCTACTACAAGGATGCCAAGCTCGATGTGGCGGTGGACGCCGGCAACGGCTCCGGCGGTACGGTCACCCGCGTGGCCTCCGGTGCCTACGACATGGGCTTTGCCGACCTGGCCGCGCTGATGGAGTTCCATGCCAACAACCCGGACGCGCCGAACAAGCCGGTGGCGGTCATGATGGTCTACAACAACACCCCAGCTTCGGTGATGGCACTCAAGAAATCCGGCATCAAGACACCCGCCGACCTCAATGGCAAAAAGCTCGGTGCGCCCGTGTTTGACGCCGGCCGCCGCGCTTTCCCGATCTTTGCCAAGGCCAACAACATCAACGGCGTGCAGTGGACCTCCATGGACCCGCCGCTGCGCGAGACCATGCTGGCCCGCGGTGACGTGGACGCCATTACCGGCTTTACCTTCACCTCGGTACTCAACCTCGAAGCCCGTGGCGTGAAGGCCGACGAGATTGTGGTCCTGCCCTACCCCGACTTCGGCGTCAAGCTGTACGGCAATGTGGTCATCGCCTCGCCCAAGCTCATCAAAGAAAATCCGGCTGCGGTCAAGGCCTTCCTGCTGGCCACTGCCAAGGGCATGAAGGACGTCTTCGCCAACCCGGAAGCGACCATCGAATTCGTCAAGCAGCGCGACGGCATCATCAACGTGGAACTGGAAACACGCCGGCTGAAAATGGCGATTGATACCGCCATCAACAGCGCCGATGCGCGCGCCGAGGGCTTCGGTCAGGTCAAGCTCCCCCGGCTCGCCCTCATGGCAAGCCAGGTGTCGGATGCCTTCAACACCAAGACCCGCGTCAATCCGGACCTGGTGTGGAGCAGCGCCTTCCTGCCCAGCGCCGCTGAGCTCAACGTCCTGCCGGCCAAGAAATAATATGCAGGCAGCTGCACCGAGCTTCGTCGACTTCCAGGACGTCTGGCTCGCCTACAACGAAGAGTTGCTGGCGCAGAACCACTTTGCGGTCGAGGCCATCGACCTGCAGGTGCGCCAGGGGGAATTCATTGCCATCGTCGGGCCATCAGGTTGCGGCAAGTCGACGTTCATGAAACTGACGACAGGGCTCAAAATGCCCTCGCGCGGCCGGATCCTGATCGATGGCCAGCCCGTCACCGGTCCCCTGAAAATCTCGGGCATGGCATTCCAGGCGCCCTCGCTGCTGCCCTGGCGCACGACGGTGGACAACGTGCTGCTGCCGCTCGAAATCGTCGAGCCGCACCGCAGCCAGTTCAAGGCCCGGCGCAAGGAGTACGAGGAACGCGCCCGCGCCCTGTTGCAGAAAGTCGGATTGGGTGGCTACGAGGACAAGTTCCCCTGGCAGCTCTCCGGCGGCATGCAGCAGCGGGCCAGCATCTGCCGCGCGCTGATCCATGAGCCCAAAATGCTGCTGCTCGACGAGCCTTTCGGCGCGCTCGACGCCTTCACGCGCGAGGAACTCTGGTGCATCCTGCGCGATCTCTGGACCGAGCAGCAGTTCAATGTAATCCTGGTGACGCACGACCTGCGCGAAAGCGTGTTCCTGGCGGATACGGTGTATGTGATGAGCAAGAGCCCGGGCCGCTTCGTGGTGAAAAAAGAGATCGACCTGCCGCGCCCGCGCGACCTGGAGATCACCTACACGCCGGAATTCACGGACATCGTCCACACCTTGCGTGGCCACATCGGCGCCATGCGCAAGACCAGCGCTGTAGCGCCGGCATAAAGTCAGGCCAAGGCTTACCCCCATGAACAAAAAACAATTCGAAACCTGGTCTCCCTGGATCCTGCTGACAGTCACCATCCTGCTGTGGCAGCTGATCTGCAGCGTGTTTGCAGTGTCGGAGTTCATTTTTCCGAGCCCGCTGCGCATCTGGAGCCAGTTCTGGGAGTTCAAGCTGATCATTGCCGGCCACGCCTGGCGCACCTACTGGGTCACCATGGCGGGCTTTGGCATCGCCATTGTCGTGGGCGTGCTGCTGGGGTTTGTGATCGGCAGTTCCCGGCTGGCCTACGCGGCGGTGTACCCGCTGATGACGGCATTCAACGCCCTGCCCAAGGCGGCCTTCGTGCCGATTTTGGTGGTGTGGTTCGGCATCGGGGTGGGACCGGCGGTGCTGACGGCTTTCCTCATCAGCTTCTTCCCCATCATGGTCAACATTGCCACCGGTCTGGCAACGCTGGAACCTGAGCTCGAAGACGTGCTGCGGGTGCTGGGCGCCAAACGCTGGGACGTGCTGGTCAAGGTGGGGCTGCCTCGCTCCATGCCCTACTTTTACGGCTCGCTCAAAGTGGCCATCACGCTGGCATTTGTCGGCACCACCGTGTCGGAAATGACGGCTGCCAACGAGGGCATCGGCTACCTGCTGATTTCTGCGGGTTCTGCCATGCAGATGGGCCTGGCATTTGCCGGACTGGTGGTCGTGGGCGCTATGGCCATGGCCATGTACGAGTTGTTCAGCGCGATTGAGAAACGCACCACGGGCTGGGCGCACCGCCGCTCGCAAGACTGACCCATGGGGTGGGCGGCGCATCTGGACCTGCGCTACACGATGCGCGGGCCCCGCGCCGTTGCGCACCACGACCACACGGGCCCCCTGCGCATTCTGCAAAGCCTGTACCCGGAAGGCGACGGGGTCTGCCACAACGTCCTGGTGCATCCACCAGGCGGGCTGGTGGGCGGTGACACGCTCGACATTGCGGTGCATGCGGCAGCGGGCACCCACGGGCTGATCACCACCCCTGGCGCGACCCGCTTTTACCGCTCTGCCGGGCCGGCTGCGGTGCAGCGCTCCCGGGTGCAGATGCACGACCAGGCGCGCCTGGAATGGCTGCCACTGGAGACCCTCTGCTACAACGATTGCCGTGCCGAAAACCACCTGACGCTGGCACTCGCGCCTGGCGCGGAGTTTCTGGGCTGGGACGTCACGGCGCTGGGCCTGCCGCAGGCCGGGCTGCCCTTTTTGCAGGGCAGCCTGCTGCAGCACATCGAAGCACCAGGCGTGTGGCTGGAGCGCGGCGCGCTGCAGGCCACCGATACGCGGCTGATGGAAGGCGCCACCGGGCTGGCGGGCATGCATTGCATCGCCAGCCTGTTCTTCGTGACCGGCACACCGCTGCAACGGCAACGCCGGCAGCAGGCCCTGGATGCGGCGCGCGACGTCATTGCCAGCCACCCGCTGCGCCACACCAGCGGAGCGACCAGCCCGAATGGACGCGTTATCATTGTGCGGTGCCTCGCGCCGCTGGTGGAGCCTGCAATGCTGCTGTTGCGCGAGATTCGGAATGTCTGGCGTCAGGAGTTATGGAATATGTCAGCAGTCAGTCCGCGTATCTGGTCGATGTAGGCCCCTGACCGATTCATGGCGGCGGACCTCGACACTGATTTTTCCACCTGCTCTGCCCTGGTGGTGGACAGCAACCCCAATTTCCGACGGCTGCTGGCCACCCAATTGCGCGACCTGGGCATCCGCCGCGTGGTGCAGTGCAGTGACACCCCGGAGGCGCGGCGGCAACTTGAATCGCAAGGCTTCGACTTTGTCCTGTGCGAGATGTACTTCCCAAGCGGTGCAGCGTCGGGGCAGGACTTTCTCGATGACCTGCTTCGGCACCAATTGCTCCCCTTTGCCACGGTGTTCATCATGGTCACCGGAGAAGCCACCTACCCCAAGGTGGCAGAGGCCGCAGAGTCGGCACTGGACAGCTATTTGCTCAAACCCCTCAAGGGCGGGCAACTGGCGGAGCGGCTGCAGATGGCGCGGACGCGCAAGCGGTCACTGCGGCCGATATTCGACGCCATCAATGCCGAAGATTTCGCACGCGCGGCGCAACTGTGCCTGGAGCGCTTCAATTCCCGGGGGCCGTACTGGCTCTACGCAGCGCGTATCGGCGCCGAGCTGCTGCTGCGGCTGGAGAAATTCCAGGACGCCAAATCGCTGTTTGAAGAGGTGGTGGAAGCCAAGAAGCTGCCCTGGGCCAAACTGGGCATTGCCCGGGCCCAGCTTGATGCCGGGCAGACTGGCGTTGCGGCCTCCAAACTCGAGCGGCTGATTGAGGAGGATCCGAAGTTCGTTTATGCCTATGACGTCATGGGCCGGGCGCAATTCGAGCTGGGGCATTTCGATAAGTCGCTGGCGACGTACAGCACGGCCTCCTCCCTGACGCCGGCGTCCATGACGCGGCTGCAGAATGCAGCGCTGATGACCTTCTACGCCGGCGAGCGGCCCGAGGCGGAGCGGTTGCTGGACCGCACGGCACGGCTGGGCCTGGAATCCAAGATGTTCGATGGCCAGACCCTGGTGCTGCTGGCCTTCAGTTGCCTGGATCTGAACAACGGGCAGGGCCTGCGGCGCTGCCACGAGGACATCGCCCGGCTGCTGAGCAGATACCCCTTGAATACGCGCATCCGCCGCCTGATGAGATTTGTGGAGATCACGCACTGGATCCATTTGCGCGAATGGCAGCGCGCACTGGCGGGCACACAGGCCCTGGCGGCCGAGGTCAGGGATGCGGATTTCGACTACCAGAGTGCCGGCAATCTGCTGGCGCTGCTGGTGCGCCTGCACATGAGGCAATCCCCCTTGCCGGAATCGGAGCACATGGTGGAGAACATCGCGCTGCGGTTTTGCAGCAACCGCCCGGTCACGGAGTTGCTGACATCGAGTGCGGATGACCATCCGGACTATGCGCAACTGATCCGCGGCGCGCAGGCCACCATGCTGCAGTCAGCAGAAGCCGCGCTGACCGAAAGCCTGGGTGGCAAACCCGGCTATGCCGTGCAAAGCCTGCTGAGCCACGCAGCCGAGACGCTCAACGTGCGGCTGATCGACAACGCCTACCGGCTGATTTTGCGCCACAAGGCCATGATCGCCGACTACGAGTCCCTCAAGGACCAGGCCCTGAAGTTGCGAGGCCTGGCCGGCGCCGGCAACCGGAAAATCAGCCTGACGCACCAGATGCGCCTGGCCGGCGGCATGGTGCTGCGCGCCACTCCGCGGGAGATTCGCAGCCGGCCCGCGCCGCAGCACGAGGCTATATCCCCACAAGGGAGCGCACTCCGTCAGTTTCCATATTGACGCCCTGGCCCTGGGCCAGCACGGCGCCGCGCTCCATCACCACGTACTGGTCAGCGAGTTCCCGGGCAAAGTCGTAGTACTGCTCCACCAGCAGGATCGCCATGTCCCCGCGGTCGGCGAGCATGCGGATCACGCGGCCAATGTCCTTGATGATGCTGGGCTGTATGCCCTCGGTCGGTTCATCCAGGATCAGCAACCGGGGCTGGGCCGCCAGGGCCCGCGCGATGGCCAGCTGTTGTTGCTGTCCCCCAGAGAGGTCCCCACCGCGGCGGTTGAGCATCTGCCGCAGCACCGGAAACAGTTCGAACAGTTCGGGGGGCACCACGGTGCCCGCCTTGCGGTAGGCCTGCCCCATTTGCAGGTTCTCTGCCACCGTCAGGCGGGCAAAGATCTCCCGACCCTGGGGCACAAAGCCGATGCCGGCGCGGGCACGTTCGTAGGGCGTGGCCTGGTGGATGGGTTTGCCGTCGAGCGCAATGCTGCCGGTGCGTATGGGCACCAGGCCCATGAGCGACTTGAGTAGCGTGGTTTTGCCAACACCGTTGCGGCCCAGCACCACGGTCACCTTGCCGACCTCGGCCGAGAGGCTGACATCCCGCAGGATGTGGGAGCCGCCGTAGTACTGGTTGATGGTGTTGACACGGAGCATGGCTAGCGGCCCAGGTAGACTTCAATCACGCGCTCGTCGCTCTGCACCTGGGCCAGCGTGCCCTGCGCCAGGACAGAGCCGTCGCAGAGCACGGTCACGATGTCGGAGATGGTGTTGATGAAGCCCATGTCGTGCTCGACCACCATCAGCGAATGCTTGCCCTTGAGCGACAGGAACAGTTCGGCCGTGCGCTCGGATTCCTCGTCGGTCATGCCGGCCACCGGCTCGTCGAGCAGCAGGAGCTTGGGGTCCTGCATCAGCAGCATGCCGATCTCCAGCCACTGCTTCTGGCCGTGGCTCAGGGTGCCGGCCTGCGCCGTCAAGCGCTCGGCCAGGTGGATGGTGTGCAGCACGTCGGCCAGGCGATCCGACTGTTGCGAGTCCAGGCGGAAAAACAGCGAAGACTGCACGCCCTTGTTGGTCTTGAGCGCGAGCTCCAGGTTCTCCAATACCGTGAGCTGGTCAAAGACGGTGGGCTTCTGGAACTTGCGGCCGATGCCCAACTGCGCAATCTGCGGCTCGGTGTAGCGCAACAGGTCGATGGTGCTACCGAAAAACACGGTGCCGGAATCCGGACGGGTCTTGCCGGTGATGATGTCCATCATCGTGGTCTTGCCAGCGCCGTTGGGTCCGATAATGCAGCGCAACTCGCCGGGTGCAATGTCCAGGTTCAGGTTGTTGATGGCCTTGAAGCCGTCAAAGCTGACGTTCACGCCCTCGAGGTACAGGATGCGGCCGTGCGCGGTATCCACCTCCCCTTCCACCGCCATGCGCGAATACCCGGCAGCGCGTCCGCCGGACTCGGTCTGCACCGTTTGCGCGGCCAGCGCAGCCATCCGTGCTTCAACCCGCTTGGCACCCTGTTCGAGCAGATCCGGGGTCATCGAGAGCCTCCCAGGCGCTTCTTCACCAGCCCGACCACGCCGTCGGGCAGGTACAGCGTGACGCCAATGAACAGGGCGCCGAGCACATACAGCCAGAACTCGGGATAGGCCACCGTCAGCCAGCTCTTGGCGCCGTTGACCAGGAAGGCGCCAATGATCGGACCGATCAAGGTGGCGCGCCCGCCCACCGCCGCCCAGATGGCGATCTCGATGGAATTGGCCGGGCTCATTTCACCGGGGTTGATGATGCCCACCTGCGGCACGTACAGCGCGCCGGCCACGCCGCACATCATGGCCGACACGGTCCAAACAGTGAGCTTGTAGCCCAGCGGCGAATAGCCGCTGAACATCACACGCGACTCTGCATCGCGGATGGCCTGCAACACACGGCCGAACTTGCTGGTCACCAGCCAGCGCGCCAGCAGGAAAAACAGCAGCAACGTGCTGCCCGTCAGCACAAACAGCACCATGCGCATGCTCGGCGTGGCAATGGGTATGTCGAGGATGCGCTTGAAGTCGGTAAAACCGTTGTTGCCGCCAAACCCGGTCTCGTTGCGGAAAAACAGCAGCATGGCGGCAAACGTCATGGCCTGCGTGATGATGGAAAAATACACACCCTTGATGCGCGAACGAAAGGCGAAGTAGCCAAACACCAGCGCCACCAGCCCGGGCGCCAGCACCACCAGCAGCAGCGTGGCCACAAAGCTGTGGCTCAGCGTCCAGTGCCAGGGTAGCGTCTTCCAGTCCAGAAACACCATGAAGTCTGGCAAGGCGCTTTTGTAGTTGCCGTCGAGCCCGATCTGGCGCATGAGGTACATGCCCATGGCGTAACCACCGAGCGCAAAAAACAGGCCGTGGCCCAGCGAAAGGATGCCGGTGTAACCCCAGATCAGGTCCATCGCCAGCGCGCAGATGGCGTAGCACATGATCTTGGCCACCAGCGCCACGGCGAAGTCGCTGAGGTGGAATACGCTGTCGGCGGGTACCAGCAGATTGAGCACAGGCACGATGGCACACAGCAGGGCGAGTGCAGCCAGCCACGCGGTCCAGCCCCAGCCACTGAGCAGCGGCGCCTTGGAGGGAAAAACAATGTGCTTCATGCCTCTGCGCTCCGGCCCTTCATGGCAAAGATGCCCTGCGGCCGCTTCTGGATGAACACGATGATGAGCACCAAC
>Ga0007795_10000436_pt1 | contig 13189 bp, 7 predicted proteins | sample CryBogmetaGMA1M_FD_60369 | JGI IMG/M metagenome (GOLD analysis project Ga0007795, IMG submission 60369) | Freshwater microbial communities from Crystal Bog, Wisconsin, USA - MA1M | ecosystem: Environmental > Aquatic > Freshwater > Lake | place: Crystal Bog, Wisconsin, USA | collected 2009-07-06
CGGCGCTCCGGTCGGGCAACCATCGCCAGTGGAGCACGAGCGGATTGTCCCGTGATGTCGTCAGTCCCATGCCCGATTCGAGCATCACCGACAGCGCAGTGACTCGCGAGGCCGGTCCGTGAGGCTGGAGGAGTGGCCCGACTGCCGCCGCCGCACCCTGTGCCTCGTCCGCCCTGACGAGTAGCGACGGCACACGGATGACACGTACGCCGCCATGCTCCTCGGCGTCGAGCGCGTGCACCAGATCGCCGGTCAGTATCGGATCGATACCTTCGGAGCGCAGTGCATGCACGACACCGACTACTTCGACCTTCAGAAGCGAACTCATGAACCAGGCGCGCCGACGGAGACCGGCGAGCCGACCGCTCTCCCCGTTGTGGAATCCAATCCTCACGAGACGCTCCTGCAGGATGGGTGCCACCTTCGCGAATCCCGGATGGTCATCGACGGTCGCTCGCTCGAGCCAGCGACTCCAGAGCGTGTCCAGTTCCTCATCCGAACTGGTCAGCACCTCGAACAGTTCGCGGTCCTCGGTTCGCAGGAGTCGGCGCGGTTCCTGACGGGCGAAGGTGGTTGCGAGCACCGCATCGGCATGGTCGAACTCCATGATGTCGATATCGAAGAGCGCGCCGATCGCCGTGAGGAACTCCGCAGGCAGGGTTTGTGTCTTCTGATCCGCTGACTGTTGGCGGATGACGAGAGGGGTCGAACCATCGAGCAGGTGGACGAGCAACTTGAGCATCGTCCAAGCGATGTCGACTTCGGCCGAGACGATGGAGGCGATCGTTCGCTCGGTGAGATCGTGGTCGAGTCCCACGGCGTCGCATCGCTTGGCCAAGTGACCGCATCGCGCATGAATGGCCTGCCCGGCAGCATCATCTGGTCGGCGTCTGGAGATGTCGATCGTGACGATGGCGAGTCGTTCAGCGGCACAGAGATCGGCACAGAGATCGGCGAGGAGACCGTTGGAGGTGGACTTCTCCGACAGCGTCAGTGTCCCCGCGACACAACCTCGTGGAGCCGAGACTCCCGATGGATCAGTCTGTTCCATCGCGCTGGAGTTCCTCGATATCGGCAATGTCGCGGCGATGCATCCGGTAGAGCTCGGCGTAGGTTCCATTCTGGTCGAGCAGTTCCTGGTGGGTGCCGGTCTCGACGATCCGCCCGCCGTCCATGACGACACAGCGATCAGCGAGTGAGATGGTGCTGAACCGATGGGAGATCAGGATCGTGGTGCGTCCCTGTGCCAACTCCCGGAACTTCGAGAAGATCGAGAACTCGGTCTTCACATCGAGGTTCGAGGTCGGCTCGTCGAGGATCTGGATGGATCCGGGTCGGGCCTGGGCTCGTGCGATGGCGATCTGCTGCCACTGACCACCCGAGGGTTCGTAGAGCCCGAACCGTCTCCCGAGAAGGGTGTCGACCCCCTGGGGCATGCGATCGACCAGAGGTCCGATACCGACGCGATCAATGATCTCTTTGGTGGCCACGGGGTCGTCGAGGAGACGACGCCAATCTCCGTACGCCACGTTCTCGCCGGCGGTGGCCTCGTAGCGGCCGATGCCCTGGAACACGAAGGTGATCTCCTGAGAGATATCTGTGGCGTCGACATGTGTGAGATCGACACCGTCGAGCAGGATGCGACCGGTGTCGGGTCGATAGAGACCGGCGATGAGCTTCACCAGCGTGCTCTTGCCGGAACCGTTCTCGCCCACGATCGCCACGACCTCACCCGGTTCGATGCTCAGGTCGATGTTGCCCAGCACGTTCCTTTCCGTGCCCGGGTAGCGGAAGCTGACATCCTCGATGCGCAGGGCACCTTCACCACCGGGGACGAGGTGGACGCCAGGAGTGCTGGGCGGCGGGGTGAGGGCAAGGAAATGTCGCAACTCCTGCACATGCATGGTGTGCCAACGGATTCCGCCCACCGCGCCGACCATGCCGTCTACAGCGCCACGGAGCCCGAGAGCTGCGCCACCGAAGATGGCGACATCGCCGACACCGAGCTGGCCGTGGATGACGTCGATGGCGACCATGTAGAGCGACCAGTAGATGAGCAGGATCGTGATCGCCGCGAACACCAGGGTTCCGACGAGTTGCATCAAATGGAAGCGGTGGTTGCGGTGACGGAACTCGGTGAGCAGTGTTCGTGTGCGTTCCACGAACACCGGGCTGAGATCGAGGACGCGGATCTCCGGGAGTGAACCGGCAGAAGTGAGCTGGGAGATGTAGTAGCTCGTCCACCGGCGCTTGGTGAGCTGGGACTTGCTCTCGGCATACCGGAGGCGTGAGACGCGTAACTGCCAGAGGAGATATGGAGCGGCGATCGGTCCGATGAGGACGATGAAGATCGGCTGGATGAAAGCGATGACACCGAGGAGGGTGAGTCCTCGGATGAACGCGGAGAGGAAGTTCACCGCAGACTGCACGAAGGTCTGGATGTGGCTGGCGGGAGCCTCGTTCACATGGGTCAGGGTGTCCTGGAACTCCCGGTCCTCGAACACTGCGTAGTCGAGTCGGCTGGAATGTTCTGCGAGGTCCACCGAGAGTCGCAGATCGATCCATTCCGCGAGCGTGCTGCTGACGTAGTTCCCGATCGCACCAAGGGCGATGCTCAGCACGGCGAATCCTCCACCGAGCAGGATCCAGTTGCGGACGTCGCCGGTCCCGTCGATTCCTGATCCACGGATCGCGGAGACTTCGTCGATGAGGCCCCTGAGCGTGAGGACGAGGGCGAGCGGGACGAGACTCTGCAGAAGCGGGATGCTGATGGACGCGACGGTGAGGGTTCGATGTGCCCGCCAGCTCCGTGAAAGTGCGAAGCGAGCATCGGCGCGGAATGTTCTGAATGTCTCGGTCATGGTGTCCGCATCATTTCGTTGAAAGCCGCTCGCTGCCGGTCAGTGATGGGGATTCCATGAATCAGTGCGAGCGTCTCGGCTGAGAGTAGGCCTTCGTCGAGAGTGGCGAGCAGTTCGATGGCGGCCCTGACGGGTGCTGAGAGATCATGGCGAGTGGCGAGGTCCGCGAAACGGGGCCAGTCGAGTGAATCCGAGTCCACGATGAGTCGGTGGGCATCGATGACCCAGTCAATGCTCCCTGCCGGCCGTGCGAGAAGTCCGTCGATCAGGATGCTGAGCAGAAGTTCGGCGGGTGCGGGGATGAAGGTGGTCCCGCCCTGCGCTGAAGTCGGGACGAGTCCGGTGCGTAGGTCATCGTCGAGTCTGTCGGTCGTCGCGGCGCGAAGCAGTGAACAATGGAGTCGGAGCACGAGGTCATTGCGTCGAAGGGTGGTGCTTGCTACCGGTCGTGACGGACGTGCGGTCCATCCCAGAGCTTGCAGGTGGGTGAGCAGCGCGTCGAACTGCTCGGCGCTGGTGGTCACATCGAGTCCGGACATCGAGAGTGAGCCGAACCCGACGCTGGTGCGTTCGTTCATCCGCGAAGCCAGTGCAGTGGAGCCGAGCACGACGAGGTCCACACCTGCCGCGTTGGTCGTGGCCGTGATCTCGTTGAGCGCTTCGAGCAGTCGGACCTTCAATGCGGTGTGTCGCGCGGACTCGGATCTCAGATCGAGGACAGAGGCGGCCGGAAGCATCGAGGTGCGGAGGCGAGGGTGGAGGGCTGGAGTGGCGAGGTCGATTGTCTCGACACGGGTCCATGCATCGGTGAGATTCATCCACTCCGCCAGACGCCTATCGAATGACTCTTGCGGTCCGAGCACCGCGCCGAGTAACTCCTGCTGGATGCGAGTGGGCCAACTCGACACCCGTTCGTCATGCGTTCTGTCACCCATCGCCGTTGGTGCTGTGCGATGGTCCTCCTCGGAGAGGAACTCGGCGAGACCTATGTTCTGGATGTGGGCGCTGACCTCGTCGAAGTTCAGGATGAGCTCGGACAGCGGCTCCGGATTCTGGCGGGTGAGCCGCGGTGGAGACTCGTGCACGGGTTCACCTCCGCCGAGGAAGGAGGCCACACGACGCAGTTCGCCATCGAGATCGGTGGCGAGATCCTCGTACCAGACGTGGATGCTCGGCAGTCTTGAGATCAATCGATTCCGTCGTAGGAAGCCAGTGAAGGACTGCTGGAGAGACCGATCAAGTTCGTCGGTATCGATTTTGAGTCGTCTCTCGTTGATCGACAGCCGATTCTCCGGTGTGCCCGCGTCGTTCTGGACCCAGGTGTCGGTCTGTTTCGCGATCTGCAGGGAGACGAACCGACGCAGCAGGTTGCGCCGCTGGAGGACGACGATCCGCATACCCTCGAGAGTGAGCAGCGATGCCATCTCCTCAGGGGAGACCTGATCCAAGAAGAGCTTGCATCCGACTATCCGATGTCCGCTCTGCTCGAGGAACGCTCGTTCGACCAATTTCTCGAAACTGTCTGCGCCGACTTTCCCACGCGATACAAACAACTCGCCCTGCGATCTGATCTCGGGCCATCGCCAACCCAGTTCCTGCACCATCAGTGTCGAGCCCGACCGTTGTTCGGACAGGATGATGAATCTGGTGGTGATCTCAGAAGGGGTCACGGCTCGAGCGGAAGCGCTCGGATCATGACGACGCGCAGCGGTGATGATCTCGGGAGGTTCGAGCTCATCGGTGAGTGCCTCAAGCAGTTCCAATGTTGCGTCGACCGGCACCTGCAGATCGTGCGATCTGGCGAGAGAGCGGAGCCGATTCCGGTCGAGATTCTCGCCGGTGTCAGCCAGCAGACGGTAGGCATCGAGGATCCACTCCACAGATCCCAGATTCTCAGACTGCACGCTATCGGCGATGATGCTGACGAGGAGCTCCGCTGGAGCGAGCATCATCGTGGTCGCACCCAGATCCTCAGCCGCGATACGCCCGACGCGCAGGTCGGTGACGAGCTCATCGGTCGCAGGAGCGCGCAGCATCGATCGATGGAGGCGCAGCGTGAGACCGTGGCGCTGCAAGGTCATGGCTGGGTCCGATGGGTCAAGGACCACACCTGACCATCCGAGGCTGCGGAGGATGTCACCGACGCTGGCGAAGTCCTCGCTCTCCGGGAGGAGGTCCAGACAGGACATCGACAGGGTGCGGAATGTGGGACATCCTGTATCGGGGCTCATGGCGAGCAGAGCCGTGGAGCCCAAGAGTGTGACCTCGACGTCTTCGGCCGCAAGCGCCGCAGTCGCCTCCTGCAATGCATCCAGTAGACGGACTTTCCGTGCGGTGTTGCGCATCGATTCCGCCTGATAATCAAACAGTGTTGATGGCGAGAGGTTGGTTCGGCGGATCCGTTGATGGATGGCCGGGTAGAGGCGGTCGACCTGGCGTACTTCCATCCATTTGGAGTGCGCGGCGAGCGATGACCGCCAGTTCTGCCCGAAGAATTCCTCGGGGCCGATCAGCGCTCGCAGCATCAGTCGCTGCGACTCGTCGGGCCACCACGGTTTCCCATCGCCGAACGATGGATCGACGCGACTCGTCCCCTCTGCGGGCTCCTGTTCCTCGCCGATGGTCAGAAACTCCGAGAGCTCCACGTCATGGAGGAACTCGCTGAATTCCTCGAAGTTCTCGATCAGTGATCGAAGTGGTTCGGGGTTCTGACGCGTGAGCACTGGAGGGGCCTCATGTACCGGCTCGCCGGCGCCGAGGAAGGTGGCCACACGGCGGAGTTCACCATCGAGATCATCCGACAGTTGCTCGTACGTGACCTCGAGACGGGGGAGACCCTCGGTGAGCCTCTCGAACCGGTCGAACGCGAGGTTCGAGGAGGTGATCTCCCCGATGAAATGGGCGGGATCGATCTGGATCTTCCGGCCCTCGAGCGGGAACTCAGTCACGCCGATCCCCAGTCGGTTCTCAAGCCATTGTCCGGTCTTCGTGGCAATACGAAGGGACACGAAACGGCGGAGCTGATTCCGTCGTCGCAGGATGATCACCCTCATCCCATCGAGCTGCAGAAGCGCCGAAAGCTCCTCATCGGAGATCTGGTCGGAGAAGATCTTGCACCCGACGATCGTCTCCTCCTGCGCCTCGCAGAACGTGTACCTGACCACGTCCTCGAAGCTGTCGAACCTCGCTCGTTGAGGTGCACTGAACTCCTCCCAGCCGGCGCGGATCTCCGGCCAACGGCGCTGGAGTTCGCTCACAAGCAGGGTCGTGCCCGAGCGAGCTTCCGAGAGCACGATGAAACGGGTGGTGATCGACGATGGCGCACCGGTATCGAAGAGACTCATCACCGGTCGCCTCGTCGAGGCTGCCGTGTGGGCCTTCTTGGCGTTGACGGCTTCGGCTCGGGCTCGCGCGGCCGCTGCCACTTCTCGGTTGTCGATCCGGCGGTACCGCGGACCGAACAGCGAGGACAGATGGAGTCGTCGCCCGTATCTCGAGAACACCAGACGACGGACCTGGCGGGTGCGGAGCAGACGATTGAGAGGGGATGGTCGAGCGGGTGCGGTCATCGGGCCCTCCGGGAGAGCGAGTCGACGACGGATCGTCGACTCGCGTCGGAGAGCGGGGCGTCGAGGATCTCGGCGAGAACGGCGAGTGCCGAGCCGAGGCTGCCGCGCTCCACATCCTCGGTGATCCGGGAGGCTGCGTCGGTCGCGCAGCGGTCGAACAGTCGCTGGGTGGTGATCTCGTCGAGACCGAGCCGGTCGGCGACGAGATCGATGGCGGTGCGCCGGTGGGCGATATCGACACCGAACTCCATCGACACCGACAGTTCGCCGGTGGCCGACGTCCGTGCACCAGTGATGACGAGAACTCGCTGCGCATCGCCGTCGACGATCCGCTGCACGAACTCCCATCCCGCAGCACCGGCGATCGATGGGGCGAATCCACCAAGATCGGAGAGATGGTCTCGCCGTAGAACGATGGCGTTCACCGAGAGATCAAATGGAAGTTCGAGTGGAAGATCGAGTGGCGACCCAGCGGGAGTCCCGATCGCGTCCGATCCCGTGACGACGACCACGCGCACGGCATCATCGGCAGTGTCGATCACCTGTCGTACCGCAGCTGGGTCGATCATCTGGGTGGCCCCGTCGTAGGTCCACACCCAACGTCCCCGGGCCGCGCTGACGCCGAGATTGATCGCTTCGATGTCGGTGAGATGCTGCTGCGTGGTCACGCTGCGGATCTGATGGTCGCCGGCACCGCTGTGCGCTGAGGAGGCGTCCGGTGAGTCGCCGGTGCGGACCAGCAGAATTTCGCACGAGGGTTCCCCCGCAGGTGTATCGAGCAACGCAGCGATCGCGGCATTACCTGCGTTGCCCTTGTCGATCAGAACAATGGACCACAACGGTCGGGAGTCCTCGGCGATTCCGGGTGCAGCAGGGATCTGGGGGATGTGGACCATCTCACCGATGACCGGGTAGCGCGGATCGGTCGTGTTCGGACGCATGATGCCGAACCGCAGTAACTGCTCACTGCTGTCGAGGCGCACCGAATGCACGGGATCGAACAGTCGTGGGTCAACGACGACTTCGAGTTCATCGGCGATCCGTCGATGGGCGCGAGCCGCGCCTGCGTGCTCACGCCGCTCGACCTCGCGGGCGATGAGTGCAGCGAACCCGGAGTCGTATTTGAAATGCAGCAGAGCACCGCGTCCGTCGGCGATCTCCGGGCTGGGGTGGTCGGTCCAATGGTTTCCGCTCAGCAATACATCGCCGGCCCGATGGCGGAACAGAGGGATCTTGTTGAGGAGATAGGAGTCGAGGGCGCGATCGCCGAAGATGCGCGATCGGACCCCACCCCAGTGGTTGACCACATTCCGTCGAGGTCCTGCAAATGGGCGACGCATCCGGTACCAGTTCCTGTCGAAGTACGGAAAGGTCTTGAGCAGATCGCAGTCGGACTCGATCACTGACTCCGAGAGAGGACCATGTCCATACATGTCGAGGAACACAGCGGGATAACAGGTGGCTCCGTGGGCGTCGAGCTCCTCGCAGAGCTCGGGCAGTGACCGGCGCTCCCAGTCGGGGAACACGAAGTACTCATCGGCATCGATGATCAGACACCAGTTGCCGAGGGAGTGTCGACGCAGCATGAGATCCCACCACACCGCGCCGCAGTTGGCCCCTCGGTACGACGCCTCGGTTCGCCATAGGGTCACGTCCTGCTGCTCGGCCAGGTACTCGAGAGAACCGTCGGTGGATCCGTTGTCGACGACGAGGAACCGGTCGACGCCGAGTCGGCGATGATGAGCCAGCACATGCGGTAGGCGTGTGAGTTCGTCACGAAGTCCGATGAGGGCGAGGACATCGTCAGTACCGACGGCGACCCGTGTGTTCGACACCCCCGCCAGTCCGTAGACCTGGAACGCGAGGTCGATGCCGCCGAGACGACAGAGCGCATCGATCCGTTTGGCATGGATCCGGTCGGCGTCGTCGTGGGTGGCGTGATCCGGGAACAGCGCGACCCAAGTTCCACATCGATCGGCGATCCCCTGCCAGTCATCGATGGACTCGAGCACCTCCACGCACTCATCGAGAGCCTCGATGAACTCTGGCAGCGCGGCGATTGCCTCGTCGTACTTGACGACCGCACGCTGCGGACGACCGAGGTGGCGCATTGTCCGGGCGATCGAGATGGCATTGTGCGCCAAAACCACGGGGTTCTGCTCGGTGTTGATCATGGCTGCCCCACCTCGGTGAGCGCGTCATTGACGGCGGCGAGGAATGCATCGAGGGTGTGTGTGGAACGGACCATGAGCAGCTGGTCATGGGCAGCGGTGATCGCAGCGCCATTGGTCGCGAGCTCGGCGGCATCCGCGAGCGTGTCGAACAGCAGGGGGTAGTCGGCACCGAGGAGCTCGATCACACCCGGGATGCGGGGGGCGAGTACTGGCGTCGCGTCGGCAAGACACGCGGACAGGACTGGATCGGCGGTCGCATCGAGGAGGGGGGCGAGCACCACGGCGTTCCGTCGAAGATTCTCGATCTCGTCCGGGTCGAGGCCGCCGAGCTCGATCGTGGATCGCAGTGCCTCAGGATCCGCACGACGATCGAAGAGTTCCCGCTGGGCGCGTGCCAAAGCGGTGGCCAGTGCATGATGCGCGTGTTCGACGCAGCGGATCCGCCGAACCGGCCGGTCGCCGTCGCGCACCGGAAGATCACAGATGGCGTTGAGATCGCTGAGCCAGTGTCCGGGCTGCAGGATCGTGACCTCCGGAACCTTGAGGAAGCTGTTGAGATCGAAATTTCTCGTCGCCGGTGTCACCGGCTGGGGAACCACGAACACAGGCACATCGGTGCGGGCCCGCATCCAGGTGGCGCCATATTCGGTGAAGGTGAACAGCGCCCGACACGAGTCGAGACTCTTGACGAACTCGGGTGCGTCGAACAATGTCGGCAGGCTGTAGTGCGCGTACGGATGGAGTCCCCTGGTGGGCGAAACCACCGCAGTGGAGAATCCGATCCACGCGGTCTCGTACACCGGTCGTTCGAACCCGAAGGTCGAGGTGCAGCCGAAATGCGACTCGACCTCGTGGTCGACCACGAGTGTGCTGTCACGAGTGCTGAGGAGCGCGCCCAACTCATCGGACCAGAACGGTCTGCGACCGATGTCCTCTGCGGCCAGGGCGAGCAACTGGAGATCATCGGGACGTCGGGCGCAGGCCTCGGTGAATGCCCGTGCCGCGGCGGCTCCATCGCCGGCGGCCCGATGCAGCGCGGCGGTCCGCAGCACTGCGGCGACGCCGGTGGGCTGGATCGCCGCCGCCCGGTCCAGCAGCGCCAGTGCACGATCGGTGTCACCCGATGCGATGCGGACCTCGGCCTGGGTCATGAGCGCTCCGACACGAATTCGGGCCTCCTCCGGATCGGCGATCGGTCCGATGATTCCCAACTCCAGCAGCGTTGCGCTCCCGGTGAACTCCAGCGATTCCTCCGGGTCGAAGGCACACAGCTGCGGATGTAGCGCGAGTGCTTCGGCATAGGCGTGGTACTCCTGAGCATGGGTGGCCCGCTGGCCCCGTTCGAGCTCGCTCCATGCGAGGTCGACCAGTCGTGCATCGAGTTTGAAATGGAGCACAGCGGCACGGTCGGGTGCGAGCGGGAGGTTCGACCAATGCTGTCCGCCGACGAGCACGGTGTCGGGGCCGTATCGCAGCAGCGGCACCTTGCTCAGGCAGTAGTCCCAGCCGCTTCCACCGAAAAGTCGACGTCGCACCCCGCCGAACAGTCCGACCTGGTTTTCGTACGGGCCGGAGTTCGCGGCCATGCGATGGCACCAGCGGCGGTCGAACCAGCGGGCCACCTCGAGCGGAGAACGATCGGCGGGAAGAAGGTTCTCGGCGAGTGGTCCGGTCGGATAGAGGTCGAGGAGCACGCCGCTCATTCCGCGATGACCATCGCGATCGAGCTGCGCGCACAGCTCGGAGATCGGACGGGTCTCACAGTCCGCGTACCAGAGCAGTTCATCGGCATCGATGATGACCACCCAGTTCGTCGGTGCGTGCTCGCGCAGGATCGCCGCGAACCATGACGCCCCGTAGTCCGCCTCACGGAACGGCATTGCCGAGGTCCACAGTCGCACATCGGGCTCGGTGAGGAGCCGTTCTACGGTTCCATCGCTGGAGCCGTTGTCGACGACGAAGAAGCACTCGACGCCGAGCCGACGATGGTGCTCGAGCAGACCGCTGAGACGGTCGACTTCATTGCGCAGCACCACGCAGGCCACTACAGACTCGTCGGTATGGTCCATCGGGTGCTGGTCCAGCCGTTGCAGTGATGCAGCAGCGCGGTCGATGGTCATGGCGCAAGCAGCGTCGCGATCACCTGCGGGATCTGTTCGGGGTCCGAGCCGAGCTGCAGTTCGAAGCAGGGCACACTTCGGACGAACGAGCTCATGGCCTGCATCGCCTCCGGACCAGCACCGGGTCGTTGCAGCAGGGTGGTCGGCCCGAGCGCCCGCAGCGCGGCGGCCGCCGAGATTGGTTCAAGACGTGTCCCCACATCCCCGGTGACCCTTGGGACGAGCACCGCATGTACCGCGACCGATGAGAGCAGTTGATCGGCGAACGATTCGGCCAGGAACATCATGAGCTTCTCGTCGCCGGCAGCCTCGGGGTTCACGATGTGGGGCAGGAAGCTGGGCATGCGCTGCAGATCGGCGACGCCGTTGAGCTTCGCCACGCTGTACATGCTGTAGGCGGTGGCCGGCGGAGAATCAGCGATGAGGCAGTAGTCATCAGCGAGGTATCCCATGCCCGCCTCGAGGCACCGTAGGGCGGTGCTGGACTTGCCCGATCCGCCGCGTCCGGCGAGCAGGACACCACCATCGGGCCCACCGACGGCGGCGGCGTGCACGCTCTGCATCCCCAGATCGCCGAGTGCCCAGCTGAGCACGGTGCGCAGTGGCGCAGCCCGTTCGAAATAGGGGACATTTCCGGCGGCCTCGACCCAGTACACACCGTGTCTGCGCTCACGGTCGTACAGGCTGAACGCGCCTGACCACTGATCAAGGGTGGCGGGGACGCGCTCGTTGCTGATGCCGCGGATCTCGTGCCGGGGGGTGAGGAACTGGTAGTGGTCGTACGCGATCCGTGACCGCATGAACGCAATCAACGGTGACACCGGTTCACCGGTGGACTCGGAGTCCCAAAGGTCGATGGTGATGTCGACCGCTGTGTCGTCGGGTTCGATGAGGTGGGAGAGCGCCGTGCCGAGTGTGTCGAACAGCGCAGGACCGGCGAAGCGGAGTTGGACGACTCGGGCCCCGAACCGGTAGCGATGTTCGATCAGGGGCGATGCACTTCGCTGCGCCCTGGCGAACCCAGCCGACATCAGGTCGAAGCAGGCGGTTGGCTCGAGGAGTTCAGACCCCGGGGGCAGCATGAGGCCAACCCTTGTCGTCGACCTCATGCACTGGATCGAGCATCAGGAGGCTTTCCAGGTCGTCGAAGCCGAGGAACACGGCGGGCACGAAGGGCTGGCCCTCCGCCGCCGGTTCGAGGATGTCGGAGGGTGCGGGTGCTGCCGTAGTTGACGGATCGCTGCCGTCGTCGATCACCATGAGCCCCATATCGAGCGCGCGCCGGACAATGTCGTGCACGTACGGCTCGATGGCCTCCTCCCCGCCACCGGTGTAGCGATCACGCAGGGTTGAGACGACCTCGCCGACGGGAGTGCCAGCGGCCAGCAATTGCCAGACCTCACAGCCGACACCGTCAGTGCTGAAGTAGTGCCCGGTCGTGAGGTTCACGATCACAACTTCATTGTCGAGGATGTCGGTGGCAACCCCCTTGGCGGGGAGGCGCAGGCAACTGGAAGGATCGATTTCGGTGCTCATGGCGGGATGTTCTTTCCGGGTTCCGAAGACTCGACTTATAATCTACTCCACCAAGTGGGGTCCAGAGCCTCTCTCGCGTTGTGCTGCTCGCCGCCGTTCGATCACCCGGCGCAGCACCTGTGCGTACTCCTCGGGGCCGGTGCGGGCGAGGAGCCCCATGTTCGAAAGGTGGAGTCGTCGTCGCATGAGCACCTCGTCGGTCACCACGATCCGGCGCTGCTGCTCGAGGGCCCGGGCGAACCAGTCGATGAAGTCACCCCGCTGCTGATCCTCGGTGAACCATCCGATGGCGTCGAAGGTCTCGCGTCGCAACAGCATCGAGCCGGGGTGATGACCAACGATTGGTTCGGTTGCCTCCTCTGGAAGGTGGACCGCCTCGACGGGCAGCTCCGGACTACGGAACTGCACGACATGACCGAAGACGATCTCGGGCGCCGGGGCGCCGGTGGTCGCGTCGCCCTCGAGCAGCGCGAGCTGCACCGCGAGCTTGTTGGTATTCCACAGATCGTCAGCATCGAGGAACGCGAGGTGATCACCGATCGAGTCGCGCACGCCACGATTGCGCGCCGCCGCGCAGCCGGCATTGGCTTGTGAAACCACCCTGACCAGCCCGCCGAAGGATGCCGCCACTGCCGAGGTGCCGTCGGTCGAACCGTCGTCAACCACAATCACCTCGACCGCTGCGTAGGTCTGCTCCAGCACGCTGGTGATCGCCTCACCCACATAGGTCTCGGAGTTATAGGCGGGGATGATCACGCTGATCGCCGCATGTGTCTGATCCGGTCCGTTCATCGTCGGAGCCTAGAAGTGGTGGAAACGCCGTCGCGCCGAGCGATCCTGTGATCGGAGCGCCTCCGGCGGCACACAGATCATTCGCCGGTGAAGACCGGGTCGCGCTTCTCGAGAAAGGCTCGCGGACCTTCGGCAGC